>ENA-UOXV01001435-UOXV01001435.1-marine-metagenome-genome-assembly--contig:-NODE-1435-length-33257-cov-28.316879_pt1 | contig 33257 bp, 27 predicted proteins | sample MGYA00238165_ERZ766961 | MGnify/ENA primary metagenome ERZ766961 (study PRJEB28924, sample SAMN03173240) | marine metagenome | biome: Marine; feature: Water; material: Subsurface seawater | place: North... | reverse complement strand
TTTAAGAACCACAACCTATACAGTCAAAATGGGAATCTTCGGGCTTAACACCATTTTTCTTCATTTCTAAATTATGGATTTGATCTCTTATTTCCATATCTTCCAACATGTTGCCAGTTAGTTTAGACTTTAAAGATTCTATTTCATTATTTAGGTTTGAAGTTGCTTCCATTTTTTAATATTTAATTCTAAAATAATTAGAAACTTTTAACTTCTGTCCAATTATTTTCAGAAGTTTTTAAAATAATTTTCAACAATAAGTTTTACCCTTAAAATTTATCTGAAAATCAATAAATAACATTTATTTTTATAAATTATAAGACTAAGCCAAGACAATTAACACAATGAAAGCTCTATTATTTATATTTTATTTTTTGGTAATTAACACAGCCGTAAGCCAAAATTTAGTTCAACAAAAAAATATACGACTTGTTTACACAGAAACAACTATTGAAGCGGCTAGAAAAATTGAAAAATATATAGACTCAGTTCCTGAAATAAAAAGCAAATTTCTAAATATTTACACCAAAAAATATATAATTCTTACTGCAAAACAATACGAACCAATTCTAAAATATGTAAACGAGTTTAATACTGAAAGTCAAGACAAAAAAAATGAATTCTTAGTTTTTAAAAAGAAATGGTTTGATAAATATTATAACATTGAGAAAGTATTCGATTTATGAGAGAAGTTTCTACATATACTATCAGAAATTTTTTAATTGCAATAATTATTACAACAGTTCCTATATTCCATTATTCCCAATGCAATAATGGAACTAACTTTTTTCCAACTACAGTACAAACTCCAATATTAAATCAGTGGTGGTCAGCAACAGCCAATAATTGGGCAGGAGAAATCATAAAAATTGGAGTCATTTTAGGTGAAAATTATCAATTTTCCACGTGTGCAACCTATGGAAATGTTCAAGCTAGCTACGATACTGAACTAACCTTGAGAGATCAAACAGGTACCCTCATAGATTTTAACGATGATTTTATAGGATGTGGAAATCAATCTTATATAAATTGGACCGCCACCTTTAGCGGAGAAGTACATCTTCACATTAATGATCAGAACTGTGCTTCCAACTCCATTGCAACTGAAGTAATGATTTTTAGATCGCCAATAAGTATTTGTAGCCCTCCAGTTGCGACATATAATAAAACATGCCAACCCAATTCTACCTACGATGTTGCTATTAATTTGTCCTCAACAGGTAGTGGATCTTCTGTAAGTATTTCTACTATTGATAGTGTCTATTTTACCAATGTTCAAAGTGGATCCTATTCACTCAATGGTTTATCTGGGATATCTACCATAGTAATCTCTGACTTTATCGATTCTAGTTGCTATACATCTCAAGGGTTTTCAATTTGTAATCCATGCACAAATATTTCAGCACCTAGCGATTTGCCATGCAATGCACCCAGCTTAAATCTTTTGGACCCTTTTTATGGTTCAACCAATTGTGGATATTCTGTTTCAACTGGTGGAAACGCTAACGGACCAGATAATTTCTGTGGAAATTCAAACAACGATTCATGGTTGGTTTTTACAGCATCTGACGATACTATTGTTTTGGATTGGAATATAATTTATGATCCAATAAATGGATGTGATCAAGGAGTTCAATTTGCAATTTTGGAAGGAAGCTGCAATAATGAGGACCAAATGGTGGAACTAGCATGCTACAATCCAGCTGGAGTCTTTCAAAGTACAGGAACTTTTACCATTCCAGATGCCTCCACTTCTCCTAATCCACTTAACATTGGACAGGACTATTATATTTATATAGATGGATATTCTGGAGACTTATGCGATTATTATTGGCTTGCTCAGTCCGGAATAGCAACCAATCTAAATAATGACTCTTGCGAAAACGCCCAAACTGTAAGTTGTGGATTCATAGACACCTCTAACAATATACTTTCTAGCAATACCAATACTCCACCAACTTGTTCTAACCTAATTCCTGGAAAAGGAGTTTGGTATGAGTTTATCGGAGATGGTTCTATTCTTACTACTTCTACTTCAAATTCTGAAACAAATTTTGATACGCAAATTCATGTTTACCAAGGCACATGCGACAGCTTAATTGTAGTAGGGTGCGATGACAATAGTGGGATATCTAATACTTCTGAATATTCATTTTTGACAGTTAACGGAGTTACCTACTATATTTTTATAAATGGAAATGGTATTGAAACTGGTCAATTTGTAGCTTCATTCTTTTGCCAGTCCTGTGATTTAAACATATCAACTACCATAAACTCTGAGACTTGTGAGGGCGAGAATGATGGGGAGATTTTTATTGACTTATTAGGAACAAGTTTATACAATATTGACACCAATGGGACAACTATTTTTAGCGCTGTTGCTTCAAATAATTTCACCATAAATAGTTTAAAAGATGGCAATTACAATCTAAGTATTTATGATTTAAATATTTTAAACTGTGATACTAATTTTTCTATTACTATCAACCCTGGAAGTAGTACTTACAATGTAAATTTAGATACTGTTATTTGCAATGGTTCATCCGTTTTAATTAACAACAACACCTACAACGGTAGTAATCCAAACGGATTGGAGGTTCTTAACTCCATTAATGGATGCGATTCTACAGTTAACATTACCATTACCGAATTGCCCGATATTTCCTACAATTTGGATACTTTAATTTGTGGTAATGACTCCTTGATATACAACTCTCAAATTTATAATATATCTAACCCTAGCGGTCAACATATTTTCACTGCACAAAATGGTTGTGACTCTTCTGTTAATGTAAATTTAAATTTCTTACCAATTCCCAATATTTCCAGTAATTTCAACGATACCACTGTCTGCGAAGACGATACTATTTTAGTTTATGGTATTGGTGCAGACTACTATTTGTGGAACAATAATATTCAAGACAGTATTCCATTTATTTCTCCATTTGCTGGCCAGTACATCGTATCGGGAATTGACTCCAATAATTGTACAGGAATTTTTAGTTTTCTACTTGATACTGAATTTTGTCCTAGAGAGCCTTTTTCTATTCATATTCCCAATGTATTAACTCCTAATCAAGATGGTTTAAACGATATTTTTATGGTCTCTGGAACCTCCTATGAATTTACATCCATGCGAATATTCAATAGATGGGGACAGGAAATTTTTAGTGACTTTTCCGGAAGAGGTTGGGATGGCAGGCTTCCCTCTGGTCTTAAAGCAAAAACAGGTAGCTATAATTTTATTCTAGAAATTCAACCTTTAACTAGGCCTGTATCTAATGCGGCTATTTACAAAGGAAATATTGAACTATTTAATAATTGATTTCAAATTTTAACTTCTAAAACATCTTCAAACCTGGTAGTGTAGCAAGGCGATAACTTCTCCTGTTTTAATCGCCATTTCCTATCAAAACCTTGGACAGCCAATCTAACCTTATTTCTACCCATTTTTCGGTTTATATCGTCCATGGCATTCATTATATTTTTTGTTTTAAAAATATCCTGTGTATGAAATAAACTCAACTGTCTAGATTCCTCAGAAACAATATCTCCAACAATAACCCCTGCTTTTTTATAATTAAATCCATCTTTATAAATTCTTTTCAGCACCGATAGAGCCTGACTAGTAATTTCCATACTATCGTTAGTAGGAACATCTAAAACAACTTTTTGACAAGGGCTGTATTGGCTATTTAATTCCTTAAAAGGATTGGTTTTAACAAATACTAATATGGAAGAAGTAAGACTTTTTTCTTTTCTTAACTTCATCGCGCATGTGGATGCGTAGGAAGCTACCGCTTCTTCTAATTCGTGAAGTGTCTTTACGTCCATTCCAAATGATCTTGAAGTGCAGATATTTTTTTTTCTTTGGGTTTCATATTCTAAAGCAAGGCAAGGAATTCCCTTTAGCTCTTTAATCATTCTAAGACCATTTACTGTCATGTTGTTTCTAATCCAAGATTCACTTGCATTTACTAGGTCATAAGCAGTTTGAAATCCTCTTTGAGATAAAAACTTGGAATATTTTCTTCCTACTCCCCAAAGTTCGTCTACCGCAACATGCTTAAGAATACGAGTTATCGTAGCTGGTTCTTTCATTAAAAAAACACCATCCTTCTTATACTTTTTAGCCATTCGATTAGCTACCTTCGCTAAAGTCTTAGTAGGTGCGATCCCTATAGAAACAGGAATTCCCGTCCACTGCCCTACTTTTTTTCTTAAGTCAATAGAAAATTTATTTAATTTTTTTACTCCCTTTAAATCTAAAAAAGCTTCGTCTATAGAATATATTTCGATTGCTGGAGATTCTTGAGAAAGTATTTGCATTACTCTATTAGACAAATCCCCGTACAAAGCAAAATTAGAAGAAAATACATGGATATTGTGGTAGTCAAAAATAGGCTTCATTTTAAAAGCTGGAGCTCCCATTTTTATACCCAAAGCCTTGGCTTCGTTACTTCTAGCAATAACACATCCATCGTTATTAGATAAAACTACTATAGGTTTATTTTCTAATTTCGGCTGAAAGACACGCTCACAAGAAGCATAAAAATTATTACAATCGACTAAAGCTATCATACTTTATGTATAATGTGTGTTACTACTCCCCAAACTTTAAAATCTATTTCTTCGGTAATTTCAATAGGCTTGAAATTTTCATTTTCTGGATTCAGGTACAGCGAGTCTCTCTTTTTATGAATCCTCTTAACAGTAAATTCTCCGTCAAGCACTGCCAAAACTATGGTTTTGTTCTTTGGTTCTAGAGCTCGATCTACCACCATTACATCACCACTAAAAATACCTGCATTTTGCATAGAATCGCCTGTAACCTTAACACAAAAAGTAGCAGAAGGATGCTGGACTAAATACTCTTGTAAATTCAAATCTAGATCCATGAAATCTTCAGCTGGAGAAGGGAAACCAGCAGGAACATTAGATTCATAAAAAGGAATATCTAAAACTTTTCCTTCCATGGAATAGAAACTCAATTCTTTACTAGCATGTATGCGTTTTAATTTTCTCAAAAAAAAGTGCTTTATTAAATGGGAAGTAAATTTCTTTTTTTATTCTGAAAAAAATGAATTAATTCATCTAATTTTTTTCACAATTAAGATTATTTTTCTTTTCGGCTAGTCATTATTAGCTTCATCAATAAACTCAATATTTGCTTGAATTTCAGGTATCTCTCTTATTTGAATTTCTTTTTTTATTTGAGTGGACTTTTCTTGCAAATCCTTGGTTAGTATTTGCTTATTCCTTTTTTCCATAGGCGGATTTAATCTTTCCGCTTTTTCAAAATCAATAACACTTTCCAACATTTCTCTAGGCAATTGAGCTCCTGCTTTTTGAAGAGTTTGTAAAAACTCCTCGGCAAAAAATTGATCTATCTGAATTCTTCTTTTAGTAGTATGGGCAAATTTCCCTATAATTCTACAGACATTGTCTCGTTCTTCAGGACTTAATTTATCTACAAATTCATACTCTTCTATTTTCTTCAAACTTAAAATAATAGGCTCTAAAGAATCTTTAGTTATTATAAACACATTATAATCACCAATATTGTAATTGAATTGTTTAATGACATGTAGGGTATTGGATGGAATTACAAGAAATAGATCCTTTTTTACATCTTGATGCTTGGCATATTTCTTTAAACTTTCTGTTTGTAATTTTATATACTTTGGGAAATTATTTAAATCGTCATTGGCAGGACTTTTTGCATCAAAAACGATAAGTTGATCCATTATTTCAATGGCATTATCTGGCTTATTTCTTGGATGAGGGAAATCTTCTTGACTTATGTATTTAATAACATGGTTATTACATATTAATTGTAAATGGTTCTCAACATCTTTTTCGTGTTCTCTCCAAGTTTGTTTTTGGTTTTCTAGTTCTTGCTGTGCTTCTTTTACCCTATCGTCATTGATTCTTTGTTTTTCATTTTCAAGACTTTCTTGTAAAGTATTAGTAGATTCAATAGATTTTCTAAGCGTTATATTCCTGTTTTCTTCTTCTTGAAGAAGTATAGTATTCGCATTTTTGAGGTTATTCCTTTCGATTTCAATTAGCTTTAGCCTCTCTTGTATTTGAGTTTTTTCTGTCTTAAGCTGTTCCAAAGAATTGATTTTGGTATTGGCAATTTCAATATTTTTTTGATGGTTGTTTATCTCCACTTCTTTTGCAGCCAGCTTTTGTTCTAACTCTGAGGTTTTATTTCGCTCAGTTTCAAGAGAATCTTCAAGAGAACTAGTGTCGTCACTTTTTTTGGTTCTAAAAAAAACAAAGGCTGCTAAAAGTAAAATAAGTATTGGTACAATAATATCCATAAATAATATTTAGAACTAATTTAATTATTTATGAATATATAAAAGAAGAACATAAAATATTTAAGTTCTAATTAACAGAATAAATAAATATGGAATTAGTACATTGGAAAAAAAATCATGGCTAAAAATAAAAAATCGATACTAAACGAACTCTTCGAAACAAGAAATAGCCATTCAGAAGAAGCAGAAGAAATAAAAAAAGAAGATTTTATAAAAACAATAAAAAGCAGAAGAAGTGTAAGGAACTACAACGACGAACCTGTTTTAGAACAAGATATGAAAGCTTGTTTGGAATTGGCATTATTGGCTCCCAATTCATCCAACTTACAACCATGGGAGTTTTACTGGGTTAGATCACCAGAAAAAAAACAAAAATTGGTTTCCTATTGCTTGGGGCAACCAGCGGCAGCAACAGCGCAGGAATTAGTAGTAGCTGTCGCAAGACCAGATTACTGGAAAGTCAATCAGAAAAGAATGTTAGAATTAATAGCAGAAATGGGTGAGAAAGCACCCAAATCAGTCAAAAAATATTATGGAAGGATAGTTCCACTGGCTTACCAACAAGGGCTATTTTCAATAAGAGGATATTTAAAAAAAATAGCCATGGAAATTCGTGGAATAAAAAAACCAACACCTAGAGAACCCTACAATAAAAAAGGAATGTCAGTCTGGGCGCATAAATCAACTGCATTGGCTTGTGAAAATTTGATGCTGTCGTTAAGAGCTTATGGATACGATAGTTGTCCAATGGAAGGAATCGATTCCAAGAGAATTAAGCAACTACTAAATTTAAAAAGCCCTGCAGAAATTTCAATGGTGGTTAGCGCAGGTAAAAGGGCAAAAAATGGTGTTTATGGAAAGCAAGTAAGATTTAAAAGCAGCTACTTTATTCATGAAGTTTAAAATAAATAAGTCCATAATATTAGTATCCTATATTTTTGTTAGCTCTTCACTTTTTTCACAAAATAATTCATTAAAGAGAGAGATAATAACAAAAGTTATTGACTCTATAAATGCACATAACCAACTAGAGTTTGAAATGTTTCGAAGTGAAAGAAACGAAAAAAATGAATTTATCGATGGCAAATTTTACGCCAAGATGAACAACAATCCATTTAAAATTTATGTAAAAAATGAAAAGCCAAAAAAAGGAGCTGAAATATTGTATGTACAGGGAGAAAATGACAATAAAGTATTATTGAATACAAACTCTTTCCCATACGTAAGTTTATCATTAAATTCACAAAACAGTCTATTACTTTCAGGTGGACACCATTACATAAAAGAAGCAGGGTTTGGAAAAATTTCTAAAATATTAAACTTTGACATGGAAAAGTTCCAAGACAATTTTTTAAAAAAAATTAGCTACGAAGGAATTTATAACTGGAATAACAAAAAGTGTTACAAAATAAGAATAGAGTATGAGGATTACCAAACAATAAATTATTACGCAAAAAATGGGGAAACATTATATGAAATATGCGAAAACAAATTAATCAATATTGCAAAAATAAAAGAACTCAACCCAGGTTTAGATATTTCTAAGAAACTTTTAGACAATCAAGAAATAATAATAACCAATCATTATTTTAAGATATTGGTTCTATATATTGACTTAGAAAACTACTTTCCAATATATCAATTAGTTTATGACGAAAATGGACTTTATGAAAAATATATTTATACAAAATTAGTCTTAAACAAATTAATTAAAAATGAGGAATTCAACAGAGATTATAAAGACTATAATTTTTAATGAAAAATAAAAAAAACAGAATTATAAAATTTATATTCGCGTATGAAAATTCAAATTCTAAAGTCTAAAATACATCGAGTAAAAGTTACAGGTGCTGAACTTAACTATATTGGCAGTATTACTATTGACAGAAATCTAATGGAAGCATCTAATATAATTGCTGGCGAAAAAGTACAAGTAGTTAATATTAATAATGGAGAACGTATCGAGACTTATGTAATTCCAGGTAAAAAAGCAAGTGGTGAAATTACTCTAAACGGACCTGCAGCAAGAAAAGTAGCTAAAGGAGATATTGTAATAATAATAGCATATGCCACTATGGATTTTGAAGAAGCTAAAAGATTTGAACCATCGGTAATTTTTCCAAATGAAACAGATAATTCATTAACCTAACGAACACCGAAAAACTACGTATTTTCAAGAAAAAATAAATACAATTAAAATCTATCTTAATTTAATTAAATGAAAAGGAGAGATTTCGTAAAATTAAGTAGTTTAGGTACCACAGCTATTATTCTAGATGGATGTAAGGCTAAAGACAGCTCAGAGAAAAAACAAATAGTCTATCCAGTTGCTGCAGAAAATATAAAAGTTATTTCTACATGGAATTCTGGTCTAGAAGCAAATAAAGTCGCTTTTAGAATATTGGAAAACAATGGATTGGCACTAGATGCGATTGAAAAAGGGCTAAATATTACAGAATCAGATTTAGAAAATACGAGTGTTGGAATTGGAGGATTGCCAGATGCTAATGGAGAGGTAACATTAGATGCTTGTATCATGGACCATGAATTTAATTGTGGATCTGTTAGCTACTTAAAAAATATCGAAAATCCAATTTCAGTAGCTAGAAAAGTAATGGAAGACACTCCGCATGTTATGCTTAGTGGTAAAGGTGCCTATGATTTTGCAATACAGAAAAAATTTAAACACAAAGAATTACTTACAGAAAGCTCTAAACTAAAGTGGGAAGAATGGAAGCAAGAAAATAAAAATGTTCTTCCTGCAATTAATCATGAAAATCACGATACTATCGCTATGATAGCTTTGGATGGAAAAGGAAATTTATCTACTGGATGTACTACTAGTGGATGGGCGTATAAATTAGCTGGGAGAGTTGGTGATTCCCCAATTATTGGTGCTGGTGTTTATTCTGATAATGAAGTAGGTGCAGCATGTGCAACTGGGCTCGGAGAAGCAATAATTAAAATTTGTGGAAGTCATGCTATTGTAGAATTAATGAGAAATGGATCAAGTCCACAAGAAGCTTGCAGAATTGCTATTGAAAGAATCAAAAAATCAAATAAAGATTTAAAAGACTTACAAGTTGGATTTATTGCAATGAATAAAAAGGGAGAAATTGGATCATATAGCTTATATTCAGGTTTTAATTATGCCTATCAAGATGCTCAAGAATCTAAACTTATTGACAGCAAATACGATCTTGAATGGGAAGAATAAATGGTATTTAATTGCTTCTATTTTATTTTTACTAGGTTGCCAACCATCCTCTAATAAAAATCCATTTAATCCCAAAACATCTGTTATTCCGATGCCTACTCTTCTGGAGAAGAAAGAGGAAGTCTTTGAAGCAAAGTTTTTAAATACTAAAGATGATTTTAAGATTAGAGAATTTGAATTGTTTAAAAAGCAACTTAAGAACTACTTCCCTAAAAAGACAATTTTCTCAAAATCAACAAGTTCTAAGAATTTCGAAATTAAAATTGATGAAACTATTAATGAAGACGCTTCCTTTTATGAATTGTCAATTGGACAAGAATTTATAGTAGTTAAAGGTGGAAAAAAAGGAGTTTTTTATGGTTTACAGACTCTGTTTCAGTTAATTGTCTTGAATTACGATAGTATTTCAAATTCTATTAGACTGCCCTGTCTAGAAATAAAAGACCAAAACTCGTTTGAGCACAGAGGATTTCTTATGGACTGTTGTAGGCATTTCTTCCCGGTTAAAACAATAAAAAAATACATAGACTTATTAGCTATCTATAAAATGAATATTCTACATTGGCATTTAACAGAAGACCAAGGTTGGAGAATAGAAATTGATAAATATCCAAAATTAAATACTGTTGGATCTTGGAGAGAAGATTCAACTGGAAAATATGGCGGATTTTACACCAAAAAAGAAATTAGAGAAATTGTAAAATACGCCAAAGAAAGATATATAGAAGTAATTCCAGAAATAGAACTTCCTGGACATTCTCAAGCTGCAATAGCTTCCTATCCATTCTTGTCTTGTGAATCTAAACAAATCCAAGTGGCTAATTCTTGGGGAGTTTTTAAAGATATTTATTGTGCTGGCAACGATTCAGTTTTTATATTTCTCGAAGATATTTTTCAAGAAATAACTGAGCTATTTCCTAGTAACAGAATTCATATAGGAGGAGATGAAGCTCCAAAATTTAGATGGGAAAATTGTGAAAAATGTCAGAAAAGAATGGCCCAAGAAAATCTTAAAGATGAACACGAGCTACAAAGTTATTTTATAGAAAGAATTGCCAAAGACTTAGAAAAAAAGAATAAAAGTATTATTGGTTGGGACGAAATAATTGAAAGTAAAATTAATAGTGATGTAACTATCCAATCCTGGAGAGGATTTTCTGGCGGTATCCAAGCAGTAAAAGAAGGGAAGAAAACCATCATGTCTCCAACCTCTCATTGCTATTTTGACTATGATATTAATAGTATTGACTTAGAAAAAGTTTATACTTTCAACCCTATTCCATCTGAAGTAGACTCTTTGGAAAGTGAACTAATTATTGGAGGAGAATGCAATCTATGGTCTGAAAGAATACCTAGTGAAAAAGAGTTAGATAGAAAAACCTTTCCTAGATTATTAGCAATGAGTGAGGTTTTGTGGACGTATAGAAAAGATAAATTTGAGAATTTTCAAAATAGAGTTGAAGATCACTACCCTGTTTTAAGTCGGCTTGATGTGCATTATGGAATTGAATCCAGCCCAGTTAGGTTGTCTTCAAAAATAAATAATAGAAAAATTAAAGCTGTTGTAAATTCAAAAATTAAAAATTTAGAGTTCACCTATCAATGGAATAATGAAGAAGCCAAACCAATTAAGAAAAATGGGGAAATAGAAATAGCTAAGTCTGGCGAATTAACCCTTCAGGCATACAAAAATGGTAAAGAGTATGGAGATCAAAAAGTAGAAAAATTTGCTGTCCATTTAGGATTAAATTCAAATATAGATTACCAATATATGTATAATTTAAGCTATCAAGCAGAAGGATTATCTTCACTTATTAATGGAAGATTGGGGAGTTTAGACTTTAAAGATGGTCAATGGCAAGGATTTTCAGGAAAAAACCTAGATGTGATTCTTTCTCTAGACTCACTTACCAGCATTAATAAAGTCTCTATGAATTTTTACCAATATATTAACTCTTGGATTGTTGTTCCTAGCTACATTTCTATAATGAGTTCTAAGGACTCTCTAAATTGGGAAATTATTAAATTTGTAGACTCTATTGGTGAAATAAGAAAAAGAGGCAAATTTATAAGTAGTATATCCTTTGATAGTTTAGAAACAGATGCTAAATACTTAAAAATATTTGCCAAAAACTATGGAAAACTTCCTTCTTGGCACGAAGCTGCTGGTGCTGAAAGTTGGCTGTTTATTGATGAAATTATTGTAGAATGATTTTAGAAGCTTGTATATCTACAATTGATGGCTTAAAGGCCGCTCAAAAATTTAGTCTAGACAGGGTTGAAATTTGTAAAGATTTGCATTTAGAAGGCATTACTCCATCTCAAGAACTTCAGTCTATTGCCCATGGTTTATATAATGGGTTAAGATATGTAATGATTAGGCCACATAACAATGGTTTTCAATACAATCAAATAGAAATCAAAAAAATGAAAAAATCTATTGAAATAGCAAATAAAAATGGAGCTCATGGAGTAGTTTTTGGAGTTTTAAATGAACACAAAATTGATTTTAAAAAAAATGAGGAATTAATTAAGATTGCAAAAGATTTAAATCTCAAATGCACTTTTCATAAAGCATTTGACCAATGTCAGAATATTGAAAAAAGTTTGATAGAATTATCTGAAATAGGATTTGACTGGGTCCTTACTTCTGGCGGAGAAAAAAATGCAGAATTAGGTCTTAGTAATTTAAGAAGACTAGCCTCCATAAAAAATAAAAAGATAAAAATATTAGCAGGAGGAGGAATTTCTGAAAAAAACTGTACAAAGTTTTTAGATATTGGATTAGGTGGCATTCATTTTAGTATTGATAAAAACAAGAAAATTGATAAAAATAAAATAAGTTCTATCTTAGAACAACTAGCATTATAAAATAGTTATTTCGTCAAAAAACAACCAACTAGTTCCACCACTTCCAAGATGCCATTCAGGACATTTTCCATAGTTTTCTGCTCTAACTTTTATATATCTAGCCTCTACGGGTGTTTTTAATTTTAATTCAAACTGCTTTATAATAGATTCAGAGGAATTATCAGAAACAGAGTGCATTAAAGTCCCAATAGATTTAAATATTTTTCCATCGTTGGAACCAAGAAACTCTACTTTTTTAGGGAGCCAAATCCATGAGCGAACATCTTGAATAGCTCCAATGTTTAAATAAGTAACTGGCTCTTTAGAACCTAAGTCTACTATAGATTCAAAATCCTCTCCATAAAACCCTTGCCATCTTCCAGTAAGATAATTATTTGGGCCTCTTAGACCATCCACCAAAGCATCTTTACCACCAGCATCGTACTGGTTACTAAAACTTGTTTCAAGACTTATAGATCTTTTTTTATTAAATTTTAGAAAATAAGCAGACTCTATTTTACTTTTCTTGTTTCTAAAACTTGAATAACAATAAATAGTATCTGTATTGTATAGATAAAAAGGAGAAGTATATAAAGTATAATTGGTTTGATTGGATTTCTTATAAAAAATATCTTCTACATTTTTTTTCTCAATTTTGATTTCAATAGAGTCTTTAAAAGTATAAGAAGGAGAAATAATTCTTGGAATTGTTAAAATATTATTTGCAGTGTCAATTGAAGTTTTGTAAAAACTCTCAGAACTCCATTCATCGTTTGGAATACTAGACTTTTCTATCTTAAGAACACCTCCATTTAAAATCTCATCAATATGAAGATAATTCCGTTCCAAGTTCTCACCATTTAGAAATACAGATTTTATATAAATATCAGATGAATTTCCCTCGCCATTACAGATGATTTTAAACTTATTTCCATTTTCTAGGTTAATAGTTACTTCATCAAATAACGGCGTATTTATTATATAATATGGATCTCCAGGATTTAGATCAAATATTCCAATGGAACTCAGTACATACCATGCAGACATTTGTCCACAATCTTCGTTTCCAACAATTCCACTTGGTTGAGCAGAATACATTTCGTTCAAAATTTTGTTGACCATCTTCTGTGATTTGGACGAATTTCCAATCATGTTATATAGATAAGCCATGTGGTGACTTGGTTCGTTTCCGTGAGCATACTGCCCAATTAACCCTGTAATATCGGCTTGTTGCCTGCCTGCTAAAGTAGAATTGACCGTAAATAATTCATCTAGTTTATTTTCAAAACGTTCTTTTCCCTGGTGAATATTAATTAATCCTTCTACGTCGTGAGGAACAAAAAAACTATACTGCCAGGAATTGGCTTCGGTATAATTATAGTTTACTTCAGAAGCAATAAATCCAGATTTCCAATTTCCATTTGTTTTTGGCTGCATCAATCCCGAATTTAAATTGAAAATATTTTTGTAAGATTGCGCTCTTTCAACATAAGAATCAATGGTAGATGTATCGTTGAAGATTTGCGCCATTTTATAAATACACCAATCGTTGTAAGCGTATTCTAAAGTTTTAGAAACTGATTCCGGCTCTTGGAATGAAGAAATATACCCTTTGTTTTTATATTCAGGTATTCCCAATTTTTCTCTATTGGATATTTCTTTCATGGCTAAATATAGTTTTGGATAATTTTCAAAATCTATAGATTTTACATAAGCATCTAAAATGACAGAAACCACATGATAACCTATCATACATCCAGTATAATTGGCACATAATTCCCAGATTGGTAATTGTCCACCAAACTGGTATTGATTTAAAAATGTATTGAGAAATAATGCAGTTTTTTTTCTTTCAATAAGATTATAAAGCGGATGAGTAGATCTAAATGTATCCCACAAAGAAAATACTGTGTAGTTTGCAAGACTATCGTTATGGACTTGCATATCTGTTGCTCTATAATCTCCATTAACATCGCTTACAAGATTGGGAGCAATCATTGTATGGTACAAGGCGGTATAAAATATTTCTTTTAAAGAATCGTTATTAGAGGATATGTCAATTTTTGAAAGTGCTTTATTCCACTGGTTTTTGGAACTTGATAAATATTTGTCAAAATCCCAATGATTTGCTTCAGACAATAGATTTTCTTTTGCATTTTGGGAACTTACTACAGATACTCCTACTTTAACCATCATTTGATTGTTAGGTAAATCATTAAAGCTCAAAAATAATTTTGTTGGGTTCTCTTTATTATAGTTAGTATCAAATTCCTCTGAGAACTCCATATGAAAATAAAAATGTTGCTCGTCTGCCCAGGATTTTGAAATTCTTTTTCCTGATATTTCACTAGAATTAAGAACTTCAATATCCCAATCCAATAAAATATCTCTATGTTCCAAATCTAAAACAATAGCTGGGTTTTTTGTAGTATCGGAAAATGAATATTTGTGAATCCCAACTCTTTTTGTAGTTGTTAATTTACAATCAATCCCGTATTTATTTAAGTGAACTTGGTAATATCCTGAAGACGCAGTTTCTTTTTCTTTAGAAAATTTAGATGAATAATTATTCTCATTACTATTTTTATACCCATTGTTAAAGCACTTTTCACCCATTGTAGGCATTAGTAACAAATCACAATAGTCTCCAATTCCTGTTCCACTTAAATGAGTATGACTAAATCCAAAAATCACAGAATCTGAATAATGGTATCCTGAACAACCGTCCCAACCTTCAATTCTGGTGTCTGGACTTAATTGAACCATTCCAAAAGGAGATGTTGCACCTGGAAAAGTATGGCCATGAGCCCCAGTTCCTATAAATGGATTAACGTATTTGGCATTCTCTGAAATATTGTTGGTACAACTTATAAAAAAAAAACTGAAAACTAATACTACAAAATATTTCATTTTACTTGGTAATTGATATTTTGATGTTGGACTAATGGCTCAAATCTTCAGCATTGGATGTTAAATTCACGCCCTGCTTTTTTAATTTTTTATTGACTGTCCAAGCGAAGAAAAATAAATAGGCAAAACAAGCCACACCAACCCAATAAGAGTGCTGAATTCCTAATAAATTATTATTGGCAAGCGCACCTTGTAGTGTAGAAATAAATCCTCCACCCATAATCATCATAATTAACAAACTCGAAGCTGTATTTGTTTTTTCTTTCAAACCAGCTATCCCAAGGGTAAAGATGCAAGGCCATAATGTACTGCAAAATAAACCTACCGAAATAAAAGCAAATACACTTATAATTCCATTGGCAAAAATACCAACTATTGTAGCTAAAATTCCTACGGCAGAATAAATCATAATCTGATTTACAGGATTTCCTTTACTTAATTTATCTGCAATTATTAATAAAATTACCAGCCCAATATATGGGAAGAATTGTTGCATCTCATTTCCAGCTATCCAGTTAACAAAAAGAAAAATTCCGAATGCAACAAAAGGTAGTATAAAGCCCAATAAAGATTTTAGTTTATTTGAAATATTAAAAGCTCCTGCTGCCGAAGTCCATCTTCCAATCATTAAACTTGCCCAAAAAAGAGAGACAAAAGGAGCTACACCACTTTCGGCAGTTCCCAATTCTTGTTTCATGAACTCAGGGAGGTTACTTGCAGTAGAAACTTCAACACCTACATAAAGAAAGATAGCTATCATTCCTAAAATAACTTGAGGGTACTTTAATGTTTCTAGAATATTTCCATTGGAAGAACTGTTGTCACCATCATCATTAAGCCTGTCTGGAACAGATGAAAATTTAAAAAAGACAGCAGCTATTACAAATGCGGCACCAAGAAAAAGATAGGGTGTTTGAACAGCTTGTAAATTCAATTCTGTTTCCCCAGACGAAAGACCACCGAAAATAGCAAAAGAGACAATAACAGGACCTATTGTTGTTCCTACATTATTAATTCCTCCAGCTAAACTTAGACGCATATTTCCTTTAGATGGATCACCCATTTGAATAGCTAAGGGATTGGCGGCTATTTGTTGCAAAGAAAAACCCAACCCAACAATAAAAAGTCCAGAAATTAGAAGTGGAAAGGATTCATTATTGGACGCAGGAATAAATAGAATCGTTCCTAATGCTGAAATTATCAGTCCAAGAGACAATCCATTTCTATAACCTATTACATTAAGAATATCTTTTTTTAAGAAAGAGGAAATACCAAAATACATAATGGAACCGACAGTGTATGCAATATAAAATGCTAAGGATATTAATTGAGATTCAAGTTGACTTAAACTCAAAGCTTTTTTAAATACAGGTATTAATATATCGTTACTAGCTGCTACAAAACCCCAAAAGAAAAAAATGGAGATTAGGGTGGAAAATGCACCAATATTTACTTTTTTACTCATCTTAATTTATTTTACCTAAAAAAACAATAATTTAATTGAAATACCATCATAATTTGGCTGTAATTCAAAATCAAATCCTAATTTTTTGCATTTGTTTAATTTATATCTGTCTTTATTAAACAATATGATTAATAAATCTTTAATTTGCACTTGGAAAACAATTAAAGCATGCAGAATAATAAAATCATCAAAGGATTTTCGAAATTATCTAAAGAAGCAAAAATTGAATGGATAACCAAAGAATACTTAAATGATGAAAAAGAATATGTAAATCTTCTTAAAAGCTATTGGCATGAAGATCCAAAAGTTCAAAAAATTCATGACGAATTTATTGAAAACACTATTACCAACTTTTATATTCCCTTTGGAATCGCTCCTAACTTTTTAATCAATAATAAAGTTTACTGTGTTCCAATGGCAATTGAAGAAAGTTCAGTGGTTGCAGCAGCTTCAAAAAATGCATCTTTTTGGATGGAAAGAGGAGGTTTTAAATCTACGGTAATTTCTACCACCAAAATAGGTCATGTTCATTTCGCATGGTATGGAGAATACGAAGTTTTAAAAAACTTTATCGACACAATTAAGCAAAAGTTCTTTGATGAGACAAAGCAGATTACTAAAAACATGAATGAAAGAGGTGGTGGAATTTTAGAGATTGAGTTGATTAATAGATCGGATTTAGAACCAAATTATTATCAATTGCAAGCAAAATTTGAAACTTGTGATGCAATGGGTGCTAACTTTATTAATAGTTTACTAGAAAAATTCTCAAAGATTCTAAAAAGAGAAATTGAGAGCAGTAATTTAAGTGAAAATGATAAGAAAATTGTTATCATAATGTGTATTCTAAGTAATTACACACCTGAATGCATTGTAAGATGTGAAGTTAATTGTGGTATTGAGGAATTATCTAATGATCCCAATATAAACAACGAAGAATTTGCTAAGAAATTTGAACAAGCTATTCATGTTGCCAATATTGAACCATACAGAGCAACTACCCATAACAAGGGAATATTTAATGGTATTGATGCTGTGGTTATAGCAACTGGCAACGATTTTAGAGCTGTTGAAGCATGTGGTCATACTTATGCCTCTAAGTCTGGACAGTACAGAAGCTTAAGTAATGTTGAAATTAAAGACGGAAGATTTCGCTTTTGGATAGATCTTCCTATTTCTATTGGTACTGTAGGAGGATTAACCACACTTCATCCAATGGTCCGATTTTCTTACAAATTATTAGGTAATCCCAATTCAAAAAATTTGATGGAAATTATTGCAGCTGTTGGACTTGCTCAAAATTTTGGTGCAATTAGATCATTGGTAACTACAGGAATTCAAAAAGGACATATGAAAATGCATTTATTAAATATTTTGAATCAACTCGGTGCAGACAAAAATGAAGTAGAAAAAACCAAAGAATATTTCAAAGAAAAGGTGGTAGAACATAGTGCTGTGGTCAACTATTTTAAAGAATTAAGAAATATCTCCAACTAAAAATTATTTTGCATTGAAATCTTTCCACTCCAACGGCAAACTTTTAATTTCTGGGGAATATCTTGTTCTTGATGGCGCTTTATCCCTAGCTCTCCCTTGCAGGTTTGGACAGTCTTTAAACTTTACAGAAGACTCTAATGGAACTTTAGAATGGATTAGTAAAGATATGAACGATACAATTTGGTTTAATGCTTATTTTGAAGCTAAAACACTTAAAGTATTGAAAACTAGCAATTATAATACCGTCAAATGGGTTAAAAAAATCCTAGAATTCTGCAATAAAAATTCACTTACAAATAAAAATTTACAGGGCAAAATAGAGTGCAAATTAGAGTTTCCAAACAATTGGGGACTGGGATCAAGCTCTACTCTTTTAAACAACTTGGCTAGCTTGTATGAAGTTAATCCATATGACTTACATTTTTCCACTACCAACGGCAGTGGATATGATATTGCTTGTGCTGGAAGTAATAGTGCTATAACTTACCAAGTTATAGAAAACATTCCCGAAGTAAAAAAGATGGACTGGTCTCCTGTTTTTAAAGATGAAATACTATTTATATTCTTAAAAAAGAAACAAAAAAGCAATTTAGAAGTAAAAAGATTTAAAGAATTAAAAAAAGACCCTGATTTGATTAGCAGAATATCTAGTATTACAAAAGAAATCATTTATTCCAAAACTATTGAAGAATTTGAGCATTTGTTAGATGAACATGAAGCAATTACTGGTCAATATATTCAAAGTGAAACTGTAAAAAGTAAATATTTTTCAGACTATGAAGGATCTGTCAAATCATTAGGAGCCTGGGGTGGAGACTTTGTACTTGCTACAAGGGAAAATAAGAAATACTTTTTGGACAAAGGATTTGATACTATATTATCTTTTTCTGAAATAATTAAAGAATCCACATTTAAAACTGTTTCTTGATGTTAGATCAATTTTTATACCAGCCCATTCATTCACTCCCAGAGTCAGGTGAAATTGCTGCAAAAAGCCCATCCAATATTGCCCTTGTAAAATACTGGGGAAAGAAACCAATTCAAATCCCAACCAACCCTTCCATTAGTTTTACTTTAACCAACAGTTTTACTAAAACCACTATTTCTTTTAAAAAATCTAAAGATTTCACCTTTTGTTTCACTGTTAAGGGAATAGAAAAACCTTCTTTTGTTCCTAAAATAGAATCTTTTTTAGAAAGAATTAAAGAGTGGTGTCCTTACCTATTTTTATACCAAATAGAGATAGATACTGAAAATACCTTTCCGCATAGTAGTGGAATTGCTTCTTCTGCATCTGGCTTTAGTGCTCTCGCTCTCACTATACTAGAACTTGAGCAAAAAATAACTGGGATTTCTAATGAAAATAAATATTTAAAAGCATCTTTCTTAAGTAGGTTAGGTTCTGGAAGTGCGAGTAGATCGTTGTATGGCCCGGCTGCTATTTGGGGTGAACACAAAAATATTCCATCGACTAGTGATCAATATGCTATTGCTTACCACGATTTACATGAAAATTTTAAAAATTACCAGGATACCATTTTATTAATTGATAAGGGAACTAAAAAAGTGAGCTCTACTGTAGGTCATGAATTAATGCACAACCATCCTTTTTCAAAGCAAAGATTTTCACAAGCTAATAGTAATCTAGAAAGTATGATCAATGTTCTAAATAATGGAGATTTAGACAAGTTTATTTCTATTTCTGAAAGCGAAGCCCTCACTCTTCATGCAATGATGATGACTTCAAACCCATATTTCATACTAATGAAGCAGGGAACACTATCGGTTATTGAAAAAATATGGTCTTTCAGAAGTGACTCTAAAATCCCATTAAGTTTCACTTTGGATGCTGGAGCTAATGTTCATCTGCTTTATCCATTGGCTTATAAACAACAAGTTCTTGATTTTATAGGTAGTGAATTAATTGTTTTTTGTCAAAATCAGCAGTATATTCGCGATGAAGTTGGTAGTGGGGCAAATATAATAAGCGCAAGCTATGCTTAAAGATTCTTTGTACTACGGGAAAATCCTTCTCTTTGGAGAGTATGGAATAATAGAAGACTCAATGGGTCTATCTATCCCCTATTCTGATTACAATGGAAAGTTTTTAATTTCTAAAGAAAGCAATCCAGAATCTAGAAAATCTAATCGACTACTATATAGTTTTTATCAAAATTTAGTAGAGCTTAAAGCATCTAACTCTCTGCCTTGTTCTTTAGATCTAATAGCATTTGAAAAAGACTTAAAAAACAATATTTATTTTGATTCTTCCATTCCTCAGGGATTTGGTATAGGAAGCTCTGGAGCTATTGTTGCTGCTACTTATGATAGATATTGTAATAAAAATAAAATAGATTCAGCTAAAGATATCCATAATGAATCCATAATAAAACTAAAATCCATATTTAGCAAACTAGAAAGCTTTTACCACGGCACTAGCTCTGGGTTAGATCCTCTAATTTGTTATTTGAATCTTCCTATCTTAATCAAATCAAAAACAGATTTAGGAACAGTTGGAATTCCCGATTCAAACAACGGAAAGGGTGCTGTGTTTTTATTAAATACGGGGGAAGTTGGAAATACACAGCCACTAGTACAGCATTTTTTAGAAAGATGTAAAGAAGAAGGTTTTAGAAAAATGCTTAAAAACAAATTTAAAAAATACAACGACGCCAGTATTGATGCTTTCTTGAAAAATGAAGGAAAATCACTGCTTAAAAATGTAAAATCTCTTTCTAAGGTTTTATATGAAAATTTTCAACCTATGATTCCTAAACTGTATAGGGATTTATGGAAAGAAGGAATCGACACTAATTCTTATTATCTAAAACTTTGTGGCTCTGGAGGTGGTGGATACATTTTAGGGTTCACTAAGGACTTTCAAGAGGCACAAGTTAAACTTAGTAGCTACCAACTTGATGTTATCCACAGATTCTAGTAATAAAACCGTTAAAAACTCCAACTCAACTTTCGTTAAAATATTGGCAATTTTCTCTATTGCAAGATGGTACAATATATTTCTTATTACTATAAGCTTATACGCAATTCAAATATTCATATTTGAAAACTCTATTCGTTTCTTATTTTCATACAGTGGAATAAATCTGCATTTATATGTGCTTTCAATTGACTTAATTGTCATTGGTGGTTACTTAATCAATGCCTTTTACGATTTTGAAAAAGATATGATTAACCAACCGGAAAAAACTTACTTTGACAGACTGGTTAGTAAAAGAAGCTGCCTCAATATTTACATGTTGTGTAATGTTTTTGGTCTATTAATTGCATATTTAATTTCTAATAAGATTTTACTCTTCTCGGCTATATTAATTTCTGTATTATGGATATACTCTCACAAATTGAGAAAAAAAGTCTTACTTGGTGAAATAAGCGCCTCCTTATTGCTTATAAGTTTATTTTTAGGGTTAGGAATTCTAAATCATAAATTTGATCTTACACTTGCAATTTTTAGTACTTATATTTTCACCATTGATTTAACGAGAGAAATCGTAAAAAAAATGATTTCTTTAAAGGGCGATTTAATTGTTGGAGAAAAAAGTATTCCTATTTATTTTGGAATTAAAAATTGTAAATACATCATATTTTTTCTAATGATTAGTTCTATGGTTGCTATATTAACTCTTCTTCCTATTATCATTTACAAACCTTTTTCCTACTATTTCATTGTTGCTTTTTTCATTATCTCTGTAAGTATTTATCTACTTCATTTTGCTAAAATTAAAAGCCAATACGAAAAAATTAATAGTATTTATAAACTACTACTTGGTTTAGCTATTATTTCAATTACTTTATACTAATTATTTATGAGAATATACTACTTCATTGTTTTAATTACTTTTGCCAACTGTGAATCAAAAATGAAAATGAAAAACAACTCACCTATTTGCAAGAAAGAGCCTAAAATTATGTCCATTCATAACCAAGAAAGAACAGACGATTATTATTGGCTAAACAATCGAGAGAATCCAGATGTAATAGATTATTTAAACCAAGAGAATGATTATACAAATTCTCAGATGAAGAATACTGAAGATTTTCAAAAGACTCTTTTTAACGAATTAAAATCAAGAATTAAAGAAGAAGACCAAAGTGTTCCTTATTTATTCAACGGTTATTACTACTGGAGCAGATATGAAAAAGGTTACGAGCATCCGCTATATTTAAGAAGAAAAGAAAATTCTGACACAGAAGAAATTATTTTGAATGGCCAGAAAATGTCAGAAGACTATGAATTTTTCAATATTGGAGATTATGATGTTTCCAATAACAATAATATAATGGCTTATAGTTTAGACACACTTTCGAGAAGAATTTACCAAATAAAAATTAAGGATTTAATTTCGGATAAATTATATCCTGAAACGTTAGAAAACACTACTGGTTCTATTGTATTTGCCAATGATAATCAAACCATTTTCTACGGTAAAAAAGACCCTACCACACTTAGATCATTTCAAATATATGCCCATAAATTAGGAACTGATCAATCAGAAGACATTCTAATATTTGAAGAAGAAGACGAAACATTTTCTTGTTATGCCTACAAGTCTAAATCTATGGAATATATCGTTATAAATTCCTCAAGTACATTAAGTGATGAATATAGGCTTATACCTGCAAATGATCCGCTAAAAAAACCTGAAATTTTTCAAAAAAGAGAAAGAGGATTAGAGTATAATATTTACCATCATCAAGATAAATTTTATATACTAACAAATAAAAATCACCATAATTTTAGTGTAGAGACATGCAGTAAAGACAGTACTGGAAAAGAAAATTGGAAAGAATTTATTTCTGGCAGAGAAGATGTTTTAATTGAAGGATTGGATGTGTTTGAGCAATTCTTAGTGGTATCAGAAAGAAAACAAGGTCTACTACAATTATGTGTAATGAATTTTAAAAACGATTCTATGCACTATATTCCATTTAACGAACCTACTTATGTTGTTGGAACAAATTCAAATTTAGTAATGAATACTTCTGTTTTAAGATATTCTTACAATTCCATGGTAAATCCTGGAACTATGTTTGAATACAATATGAAAACTAAAAAAAGTGAAATATTAAAAGAAAAAGAGGTCGTAGGAGGATATGATAAAAATGAATATGCTTCTGAAAGAGTTTGGGCAGAGGGAAGAGATGGAACTAAGATTCCAATGTCCATGGTTTATAAAAAAGGAATAAAGAAAGATGGTCAAAACCCGACACTTTTATATGCTTACGGATCCTATGGATATAGTATAGATCCTACATTCAGCACCAATAGATTAACCTTACTTGATCGAGGATTTATTTTTGTTATTGCACATATTAGAGGTGGAGAAGACATGGGAAGAAAGTGGTACGAAAATGGAAAGCTATTAAAAAAGAAAAATACTTTTTATGACTTTATTGATTGTGGAAAGCATTTGATAGAAAATAGTTTTTGTAGTTCTAAAAACTTGTATGCAGCAGGTGGAAGTGCTGGAGGATTATTGATGGGAGCGGTTATCAATATGGCACCAACTTTATTTAATGGGGCAATTGCACATGTTCCATTTGTAGACGTGGTAACAACTATGTTAGACGAGTCTATTCCTTTAACTACTGGTGAGTATGATGAATGGGGAAATCCTAACGAACTAGAATATTATAATTATATGTTGAGTTATTCACCTTATGATAATATTCAGAAAATGAATTATCCCAATCTATTAGTTACAACAGGGTTACACGATTCTCAAGTACAGTATTGGGAGCCTGCAAAATGGGTAGCAAAATTAAGAGAATTAAAAACCGATGATAACCTTCTTATTTTAAAAACTAATATGAAGGCAGGACATGGTGGCTCTAGCGGAAGATTTGAATATCTAAAGGAAATAGCTTTAGATTATGCATTTCTATTCAAACTTGAGGGAATTACTCAATAAGAAACTTATTTCACTAGCAATTTCCTTAGGAGTTTTAGAGTCTGTGGTTACAACAAAATCAGCTTCACAATAAATTGGTTCTCGTTGTTTGAGTAAATTTTTAAAAGAAATAGCATCTTGAAACATTGGTCTTGAAGAATTATTATTAATTCTATTATTTAACAACTCACCTATGGATGTTTTTAAATAAATCACTTGACCAATATCTTTCAATTTATGAATGTTTTTATTGTAAATAGGAAGACCACCTCCGGTAGAATAAACACATTTTTTATTCTTAAATTGATTAATTATATTCCTTTCGATATTTCGAAAATAACTTTCTTCACTTTCCTTAAAAATAGCTTCAATAGTTCTGTTTTCTTGCTTTTCTATTAACTGGTCTGTATCAAAAAATTTGTAATTAAGCGCTTTAGCAAGATGTCTACCCACTGTAGATTTTCCTGCACCCATCATTCCAATTAGAAATACTGAAGATTTGGACACTATAATTACTTTATATTGAAAATTTTCAAATAATTGATTACGTGCTTTACATATTGAAAGTAATCCTTTGGATCTGTTTCAATCATTAAATCGTAAAAGGGTTTCTTTTCCTCTGAAAAACTACCAACTTTAAATGGAGAATTGGACATATGTAATATAAATCTAAGTGGAATATTCTTGATTTCTGTTAGGTCTATAAGAATATCAAATCTTTCTGAAATAAAATTTTTAACTACATTCTTTTTGGGAAAAGCGTGGTAATTAAGGTCATAAATTGTAAAAAAATCTAGTCCCAACCTACTTTTTAAAAATTGAGGTTCGTCTTTTAATGGGTAATAAGCAAGAATTTTAATATTAGGAATTTTAAATTCATCCTTTATCATTTTTATTATTTTGACTACCGATTCGTAGTCAGACTCGTTTTTAATTACGCAAATCATGCCCATTGATTTAGCGTCCTGAATATTACAAGAGCTTACCTGTCTAAAATTTTCTTTTTTAAGTATTCTTTGGAGAAACTTTTCTCCTAAAAGAAATTTGATTTTTAAAAATGTAAACTTCATTAACCATAAACTTACAAAAAGCCTTTAAAAAAGCTCTCCTTGTTGATATTGTTTTGAATCTTCATTTGAATTTTCTTCGCTAATTAAGTTAAGAAACTCATTTTCGTTCATAATAGAGACCTTAAACTTTTCAGCTTTTTCAAGTTTGGATGGCCCCATATTTTCTCCAGCTATTAATATATCTGTACTTTTACTTACAGAGCTGGAGTTTTTTCCCCCGTTGATTTCTATAGCTTTTTTCAATTCATCTCTAGAGATATTTTTAAAAGTACCTGAAATAACAATTTTCTTATTTTCTAAAATGGTAGATTTTAAAATATTTTCAGAAATATCAGAAGTCATATTGAGTCCATTTTTAAGAAGTAAATCAATTATTTTATTGTTATAATCGACAGAAAAATATTGCACAATAGATTCTGCTATTTTGTCCCCAACTTCTTCTATACTACATAGTTCTTCAAAATTTGAAGAACGCAATTGGTTGATATCCTTAAAATAAGAGGTTAATTTCTTAGCAACCGTTTCTCCAACATATCTTATTCCAAGACCAAAAAGTACTTTATGAAAAGGTGCAGACTTACTTTGTTGAATTCCCTTAATAATATTTTCAGCAGATTTTTCAGCCATTCTTTCCAAAGGGAGCAAGTCTTGTTTTTTAAGAGCAAAAAGATCTGCAATATTTTTAATTAGCTTTTCATTATACAATTGCTCTATGGTTTCTTGTCCAATTCCATCTATATTCAACTGTTTCCTTCCTATGAAGTGAATTATCTTTCCTTTAATTTGTGGAGGACAAAGATTGGAATTCAAACAATAGTGATGGGCTTCTCCTTCATCTCTGACAAGTTCAGATGAACATTCTGGACATTTCGAAGAAAATACAAATTTACTACTATTGGCATTTCTTTTCGAATGATCAACTCCTGTGATTTTAGGAATTATTTCTCCTCCTTTTTCTACAAATACAATATCGTTAATTCTTAGGTCTAGCTTTTCTATTTGATCTGCATTATGGACGCTTGCTCTTTTGACAATAGTTCCACTAATTTCCACAGCCTTTAAATTAGCAACTGGTGTAATTGCTCCTGTTCTACCTACTTGGTAGACTATATCTTCCAAAACTGTAGAAACCTGGACTGCTTTGTATTTGTAGGCAATTGCCCATCTTGGAGATTTGGAAGTATTTCCAATTTCTTTTTGAATATCTATTTCATTAACTTTTATAACAATTCCGTCAATTTCAAAGGGAAGATCTTCTTTTCTTTCTTCCCAGTAATTAATAAAATTCATTATTCCACTAACATCGTTTACTTGCTCTACATACTTGTCTTCAACAGACGGTATTTTAAAGCCAAACTGAGCTAAATAATTATATTGCAGAAAGAGACTGTTTATCTTATGGTTGTCTAAGTATACAGCATAGATAAAACAATCTAATTTTCTTTTTGCAACAATGGAAGAATCTTGCAGTTTAAGTGTGCCTGAAGCCGAATTTCTAGGATTTGAAAAAAGGGCAAGTCCTTGTTTTTCTCTATTTTGATTTAGCTCCTTAAACACTGATTTAGAATACATTATTTCTCCTCTTACTTCTAAGTTTTCTGGATAATCTCCATTAAGGACTAGTGGAATAGAAGAAATGGTTCTTACATTGTTGGTTACATCTTCGCCTTGAGTTCCATCTCCTCTTGTAATAGCTTTTACAAGATTGCCATTTTTATATATTATACTAATTGCAACTCCATCGTACTTTAGTTCGCAAATATAAGTTAGTGGAACATCAATTATCTTTTTAACTCTTTGGTCAAAATCAGCAATATCATCTTTGGAATAACTATTGGAAAGTGAAAGCATTGGGTACTTATGTAGAACTGTTTCAAATGACTTAGTAATGTCACCACCTACTCTTTTAGTTGGTGAATTGGCATCGTATAGTTCTGGATATTTAATTTCCAATTCCTCCAGCTCTTTTAAAAGCTGATCAAATTCATAATCAGAGACTAAAGAAATACTGTGAATATAGTACTGTGTATTGTAAGAATGGATTAGTTCTCTTAACTCTACAATTCTATCAATATCTTTTTTACTCATTTTTAGTTGCTACAACAAACCTATTTTTGCCTTGAAAGTCTTTATGAACAGTGGTTTTGAAATATTTTTTAGTAGATAATAAATTTACAACATCGTTGGCAAAATCCTCATGAATTTCAAAGTAAATTTTACCATTTTTTTTCAAATGATTTTTTGCGAAATCTGAAATTATTTGATAGTATTTGAGTGGTTCTTCATTTTCTACAAAAAGTGCTTGTGATGGCTCGTTTTGAACAACATTGGGATGCATATGTTTTTTATTTGAAATAGGAATATAAGGTGGGTTACTTACTATTATATCCCAAGATTTTTCTTCATTTTTATAATCCAATATATCTTTAGTTATAAAATCTACTTCTACTTTGTTTAGTACAGCATTGGCTTTAGCAGTTCTAATAGCTTCTTTTGAAATATCTATCGCAGTACAGTTGGTATTAGGAAGTGTTTTTTTTAAAGCTATAATTATACATCCCGAGCCTGTTCCAATATCTAATATTTCTTTTAAAGAATCTTGGTTATGGTTATTTAAAATTAAATGAACTAGTTCCTCAGTTTCTGGTCTGGGAATCAGTACATTAGGATTAACTTTAATTAATAAATTGCAAAAATATGCTTGTCCAGTTATATATTGAACAGGTATATTTTTGTTTATTTTTTCTAAACAATTATTAAAAAAAGAAACTTCCTTTGGGCTAAGCTTTTGATTTTTATTTAATAAATAGTCTACTCTTTCCCAGTTCATTTTAAAAAAAAGCAACTCAAAAAATATATTTTCTATTTCTCTAGAAGGTAAATTCTCCTTAAGTGAATCTAAAAATATTTCTTTGCATTGATAAAAGTTTTCCATGTAGAAAAGCAAAATGTTAAATTTTCAAAACATTCAATGCGCGCATTCAATGTTTTTGTATATTACATTGTAAAATTATAGTTAAAAAAACAATGAGCATCAAAGGTGGAGATTTTATAACCAAAAAAACTGAATCCTCAGCAGTTTTTGTTCCTGAAGAATGGAATGAAGAAGAAAAAATGTTAAAACAAATGATTCATGATTTTCTCGATAAGGAACTTCATGTATTAGAAAGCGAACCAGAAGCATCTAAAGATCTTCCTCAAATTGTTGAAATGTTGGACAAAGCAGCTGAATTAGGTCTTTGTGGAATTGCTATTGAAGAAAAATATGGTGGGTCTGACTTAAGTTTCAACGCTGGTTTACTCTATATGGAAGCATTTGCCTATGGTTTTTCTTTTGCTACTACAATAGGCACCCATGTTTCCATTGGATCGTTGCCCATCGTCTATTACGGAAATGAACAACAGAAAGAAAAATATTTACCCAGAATCGCGACAGCAGAAATTAAAACTGCTTATGCACTTACAGAGCCTTCTGCTGGTTCAGATGCAAATTCTGGAAAAACAAAAGCTACTATAGATTCTAAGAATAATTGTTATTTGATTAATGGGCAAAAAATGTGGATCACCAATTCTGGTTTTGCAGAAATTTTTATTGTTTTTGCCAAAATTGAAGACGATGAAAAACTTTCTGCTTTTATTATTGAAAAATCTTTTGGTGGGATTACTTTGGGTGAAGAAGAAAAAAAATTAGGCATAAAAGGATCCTCTACTAGACAAGTTTATTTTGAGAACTGTCCTGTGCCAATGGAAAATCTTTTAGGCAAAAGAAACGATGGGTTTAAAATTGCACTTAACATTCTTAACTCTGGTAGAATTAAGCTTTCAGCGGCTACAATAGGCGGTTCAAAGTTTGCTTTGTCAAAAGCTATTCAATATTCAATAGAAAGAGAACAATTTGGAAAAAGTATTGGTGAATTTACCGCCATGCAGTACAAAATTGGCGAAATGGCTAGGAAAATATTTTCTGCAGAATCGGCTGTTTACAGAACTGGTAGAAACATAGATTTAAAGGAAGAAGAATTAAAGGAAAACAAGATTCCTGAAAATGAAATTAAATTAAAAGGTCTTAGAGAGTATGCCATAGAATGTTCTTTAATGAAAGTATACGCATCTGAAGTATTAGATTATTGTGTAGATGAATCTCTTCAAATTCATGGAGGAATGGGTTACAGTGTAGAGACTAAGGTAGAGATGGGCTATAGAGATGCCAGAATAACTAGAATTTATGAAGGAACCAATGAAATCAATAGAATGCTTTCTTTTGGTGAATTAATGAAAAGAGGTTTTCATACCAAAGAAATTGATTTAAAATCATTTACCCAGAAAATTCCATTTCATATTTTTAAAAGTGTGTTAGGAGTTCAGGAAAAATCAAGTTCTCAATATTTAGAAAATTTTAAATGTTTATTTTTTACTCTTACCAAATATGCAACGGATGCTTACGGAAGAGACTTGGAACATGAGCAAGAAATAATTATGTATTTAGCAGATATATTAGCAGAAATCTATGTCCTTGAATCTACTTATTTAAGAGTTGAGAAATTAAAAACTAAAGAAAGTAAAGATGCTGCATTTAAAATGAAGCAAAATATTTGCGATTTACAGTTTTATGAAGCTAATTCAAAGATAATACAGCGTGCAACTTCAATTTTTGATAGTCTTCCTAAATCACATTCTTCCTTAAAAAGAGTGATTAAATCGTTGGCAATTAAAGAAAAAGTAAACCCAATGGTATTAAGAAGAGAAATTGCAAAATATTTAATCGCCAGTAAAGAATATACTCTATAAAGCTAGTTTTGTTTTTTCTATTTCTATTACATCTGAAATAGCATCGGTAACCTTATAAAAAGCAGAAAGATCGGTTGTTGATATTTTATCTTTAATGCTTTTTTCTAAGGAGAATAATCTCTCCGCTGCTATGTTTCTCAGCTTTAGTCCATTTTCGGTTAGACATATGTATACTTTTCTTTTGTCTTTGGTGTCCTTTCTTTTGAATACCAATTCTTTTTCTTCCAAAGATTTTAGCAACCTAGATAAACTATTTGGCTCCATCCCCATTCTTGGTGCAATTTTAGTCACTTGAGTGCCAAATTTTTCATTAATGGTCATAAGTACAAAAGCTGTTGAAAGAGTCCCTATTTCTTTGGAGGTTTGTTCGTTATAAAACTTGAAAATCTCAATCCAAGAAGATCGAATTCTATTTACAACTATTCCTTTGGCAATTTTTTCGTATTTATTCATCGGACACAAAATAGTAATTTATTTCACATTGCATTGTATATTATGGTGTCAAAGATGTTTTTTTAAAAAGAATTGGTTAAATAATCTTAAAAAAGTTTATTTTAATGAATGCATGCATAGAATTTTTATAAATTTCTAAAATAAAGTATCTCATGAAAGAAAAAATTGTACTCGTAGATGGATGTAGAACTCCGTTTTTAAGATCTGAAACCGATTTTTTAAATACTATGACTTATGAATTAGGTCAGTTATCTATTAAAGGACTAATTAATAAAACAGGAATTAATCCAAAGGAAGTAGATAGTGTGGTTATGGGTTGTGTTATTTCTACTCTTAAAACAAGCAATTTAGCAAGAGAAGCTGCCCTAACTGCTGGTATACCCTACTCTACACCTTGTCATACGGTAAGTCAAGCCTGCATTTCTGCCAACAGAGCAATTGCTACAGCAATTGGAGAGATTGCAACTGGACAATCTTCCGTAGTTATAGCTGGAGGAGCAGATAGCGCTTCCGAAACACCAATTGGCTATAAAAAGCATATGAGAACCAAATTGATGAAGGGAACTAAAATAAGATCTACTTCAGATATGGTCAAATATGCACTAGGTTTTAAATTAAAGGATTTCTTACCAGAAGTTCCTTCTATTTCAGAATATACTACTGAGAAAACAATGGGAGAAGACTGCGATATTATGGTGGCCAAACATCAAATTCCAAGAGAAGAACAAGATTTATTTGCCATTAGATCTCACGACAATGCAGAGAAAGCATGGCAGGATGGCCATCATGCAAAGGAAGTAGTTGCGGTACAGGTAGATCCAAAATTTAAAATGATTCAAAAAGACAATGGAATAAGAAGTGGGTCAAAACCTGAAAAACTGGCAAAGATCAGACCAGCATTCGATAAAAAACACGGCACATTAACTGCCGCCAATTCTTCCTTTTTAAGTGATGGTGGTGCAGTATGCTTGCTTATGACAGAATCTAAAGCAAAGGAGCTAAATTTAAAACCAAAAGCAGAAATTATAGATTATTGTTTTACTGGTCAAAGGTTAGAAGATGAATTATTGTTAGGTCCTGCTTTTGCTATGAGTAAAGTACTCCAAAAAACAAAAATGAACTTAAAGGATATAGACGTATTTGAAATTCACGAAGCTTTTGCTGGACAAGTACTTACCAACTTAAAATGTTTGAACGATGAAGAGTTTTGTAAAACTCGACTAAATAGAGAAAAAGCAGTTGGAAAAATCGAGATGGATAAAGTGAATAATTGGGGTGGATCGCTTTCTATTGGTCATCCTTTTGGTGCAACAGGCGCAAGACTTTTAACCACTGCTGCAAACAGATTAATTGAAGAAAATGGTAAATATGCTATATTGTCTGCATGTGCAGCTGGTGCACATGGACATGCTATGGTTATTAAAAAATACGAAGAAGGATGAAAACAGATCTTTTTAGGTTAGAAATTGAGAAAGGAATAGCTACTATTTGGATAGACTCTCAAAAAGACAAAATGAATATTGTATCTCCAAGTTTAATTGGAGATTTTGAAAACGTATTTGAAGAAGTCGCTAATAATAAAGATGTTATTGGGGCGGTTTTAATAAGCGGCAAAAAAGACTTTATAGCTGGGGCAGATATTAAATCTTTTAAGGGAGAGAAAGCTGGAGATTTTCAACCTTTTAGTAGAAAAGGGCACGAATTATTGCAAAAAATTGAAGATTCTAAAAAGCCCATTGTATCTGCAATCCACGGTACTTGTTATGGTTTAGGAGTAGAGCTTTCTCTTGCTTGTAATGCTAGAGTTTGTACCAACGATTCTAAAACAAAATTAGCACTTCCAGAAGTAAAATTAGGATTACTTCCTGGTGGGGGTGGCACACAAAGATTGCCAAGACTGGTTGGGTTACAAGCATCGTTAGATATGATGCTAACTGGAAAAAATATATTTCCTTTTAAGGCTAAGAAAATAGGATTGGTAGACGAGGTAGTGCATCACAGTAAATTACACAAAGCAGCAAAAAAAATAGTTCTAGATATAGCAGATAATAATTTTAAAAGAAAGAAATTAAAAAAGAGTTTGGTTACTAAATTATTGGATGGTACTTCCATAGGAAGGTCCATTGTATTTAGTCAAGCTAAAAAAACGGTATTGAAATTGACCAAAGGAAATTATCCTGCACCACTAGAAATAATAGAATGTGCTAAAATTGGTTTGCAAAAAGGAATGAAAGCTGGATATGAAGCCGAGGTAATTAAGTTTGAGGAGTTAATTCTTTCCGATGTTTCTTTCGCACTTAGAAATTTATTTTTTATTACTACTGACAAAAAGAAAAATCCATATAAGTTAGAGTTGAAAAATACAGAAAAAATTGGGGTTATTGGAGCTGGTTTTATGGGGGAGGGAATAACAGAAGTTTCTATCAATTCTGGAATGGATGTTATTTTAAAAGATTTGGATGATAAAATAATTCATCAGGCTAGAAAAAACATTTGGAAAAACCTTTCTAGAAAAGTAAAAAGAAGACAAATGAGTAAAGTTTTGGCCAAGACTACTGCTCAGCGAGCCATAGGGCAACTAGATTATAAAGGTTTTGACAAGGTAGATGTAGTGGTGGAAGCTATTGTTGAGAACATGTCTGTAAAGAAAAAGCTTATAAAAGAGCTGGAAGGAATTTGTAACGAAGATTTTATTTTTGCATCTAACACTTCTTCTTTACCACTAACAGAGATGTCTGAAGATGCCAAAAAACCAGAAAATGTGGTGGG
>ENA-UOXV01001434-UOXV01001434.1-marine-metagenome-genome-assembly--contig:-NODE-1434-length-33273-cov-5.830815_pt1 | contig 33273 bp, 28 predicted proteins | sample MGYA00238165_ERZ766961 | MGnify/ENA primary metagenome ERZ766961 (study PRJEB28924, sample SAMN03173240) | marine metagenome | biome: Marine; feature: Water; material: Subsurface seawater | place: North... | reverse complement strand
TATTTGATAAAAGTCTGGTTCAGCCTGTTTTTCTGTCTCTCCCTCCCCCTCTCCACGCACTCCACCCACACTCTCTGCGCCGCGCCCTCTTTGTGACAACGCCCCGCTTACAAGACCGCACGCCTGCAGCTTCCCCCACACTCGCATTTCGCCGCCCAAGACTCTGCACCTCGGGTTGGATGAGCCGTCTTGGGCGAGTGCTCCGATCCTCGCCCAAGGCGCTGGCGGCCCCGAGCCTCGCGCCGACAAGTCGGGGAGGCCCAGATTCTCGGAGCACGATTCGACGCTCGGCGCCTCGGCCCGCAGCGGGGCGTTCCGGAGCGAGGACTTTCTGGCCAAGCACTGGAGCGCGTGGACCGGGAACGGGCTGGAGGGCGGCGTTGACGGCTGCGCCGCGCAGCCCTCCACGCTCTCCGCGCACTCAGGCGCTGCCAAGGACCTGACGGCAGGAGAAATCGCGGCAGCACGCGCCGCCGCGCACGCCAAGATTCGAGGGCGCGGGATGGGCGTGCAGACCGGTGTGCGAGGGGCGGGTTTCGGGGGCGGGGTCGATTGCGCACGACGCCTCGACCTTTCCCGCATCGCTCGCTTCTCCAAGGCCGTCGTGCGCTGCCCTGGCTTTGTGACAAATCAGTATGCCTCGCCAGCCTTGCTCCCCCTTATTTCTCCAACTGTTTTTGTAAACTGGTCGGAGTCTGCAATTGGACGCCGACCACACACAGGATCTCAAATCGTGGAGAGTGAGCCACTTCCGAAGATCTTTTGCGTTTGAACTGATGCTGTGCCCGACACAGGCGCGGGCAAGTAACAGACGTGCCACAATTCAGCGACGAAGAGGTTGAGCTGGGTTCTCAGCGGAGCTCGTCGGCGCGGGGCGCGCGCTGGACGCCGCGCTCGGGTGTGGCCGCGTCGAGAGGGCCCAGGAGTCCGCGAAGATTCAGAGAGCTCTCGACCGTAATCACGCCGCGGCAGGTGATAATGGCTTCAAGGGCAGGCCTTGCGCACAAGCCAGTGCACGCCCTGCTGCAGCACGCAGCAGCCAGCTGAAATCCGCTTCTGTGGCAGGCACGAGTTCTTGAGGAGCGCATGGAGAGCGAGGCAGCGCGCCTTCTCAACGCAGCCCGTCTTCTTGCCCCGTGACGACCCGCTAATTCCTCCCGCTGCTCCCCCCGGAACTCGCCTGCATCTGAGCCTCGGCCCTGCCGCCGACAGCGTCTGCATCGATAGCATCAGAGAAATGGCGACCTGAAGTCACCGATTCCAGGTTGCAACCCGGCGAGGAGCTGCTGCCTCGCGCTGGCCTTCAAGCAAGACTGAGCAGAGCGACTGGCAGGGCTGCCGCCCACGAGGCAGAATGTCTAGGGCTCGAGCTGCCGGTTCTGCCTCAGCGCGATGCACGGAGACAGCGCAGTGACCTCTCCGTTTAGTCAAAGCACACACGGGCGTGGCACAGAATGAATTAATGTACCTGCGGTCGATCGCAGAACACCCTGGAGGCTCGCTTTCAGGGCATCTCTAGCACTGGAATACGTAGATGTACAGACCAACCTCGTACAGGTCCGGGATAAAAAACAAAAAACTAAGACAAACCAGAGGTCCGCCCCTGAAATATTTCCGTGGATAACAAAACAGCCACCTGTATGGTGTTATCCAATCTTTCCGGACAATAGGCCGTGCTGCGAGTGCTTGCCGAGATCAGGAAGTGAAGTGCACTCCACACAAAACAGCACTACCACAACACTTGTAGGTTGTCAAAAAGTCTCAACTGTCATTTTAAAGCGGGGCTTATATATGTTTTGGAATCAATGGAAAAATGGTTTGCACGGGCTGCAACTCAACCGTAGTTACTTCGGGGCACTTGACAAGCCAAGCCCCAAGTTCAGGTTTATGACCATCCCCCAACGCACCCATGCAAGGGCAGTTCTTTCCGTCAGGCAAGACCAGTCTGCATTATTGCGCCGGGTGAAGCAGCAAATTTTTATTGACACCAAAAATATCGAGCGTACACTATCCTACCGCTTACCAAATCAGTCTGTTTGGAAGAAGAGTATAGCATCAGGAGCAGACACCGCATTCGCCGTGAGATAGGATTTGTAGGTGGCTTGTGGTGGCGGCGCTTCAGAAACGGCGGACAGATTCGTGATGAAGACGAAGATAAGAGACACCACAAGCGCGGCGGCCACGCCGATTGGCATGAGGACCTGGTCATTTCCTGCATCTTCGCGTCGTCGAATATGGCCACGGCGCTTGATAAACGAGTGCGAGGCGTGCGCCACAAAGAGTGCGGCGACCAATGTGAGACCGAGCGACATGAGCTGCGTGCCAGCGCCTTGCGCGCTATCCTCTTCGGCAAAAACCGTCAGTGCCGACGAAATCGAGCCAAGGGTGACAGACATGTGGAGCCAGGCGAGGAATGTGCGCTCGTTGGCAAAGAACGTCTTGGGCTCCACGCGAACCGGCGCCTTGCGTGGCATGGCAGACTCCCGCGTACACAGGCCGCACCAGCCCGCGTCCTCACCGCCTGGCCCCTCGAATGACGAGCGCCCGCCAAAGAGTCGGGCCTGCTGCCCCCCGATGAAGTCGGTGCCGTTGCGCGCGCCGCTCGGCCGCATGGGGCCAAGCAGCGGATGTCCTTCCTCCGTAACATCGTCCTCCATCTCCTCTGCGTCCCCGAGAGCTACACCCCCAGCGGAGGCGCCTCCCTCGACCGACTTCCTTCCCTTGCGTCTGATCACAGAAGGCGCTGAAGCATTCACGGAGTCGCGGATGGAGACGTCGTCGATCCAGTAGGGCGCGGCTGCGACAAGCTCCGTCAGCAACACTGCGCCGCCGTGGATGAATTTGGAGAACTTGTAGACCTCCGTGCACATGCCAGAATTGAGCAGGTCGCGCACCCACTGTGAAGGATTCTCGACTTCACCCTGGAGCTTCACCTCGAGGACCGCATGCGGAAAATGGGTATGCTCCGATGCCTTGACAGGAATCCGCTCATCGCGTCGCCAGCGCTCGGTGATTGTCTGGGCATAGCCACACGTGTCCTCGCGGACCATCGCGAGGTTGGTGTCGAGCGAGATACGCACGGAGGAGTCGAAAGGAATCTGGAACGCCGTGCGCATGTACTGGGTACGCACCGTTGGCCCCAGCTGTTTGGATTCGATCACACGTGCAATCTGGGAAAACAGCTTGCATGCGGCCTGGATGTCCGCGTCCTTCTTCCCCTTGCGCTTCATGTCATCAGCGAACTCGTTCACCTTGTAGGACCCATTACAAAAGGGCACCACCTGCTCAGGCTCCAGTGCGAACCGCTCTTTCACTGAAGTGTTGCCGGTCCAAGAGTCGAGGTGTGTCTTGCGCTCAACATACACCGTCTTGATCTCAGTTCCGTACCAGCGCAGGCGAAGAGCGATCGCGCCCGGCGTCTTGTCCATGCGGCCGTGGTAGAGCTGCATTTGACGGTTGTCGAAGTAGACTGAGTTCACGAGCTGCGAATCGCCTGATCCAGACCACATACGAAAGACAGGAAGGTGTTGCAGGATAAGGTGCTTCACTGTCGACACATGCTCAGTAGGTACCCAATACTTCTTTGTGTTGCGGATAAAGTTCTGTGCTGCATCATTGTTTGCAACGCCCGAGTCGTCCTGGCGAAGGAGGGAGTGACAGTCGGAGAGAGCAACAAATACATCGGAAAAATCCGATTTGATCCAGTCCTGATTGCGTAGCTTGGCCATGTAGAACTGATGGCACGGCGTGTTGGGAAGCAGGCGGTCGTGGTTCTTCAGCAGCTTTTCGAAGGCTTGGTAGTTGAGATTAACAAACTTTTCAAGGGAGATAAAGTCAGTTCCCAATTGTTTTGCCTCAGCCTCGAGCGTGCCGAGCTGCGAAAGCTGCTCTCGAACGCGTACAGCAGACTGCTCTGCGTTTGAGTCCTTTGTGTTCCTGCTCCATGCTTCGCAGCGATCGCGGAGGCCAGCGAGGGCAGAACGCACACGAGAAACCTCGATATTCGTTACTTTAGAGACAGTGTCCATCTCAGTGTCAATCATCTTGAACCAGTCCACTTCCTTGAAAGGTTTTCCGTTGTAGGTGATCTCTGGTGACTGTCCGTACGCTGCGTCGGGGTTGCTGTGCATCGTCAGTGACGTCACCTTTGAAAAGCCTGGCATGGCACCTGCAACTGCTGCAAGCTGCTTGAGTGCATCATTGAGACGCTGGTAGTCAGCCAGCGACTTTTGCCATTCTGGCTTGGCTGCGCGCTGCTTGCGAAAATCGCGCGCGAACTGGCGATCCTTTTGCTCCTCGGAGGTGAGAGGCTGCGTCCCGTCGTCGAAGTCCGACCCGTCTCCCCGCGACCTATGACCGACATCATCATCTGAGTCGTCTCCCTCTGTCTCCGTCTCTGTCGACAACTCCTGCAGTGTGTACTCCTGCAGCGTGTACACAATCACTGAGTTATTATGTGCCGCCCCAAGACAGGGCTAGATTGTATTCGGGTGACTGCGTACCTGTCCCTTTTCAGCAGACCATTGCTGGTCGGCAAATTGATCCTTGAGCGGAAAGGATGATGGAAGAGAGTCACGGATCTCTGAGGCCTCGCGACCCTGCAGCTTCGGCGGCGACAAGTCCTGGTTCCAAAAGAGTGCACACTTTTCGAGGAGACTCTTCAGCTCCTCACGGAAAGCAAAGAACTGGTACTGCTGACGAAGTTGCACGAAGTACACCTCCTGCAGCTGGGGCTTCGTATCAAGCACCTTGTCATACTTCTTGAGCGACTTGCGGATGCCTTCCCAATTGAGTCTTCCGAAGTCGTAGAGGCCTCTGAGGTCTTCCGTGTGGTTCCATGAGCGCTTCACGAGCCCAGCGACGGGGCTCGCCAAGCTCTCTGCCACACTCTTCCCGTCCGCAAGATTCACACTCTCAAGCATTGCGCTCTCCTGCTTCAGTTCTTCTGTCTTTTGCAAATAGAACTTCTCAACCTGGAATGGGCCGAAGCCCCGGCGCTGGTCATCCATTGCTCTCCAGACACATGTTGTGAGGGAGAGCGCACGGGTCCTCGGGGTGGCCCAGTGCAGGTTCGCGCACGCACAATGCGGTCTGGTCTAGTAACACTGGTCTAGTGATGCACCTTGATGCACTCCTCGGCGATAAACGCCTTAAACGACACCAAATCTGCTGATGCCTTGATGTGTTTCTTGGCGCGCTGCTCGACCATCCGGAAACAATGAGCACAACGCAGGCGTATGCATACAGGGTGATATACTTTAAGCACACCCGGGGGCTGCTGCTGCTTGGGGCATCCGTGCCTTATAGTTGACATAGTGAGACGCCCAATCGGGTCGAGCTGCTTGCTCGAGAAGTGAGCCAAACTTCATTTCACGTCGCCTAAACCTGAATCAGCGGCTCCCTTCCCTCGGTCCAGATCCTCCTGGCACAAGGCAAACGCATCGTGAATGAGTGACCAAGAGACGCCACGAACGAAGATTAGGACCGAGGGGGCGTACACCGGGCCGCTGGCACAGCCGGGTGCCGGCCCCACAGGTTCTAGTTCAGCATGCTCTCGGAATAAACCGACGAAACTCCCATACAGTGGGGCAGCCCGACAGCCCCGCACGCCGCTTCCTAAAGAATAGGCAGCCCACAGTGCACTTCCCTCACGACACTCTTTCGACCCTGGCGTGTGCAGAGATACTACGCCGGCTCGCGGCGAAGCCTGTACATCTGCACTCGGAAGTTCTCTGATGCCGCACCGCGTCGGAACCACCGACGGGCGGGGAGAGCACCGAAGCAGGCACACACGCTCCGCAGCGTTACGGCCTTCCAGCAAGGATTGCGTTACGGCTTTCCTGGAGGAATGTCGTCGGGACGGAAGTATGTCGTCGGGACGGACGTAGTCTCAAGAAATTCAGCTCCCCCGGCAGATTTGTAGGGATCTATTGATCGGATGGGAGTAGCTACCGTAGGCCACTACGCCTCCTGTCGCGGTTGTTCCCCGGGAACACACTCTGGCGTGTTCCCGTGTTGTGAGCCCGGCTCGAACGCAACGGCACGTGTTCCGTGTTCCCGACCGGGAACGCGATTCGGCCGGGAAGGCGGGAACGGGAACACACTTGCCTGTGTTCCCTGTGTTCCCCCCAACCCTGACACGAAGAATCTCTGGGAGCGAAGGCGTTACGTTCGACTGGGCCTTCGAAGATCGGACCAATTCGTTGACAGGCCGACGAGTGCCGTCATCATGGATGCGGCCAGGCAATCAGGATGCTGCTTTCCTGTGGACCCACCTGCCAGAATCTCACGCATCGAACCCAAGACCTTCCTCGCAAATGAGCGCACCTTCCTGAACTGGCTCTCCATGTCTGTCACCCTGGGGTCAGTGGCCTCGGCGCTTGTGTCCTTTGGGAAAACAACTCATTCGCAGGTACCCAGCGCCCTCCCAAGCATGTCGGGCACGACATGGCCGTCGCACACACCCGACAGTGGCATCGCGACGGTTTCTCTGACAGCAAAGCGTCTCGAAAGAGCATACCATACTTCGTGGTTGGTTTTTAGCAGAGCTGAGGCGTTTGGGTCGCTTGCTAAACGGCCGCAGAGGGATCAAAGCGCCTCACTGGAGGCGGATCCCTTGCTGGGCATGCCGCCGATATCTCGGGCGAGTTATGAGCGCATGTTGCCCTTTCACGAAAGAGGCGCTGACACGGCAGCTACGTGGCCAGGCTGGCGCGCTCCAGATCATGAGCTCTGTTCTTATCATCACAGCAATTACCTTCTGCACTTACGCCAGTAAGGCCCCTTCAAGGCAGCAATTGATGGAGTGCTCTACATCCCTTGTCTTCTACCGGCTGTGACTGGTACTTTTCTTGACCTTGTGGCAGTGTATACGTTTTTCTGGAGGCGGCGAAAGATCAGGCGGAAGGAGGAGGGCTTTGACGACCCATACGGTCCGCTCGCGCTGGCAGCTGTGATGATCCTCATGCTCTCAACGATCTTTGTGCGGTCCCGCACTGAACACGTCCCAGTCAAACTGATGAAACCAAAGAGACGCTAATTCGGCGATGAGTCTCGAGAGCTCATACATGCCCCAGTGCCTGGTGCAGCACCTAGGCCGCGCCTGCTTCCCATACTGTGATGTTCGGATGATGTTGTAATGTCAACCTCGCGGGCAGGCGGGCGGTGTCGTCAGGTTGGTAGAGAACAAGGCGGTACAAGAGTATCTATCTCGTTCAGCCTGGTAGACGTGAGCAAGTATGTAACGGGTGCATGTTAGCTCCCACAATGGCACACGGCACCACACGCGCGTCAGATTTTATTTTTCTCTTCTTTTTTACATTTTCTCAATCCGGATGAAATCGGCTGGTTCCGCGGGATGCGCATTGCGAATGTAGGCGACGGATAGGGACGTGCGGTTGGCTTCGATCCGAACAAAGCCGTGATGCATGCTGTGGGAATGGGACCGCCAATTGAGCGACCGCCGTTGAGGTTTGGGCAGAGCAGAGACAAAAGGACATCGGGCGGGACCTGTCGACGAAGGAAAACTCTTTCCTTGCAGGCAGCACGATTGGGGATGGAATAAACCCAGCCATACCAACCACGAAATACACGGGTGCCGTGCCAGCTTGCTTGCAATCTCCCTGTGCAAAGATGTTCATGTCAGGCTGGCGCCGAAGCGAAGGAGGCAGATGCCCAGGGCATCGACTCTGCCTTGTAAATCGGGCAAGTTCTCTGGTAGGAGTGATGGTGCCCAGCAAGGACCACGTCGACTGCCTCTTCAAAGAAGAGTTCCTCCAGTGCCCCACGCAACTCAGTCGCAACCTGCCGACCCGCGCTGGGTGAACTCTGGGACGGCTTCCCGCGGCAGAATCAGGCGAAGCCTGCATCTTCGTGCATGCGCCGACAGTATCGCCAGCAGCGGCGACGCGGGGCAATCAAGTCAGAGCTGCGGGCCCGGGCACCTTCTGGTCCTTGTCCCAGGAAGGGTCGAGGCCAGTGAGGTAGAGCGGCCGGTGACCCTGCACGCCAGCGATCTTCAACGTCAGCTGCGCGGGGTGAGGCGACTTACAGAGAGTTGGTCGCGGATGCCAGGGCCGTGCCGCTTTGGGGAGATACCGCAACGATGATCCAGGGAGTTGCAGTGCGGTCGACGCGTGCGAGGTCACTCCGCATGAAGGGCAGTTGCGCCTGGATTGCGTGCTCGGTGCTGTACACAAGGATGTGCACAGGGCCCCAGTCGAATGAATACCAAGGCGAGTCGTCTGAAGCTGCGCCACGACTCACTCTGCGAAATTTAGGTCCCTGCGGTTCTCCGGAGGTGTTGGTGGGTGGCGGCATCGGGAATCGGGCTCGGTACGCCACACCACACTCGCCACCTGAGTCTGTGAGGCCAACGACTGATCCCGAGGCAGGCCAGTCCCGCTCGTGGTTCCCAATCGATGTCATCCACGGGATCCGTGCGGCAATCGGCTCAATCTGTTGCATGAAAAAATCCCACTCGGAGGCATAGCCACGCGCGTACGAGATGTCTCCCACGTGGAGCACAAAGTCGGTCGCAGCGACGCTAGCGAGGATGCCATCCGTCGTGCGACGAGACGCTGGGCACTGGCACAGCTGTGTCGCATCGTCTGCCGAAAACTGTCCCAGGTCCCCGAAGGCAACAAACGAAACACCTTCCGGCTGCAGTGCGTGCGTCACGGCCCCATTTGCGGGAGGGGCGCGGAAGTCGCGCCACGGCGACCAGCCGCCTGCATCAGAACCGACGCGGTACGTCACCATTGCTGCGGCAGGGATACCGACAATTCGTGCGTGCTGTAGGTGTCCAGGGGGCCTGAAGCCCGCGCTCGTTGCGGGTGGCCCACACATGTCTGCACGGTTGTAGGAGGTCGCAGGATCGACTGCAACCTCTTCAATCTCCCCCCCCTGTCTTCTGATCTGCACCACCTGGCGAGGCGCAGCGTTGCCAGTTGTCCATGATACTAGCATCTCCCCTGCAACCCCAGTCAAAGCGATATGCACGCCTGTTGGCTGATGACGACCTGCTACTCGAACCAACGGCGACGTTGCTACCAGAGTCGCTGGCCCGCCGTTCAACAGCACATCGCTGTCCTCCCAGTCTTTCGCATGAATTCGGCTGTTGGGCTGTCCACTAGCTTCGGACACGCGTGTCACCCCCCCCTCGAAAAGCGCAAAGACGAAATCATCCCGCATGTTCGGCAGCGAGAAACGCAGAGCATTGCCTCGCGCAAACCGCGTGATGAGAGCAAACTTCAGCGGAGCCGTCTCCGTGATATTATCATTTGCTAGGAATGCCCCGATCCAGAGCGGTGCATGAAGTGCCGGCGCACTCCACTGCACACTAACATCGCCGCCTGCAGCTCCAAGTCGAGTAGGCGACACGCGCAAGGAGAAACCGCTTTGCGCACCGCCGTCGCTCCCATGATGGATCTTGCTTGGGTGAAATGTCCCCAGCACGTGGTCTTCTTCGCCGCTTGGAGCTACTCTGGGAAAATTGAAGCACGGAACCCAGAATGGGCCCCTTTCAGCTTCATCCCCGGTCGTCCTTCGAGAGCCCAGGAAACTCGAATCTCTGCGCTCGGATAGAGGCAAACCAGCCACCAAGGCTGCAAGCAGAGAAGGGCCCACAAGGCAGACAACCGAGCGCTGTCTTGACAGGGCCGGCATCTTACCGCTCTAAACAGACAGCCGGCTCCTCCCAGGTGCAACAAAAGCCACAAAACGGGACTCTGCTGTCTAGTGGCTCCGCCTCCACTTTTCACTTTTCCGAAGTTCGGGAGTAGTGGGCATGGCGAAGTCCGCTCTGATATGGAGCGCTGTTCTCGCGGTGGTGGGTGGCGGGGTCTTGTACCTGCGAGGACGAAGACGATGGGTTCACGTTCAGGTGTCGATTGAGGTTGGGGACCTAGCTGATCGGTGCTCTCCAGGCCCGTGGTTGCCGGCTGCGGTCGGCGGGCATCTTAAGAGGCTCCCCGCGAGACGGCGAACTCTGCCCTGATGAGTCCCAGCTCCGCCACAGGCTGGGGGTGAAGGACGAGGTTGCAAGGTTCCTCGCGTCATCTAAAGAAGACGTGGCCTGGCATCCGTGCCCCCGTGTGGTGCTCGCCGAGGGAGAGGTCCCCAGTGCAGAGCGCCTTCACGGCTTGCTCGCCTCCTCGCTGGCTGCCACGGAACCGTTCCAGGCGCGTCCCGCCCATCTTGCACGGTGCTTGTGCGCAGCAAATCGCTGCCGCCTCCATCAGATTTCCAGCGTGATCCCAGTAACGACGCGTTGGCATGGCTCGTTGGCATCCAGCCCCCATGACGGTACATTACCGGACAGATCCGGGCAGTGGATTTGGTCGTCGCGGATCCAGCGGCACAAATGACTTGTCCCTCAGATTCGAGCGGGTACCCACCGCAGCTATGCGCCGTGTGCGACGGCGAGAGCGCCGGGAGGATCGAGAAGGTCACCCACCACTCAAGTCCAAGCGCCCCGTGCATGATTTCCTTTGCCCCCTTTCGAGGAGGGGCGGCGTTTGTCCTGTCTTTCGGGCGGGGGATCCAAACGTCCGTGCCACGTGTGACCAGGTGCGGCTGGCGGTGCTGGAGGCAACGGCGCTCGCGGCAGGCGCGGCACGGGAGTCCGTTGTGTCCGAGTGCGCGGGCGGGCTCGTGCCACTCGGGCTCCTCGGCGAGCAGGCGGCGCGCGTGCGAGAGTGGATCACGCGTGGGCCTCGTGAGGCGGGGAGGGGCGGTGGCGCCCTGCGTGACCTCGATCATGACGAGGCAGATGAATTTTTTTATGCGGACGACGCCTCCCACTCCTTCGTTCGGCACTCGAGCCATTGGTCGCCTCAGGCGGGAGGTGGCAGCTGCACGGTGGTGGCGGTCGAGGCTGTGCCCGCGGTCGACGCGCGGGTGCGCGTGTCGCAGCTGGCCATGTCGGTGGCACCCCGCCCGACCGCTGAGAGCAAGCCGCGCCGGGCGCCAGCGGGAGATCGCTTGCACGCGCCACTGTCGCCGCCGCAATGGGTGCAACTGGGGGGCGCGCTCGGCGCGCAGCTGGGCGTGGGCTGGCAGCGGTGGCTTGTGGCGCGGCACCGGCGGGAGCTGAGCGCGCAGGCGCAGCACGGCCCGCTCTACGACTACGTGGGCCCGGCGGGCTGAGCGACATGCGCGGCCTCAGCGCCCGGCGGCCTGACTCACCTCGTCAAGGCTGTATGTGTATGAGTGCAACGCCCTGCCGTGCACCCCTCCTCGCCACCGCCCCGCGCTCGCCGCACCGGCAAGCCCGCTGCCCGTGCCCGCGCCGCTGGCGCTCAGTCGACGACGGAGAGGGCCTGGCGGAATTTGTGATAGAAGCGGTCGTCGCCCGGGACGTCGCGGAGCGGGTACACCTCCCCGCTCTCCTCCGACTGGCACACCACGTCCTCCAGGATGTCGCCGAACGGGTCGAGCTCCGTCACCGTCTCCAGCCGCAGCAGCGGCGAGGCGCACAGTGCCTCCGAGCGCACCACCACGTCGTAAATCCCGGTGCCGACCTCGAGCACCTCAATGTCGAACGGCACGTGCTCCCTGCCGCCCCGCAAGCCGCCGCCCCGCGCTTCAGCTGGGCCGTGCCCGTTGGCGCGGGGGTGAAAGCGCGCACGGAGGACATCCCCGGCGAGGCGGGGAGGTGCGCACCCGTCAAGGTAGAGGTTCGAGTTGTCGAGCCACATGCGCTTGTTCTCGTCTTCGAGAAGAAGACACCTGCGCCGCACGCAGCTCGTCGTCAGTGCCCCCCCCCCTCCACCCCCGGCACCAGCTCTCTCTTGAGACAGAGCGATCCGCACAACACCACCGTGTACACGGGGCCAGGGGCGGACTTGAAGGTGACGGCGGCCTGACGCGGGCGCTTGAATCCCAAGTTGCGCGGGGCCCATCGCTTGATGGGGAGCACCCCGAAGAGGCTCCGGCGCACCCACTCCGCCGAGTACCAGCCGCTGCCCCACTGGTCCGCGAGGTCTCCGCCGCCGTAGCGGGTCAGGAGCGCCGTGGTCCACGCCGGGCCCTCCTGGTCCAGGTGCTGCGTGTGGTCCGTGCGGTCCGGCTGCGTGAGAACCTCGAACGGAACCGATGCGTTGAAACGCCCCACTAGGTACTCCTCCTCCACCGCGTTGCTGCAGGCCGCGCCCGCGTCAGCCCGCACCCGCAGGCACCTCGCGGGGGCGTTACTGGAGTCGGGGGGCACACTTGTTCGGGTCGAGCCTAAACTGGCGCACGTGCGAGCGGTAACAGAACTCGTACGTCCAATACACGTCCTGCTTGTAGAAGCACTTTCCCTCCAGCGGTTTCAGCGCCGCCTCGGCCTTCTCCGTGCTTATGGGCTCAACAACTGGGACTTGCGGGACATCGATCCAGAGAGGGTTCGGCGGACGCTTTCGCCCTGGAAGGAGGCACTGGAAGTGCTCTCCGAGCGAGTTCGCCACCGAGACAATGCGTGTCATCGAAGTCGGGTCCTGCGAAGGAAAGTGCTCATTCAGAGCTGCCACGCAGCATCTCCAGTACGTGCAAGACAGTTTCTTACTCTCACCATCCCCCCAGACGAGGGCCCCTGCACACCGGGACCCGCCCGCGCAGAATTTCTCACCTTCGGAACCACTGTGCCGACCGGGAACTCCCACAGTCCGGACGGCCGTCGCTCGGCGCGGATCGGGTGCAGCTTCCCATCTGCCCCTTCCCACTTCCCCATCCCCGCATTGCCCACTTTCTCCGTGCCCATGTCAGCAATACACGCCTCTTGCGCAGCAGTTCCCACTTCGCTCGCCCCAGTGCTCTCCACCTCGGTCACGGCCCCGCTTGCCTTTGACGCGCCTTTCTTCTTCCCTCCGCCGAATCCAAACAGCGATTCGGCGCCAGGCATGAGGATCCACAGCCCAAGGGCGACGATCAGCAGGCCCTCCCGGCTGGGAAGCGCCCCGCGCGCGCGCACGCGCCGCCCGGATCCCACCATGCCGTAACACAATCGAGGTTTTGTGAAAGCGTGTGAACCGGGCCGGTTCACTCTTCGGCCCCCGAAAATTTTCCATCTGCCCCTCCTGTGGGCGCCTGACATAGGGCAGGCGTCGGACAGGGAGGTGCGGGTGATATATTCAGTAGCGATGGTGTGGACAAAGCCTTTCTACTTAGCGCATTTGTCGCGACCATTGGGGTGCGCACTGGGGCATCTTTTGCTCACTCTTTGTGCTATGCTTTCCATGGCGGCTACGGCGCGTGCCGCCAGCAACGAGCCCCCTGGGCGGCGCACAGCACCGGCCTTTGCGCCTGCACCGCTCCTCAAAGCTCGATCATCTGCATTCAGCGGGCTCTGTGGACGAAGTTCTCGCCGGGGAGCTGCTGGGGTCGTGATGAAGAAGCCACCGAAGGTCGTGGTCGAGGACGGCGGCGAGGCGGCGAGTGAATTTGGAACGAAGAAGCTTGGGAAGCTGACGAACATCGTTCGTCAAAAGCGCGGAGGCGATGCGAGAGGGTAAGATTCAGCTGCTTTTTGGGATTCGCACCAAGCTTCGCGCTGGTGTCGTTACTCACGTGGCGCGGGGGCAGGTCTCTCAAGGTGCAGGGCAAGAAGTGGGAGAACCTGGTGGCCAAGCCCCCGACCATCCGTGTGTCGGGGGGCACGGCCAAGGGCCGGAAGCTTTCGCGTCCGGACGTGTACCTCCGACCGATGATGGGCAAGGTCAAAGAGGCGCTCTTCTCCATCCTGCGTGAGTACAACGTGCTTAGGGAGGACGCAACGTGCCTGGACACCTTTTCGGGCTGCGGGTCGGTGGGCATTGAGGCGCTGTCACAAGGGGTCGGGCGGGCGGTATTTGTCGACTACTCCAAGGCGGCGTGCAAGGTGATCGAGGAGAACCTCGAGCACTGCGGGTTCGAGGAGCGCGCGACGGTGCTCTGCTCGACCGCGCAGTCCGTGTACGACGCCCCGGGCGACGCGCTCAAGCGCGTGCGCCGGCAGAGCTTCGACCTCGTCACCATCACCCCGCCGTACGAGGAGGTGGACTACTCGGACCTGCTGGCGCGCGTGGTGCGGTCGGAGAGCCTGCTGGCGGACGGCGCGGTGGTGGTAGTCGAGTACCCTGTGGAGCTCGGCTCGCTCCCGGGGCGCATCGGCGGGCGGCTCGTGGGGATGCGCAACCGCAAGTACGGGCGCACCATGCTCGCCGTGTACGCGCTGAACCCACCGCCCGAGCTCGACCCGCGCCCTGGCGAGTTCGGGGAGCTCCGCACGGACTACCTCGAGGCTGCCTCGGAGTAGAGTTCCGCGGCGGTGCGAGGCTCGCGGCTCGCAGGGCCGGGGCGCGCGGGCGCCGCGCGCTGCCGCTGCGGGAACGTGTCCTGTGGGGCAGACGCAGCGCGGGCCAGGCTGAGGGACCCTAAACGCAAGGAGAGTGAATGTGCTGCGTCTCGAGCCCCGCCTCACGTTGCGCGCGGCGGCGCTCGACACAGCGCAGGCGCACGCCGCTTGTTGTACTTACAAGACCCGCGGGAGGCGCTCAGGTCGTTCTCGTTGAACGTATCTTTTTCTCGCAGGGCACAGCGCGGCGGTCACACGACGAGGTTGCAGTCGAGGATGGAGACGTCGGCGGGGCAGCGGCGGCCGTTGGCGTCGAGCGGCACGAAGACGAGGTCTGCGCCGGACCTTTCGACGTCGAGCCCCGCGGAGGCCTGGCCGCGGATGTCGGCGGCGTAGGCCTGCGCCTTGCCCTCGAACGGCGCGAGGACGCCGACGACGTTGGCGTGCCGCCGGTCGCTTGAGACCGCAAACACCCGCTGGCCCACCGCGAAGAAGCGGCAGTCGAGCGCGGGTAGGGCCCCGGGACTCTCCAGCGCCAGCAGCCGGCACGGGAGCGCGCCCGCGGCGGCTGCGCCCGGGGAGAGGTCGATGAGGCAGAGCTGTGCGTAGTTGGGTGAGCGGTCGTGGCGGCGTGGCACCACCAGCAGCGCGGGGTGCCCTGCCGCGTCGTCCAGCGCCAGCACGTCGGCGCAGCAGCTCCCCGGCTGGTGCCCCGCGAAGGCGATGGGCGCGACACGCAGGGCGGCGGTGTCAAGCACTGCAGCAGCCTGCAGGTCGAGCTCGCCGCGCTCCGCGCGCGGGAAGAGGAACAGCCGCTCCCCTGCGCGCACCTGCACGCAATCCGCCGGCGCGGGCCACTGCGCGCCCGGCGCCAGCTCGACCTGCCGCTTCAGCAGCCCGAGGTTCGCGTCCACTACCCACGCGTGCTGGAGCTCCAGCCGCCCCGCCTCATCCTGCGGCAGCACCACCACCTACCCCCGCCCACGCCTCCGCCGCGTTACGCTCGCCGCGGGTACGCGCGCGCTCGGAGCGGGGGGGAGCCTTGAGCCCGACGGTCGCAAAGGTCGCGCGGCAGAGCGAGACAAGGGACGACGACGCGGCGCCGAGGTCCTCCGGGGACGGCAGCATCTTGCCGCACACGCGCAGCGTGAGCATCTCGGTGTCCAGCACGCACGTCTTGGCCAGGTCGAACTGCCTGCCCGCGGAAAGGGGGGGCGCCAGCCGCGTCAGCGCGGGCAGCCCGCTGCCGCGGCGGGGCCGGAGGAGCTCGGGGCGGGGAGTTGCAGGGAGGGGCAGGGAGGGGCGCGGTGGGGGCAGCACCCGTCGCCGTCGTGGACGAGGACGAGGCAGGAGCGGCCGACGGCAAGGAAGTGGCACTGCGCGGTGTCGGGCACGTCGAGCTCGACGTAACAGCCCTGCGAGTACACGCGGTCCTCCTCCGCCGCCGTGAGGATGAACGCCTGGCGCAGGTCCGCGCGCCCCTGCGCGTCGGTGGGGAAGATGCAGACCGACTCGCCGACGACGAAGAACTCGCAGCGGCAGCGCAGCGGCAGCGAGCCCATCACGCGCAGCGCGAGCACGCGCAGCGAGACGAGGTCCATCACCATCGCAAACTGCAGGTCGAACATCCCGTCGCGCCCCTTGGGAAAGAGGAAGAGCCTCTTGCCGACCACCAGCGTCTGGCAACGCAGCGAGGGCGGCACCGCGTCGTCGGTGATGCAGTGCTTGAGCCGCAGCCGCGGGATGAGCGGCGAGGCCGGGCCCTTGGCGCCATCGTCGGGCATCCGCTCGAGGTTGGCGCGCGTGTACGCGTCGTCGCGCCCGCGCGGCGTCTCGGGCGCCTTGCCCGCGCTGCCCGGGGGGGACGCGCGGCGCACGGCGTAAGGGATGTAGTCGGAGAGCGAGTCAGCGCGGCCGTTGCGCGCGAGGTCGCCGCCGGAGATTTTGGTCGTGGGCGTGCTGTTGGAGAACACCACGGGCGACGCGTCGCGCTGCGCCGCGAGCGCCTCAAGCACCTGCACCCGCACCTTGTTGAGCTCCGCGTGCACGAGCTCATCGCGCCGCTGGCCCTCGCGCCGCATGTCCTCCAGCGTCTGCTTCACCCCCGCCCGCAGCTCCTCCAGCCCCTCCAGCATCCCGTCCTGCTCGTCCCGCAGCGTCGCCAGCCCCTTTCGCAGCTCCTCCGCCACCCGCCCGCGCTCCCGCTCCGCCGCCAGCCGCGCCCGCTCCGCCTCCGCCCGCTCCGCCTCGTCGCGCGCTGCCGCCGCCAGCAGTGTGCGCAGCGCGGCCCCGTCCGCGCCCAGCTGCTCCAGCGCCTCCTCGACGCGCGCGAGCACCGGGCCCGCGCGCTCCCCCTCCTCCGACAGCTGCCGCCGCGCCGCGCCGCCGCCCGCGCCGCCGAGCTCGCGCGCCTGACGCAGACGCTCGTCCACCTCGTGCACCATGCGCACCACGTCCGCGTGCGCCTCCTTGATCTCCCGCCAGTGCGCCCCTGCCTCGACGCCGCGCGCCTCGCCCGCTCGCTCGCCCCCCCGCTCGCGCTCCGCCGCGAGGCGCTCCGCGAGCTGCTTGCGCGCGACCGGGCGGTGGTGGAGCGGCGAGGGGTGCGCGGACTCCTGATCGGAGTCGGGGGCGTCGGCCCACCCGCTGCGGTCGACGTAGGTGTGCGGGGAGGGAGCGGTGACGGAGTGGGAGTCGTCGGAGGAGTAGGGGTCGTCGCGCGAGGAGTCGGAGAGAAAGGACGCTCGCCCGCCCGAGTAGCTCCCCGCGGAGGATGTGTAGTTGTCGGAGCGGTCCGAGTCGTAGGACGAGAGCGCGCCCGCCGACGGGTGGCCGCCCGCAGGAAACCCCGCGCCCGAGTAGGAGCCCCCCGCCTTCTTGGCCGGCGACGGCGCGGGCGCGGGCTTGGCCGGCGACGGCGCCGCGGGCGCGGGGCGCGCCGCCGCGGGGGTCGGCGCGGCCGCGCCGTTGAGGACTTTTGGGGAGGTGACGACGGACGCGGTGACATTGAGCGGGGTGCGGACCACGACGGCGGAGATGAGCGCGGACGAGTCGCCACGGCGGATCCCGAAGCGCACGATCGGCTCCGCGTTGTCCGCAAGCGACTCGGTGAGCCCCCGACCGCCGGCCGCGCCCACCACCGCCTCGCCGTTGTAGCTCACGATGAGGTCCCCGCTCCGCACCCCCGCGCGCTCCGCAGGCCCGCCGGGCTGCACGTTGGTCACCAGGAAGCCCCCCGCGGGCGCCTGCTTGAAACCCATCCCCACCGACAGCACCGGCGCCGCCGCCATGTTGCCGCCGCCGCGCGTGATGGTCACCGTCGTCAGCGCCGTGCTCCCCGGCCGCAGGATCCCCACGTCCACGCGCGTGCCCTTGGCGCCGAGCAGCATCTTGCGGAGCCACCCGAGGCTCCCCGGGCGCTTCCGGTCGATGGTCACGATGAGCTCGCCCTTCTTGACCCCCGCCAGGTCCGCGGGCCCCCCGGCCTTCACCGAGTTGATCCAGAACCCCCGCCCCTCCGCGACCGACACCCCGAGCCCCTGCCGCGCCGCGCGGTCAGCGCGGGGGCTCTACATGTGCGCGCGCGCGCGCGCTCGCCGCTGCGGGGCGGCGGGCGCCCACCACGCCGTAGAGTCCCTCTGCAGACCCCGAGCTGCCGCTGCCGCTGCCGCTGCCGCTGCCGCCGCTGCTCTGGGTCGTGGGCGTAGTCCTGGCGTGGTCCCGCGTTGGTCATCCCTCATGGGAAACTGGCAAAACTTGGGAGAGAAAACCCTCGCTGCGAGGCCGTGGGGCGCACCGCGACATGATGAACGGCGCCTGCATCGGCATAGCAACGGGCGATCCCATCGCACCGTGCCACCCCATCGGAGCATGGTGAAACATCTAGGAATCCCACCCGCCGCGTGGACCGACAACTGCGAGGGCGCTTGTTTGAGACTCATCGCTCATCACCCACCATCCCCTCGGAATTGATGCCAGGATTTCGCATCAGGCGGCAGTCGGCAACGCGGAAGAAATATGATGCGAGCGCATTGGGCACTCGGCGCTGTGCGGGGCACATGAAACGCTGAGGCGGCAGAGAGCCAACCAAACTTGTGCTCTTTGCAGCACAGCGACCATCAATGGCCAACGATCGGGCTACCAGAACGGAGATGTCTGCTGCTGTGGCAGAGGGTAACTCCAGCGTTTCAAGAGGGCGTAGCGTACCGGCTTCGGCCCTCGGGCAAGTGCTGGGCTCCTGCCAATTTTGCAGAGTTTAAAAAAAGTTCGAAGTTGTTCTCGACTTTTGACGAAAAGTGGATCGCATTCGTCGCAAAAGTTGCCGGTCCTCGCGGCGGGTGTTGCAGCAGGAGGTCTGAAGTCCTTGCTTTCGCTCAAGTCTTATGTCAGGTTCGTGTCTCAACACCTTGCATCAACTCTCCGTTGGCCTTTACGGCCATCATCGCTAGAATTCTGCTGGAAAGGTGATGCAAAACGCTGCCGCAGGTGCATAACTCCAGCCAGCGGAGCGATACTAATTGTCTATGGCACCTACTCCGCCCTCGACCACCTAGTTCCAGTTTGACCGGGCCGTCTAAAAGAAACTATGACCCACTTCCGGCACTCGACGATGCAGGACGACTGTGGCACGACGTGCAGCCACAGTGAGCCAGAGGTGGATCAATATTTGCAGATGTTGCAGACGCGTCCGAGCGCCGCCGCTGAGGTTCTTTCCCCAATTGCAGCATAAATGAATGCTTTGAGCATAAATGAAGGCGGATTGTGGGGCAAACTAGGCTGAATTTGTATCTGCAGCGTCTCGTATTGCGGCCAAATTGGCGCTGCGGCATCCTCAAGGTACACTGCTAAAAACTCATCTTCCGACAGGCGATTCGGCGCGCGGTGGGCCAGGGCCTGTTCAAAATTAGTGTCCAGCATGAGTCAGCACCCGGATTGATTGGCAAGGACGACCATGAAGTGGGGGCAAGCCCTGTCACGATCTGCGTCGCACAACCCCATTCCAAGATATGTGTTGCGACGCAGACCTGTGCTGACGAGGAGGATGGCGCGACAGTCGCTGGGTTGAGTAGAGTTGGGCTGTCTGCGCCCGACAGCATTGCTGAAGGAGCAATGCTGATCGTCATCGACGCGGTGCTTGAGCACGCATCTGGGCGCACGCTGCTGCTCTGCGCAGCCACCTGCAGGGGCTGGCGCACCGCGTGCGGCGACGCGCGGTGGGCGGCGGCGTGTGCACGCGACTTTGGGATTCCGCGCGACGGTGTGTCGGGGCGACTGCTGCTCTTTTCGGCACAGCAGGGACCCGAGTCGCTGCCGCGGCTGTTGCGGCCACCGCCGCAGCCGCATATACCCTCCAACCATGCGTTCGCGGAGGGCGAGGAGGTCTCCGCGCGGTACCGGAGCGGGGCGTGGTATCCGGCGCGGGTGGTTGCGCGCGTGGTGGAGGATTCCTGCGAGGGGTCGGGGCGGGACGCGGTGCGCGTGGCGTGGCTGGACGGCGACCCCAGCGACACCATTAAGGCACCGCACGAGCTCCGGCGCACCGAGGTCACACTGCCCGCGCGGCCCCTGCCGCCGGCGTGGATGCGGGAGCCGTTCCAGGGGCACCGGCGGCTGTGGACACGACTGGCGATGAGCGGGTGGGAGGCGGCGGGCGGGCTCGAGGCGCAGGACTACGTAGGGAAGTGGTACCTCGCGCGGGTGGTCGGCTTCGACGTCGCGGGCAGCGGGGGGGTGAGCGCCACCTCTCTCTCGGGGCACGCGCCGCGGCAGAGCGGGCCGGTGCCGCCGGGCGGGTGCCGGGTGAAGGTGCACTATGAGGGCTGGACGGAAAAGTGGGACGAGTTCCTCCTCCTCCCCGCCGAGGCGCACCGCCTCCGCCCGCTCTGGGGCGCTCCGGCCCTCGCCGTCGGCGGCCGCCGCGACCCGGGCGCCGTCATCGGCAACGTTTCGGGCCTCCGCGTCCGCCGCGCCGCCGCCCGCGGCCCGCCGGGCGCCTTCGAGCCCGCCCAAGTGATGGGCGCGGCGGCGCCACCGCCGCCGCCCGCAGGCGGGGAGACTTCAGCGGACGGGAGGGCGCTCGGGGCGTGCGGGGCGGGGGAGCTGCACTTGCTCGTGCGCTTCAGGGACGGGGCGCACCGCTGGCTGCGGCTGCCCGCGGAGCGAGAGCTCGTCGAACCGGGCGCGTGGGCCTACCCCGAACAGTGTGGCTGCCAGGAGTGCCGCAACGAGGCGCAGCAACAGCCCGCCGCGCCCCCAGACGGGCTGAACACCTCGCTGTGACGCGCGCGCGCGAGGCCGGCCAGCGGTCGCAGGCGCGTTTCACGTACAGTCGTCTGATACAATGAATGTTTACAGCTGCGGCTGCGCCCCGGCCGCGTGCAGATCGAGCGCGAGCACACAGCAGCGCAGGCAGGTATAGGACACGAGGAGATGCCAGAGCGAGTGAAGCGGCGCACGGCCGCAGCGGTCGGCCAGGAACGCCGCGGCCCCCGCAGCGAACGCCACGTTCGCCCCTGTCTCGCCGTTCCGCCACAGCACAAACCTGCCCACTTACCGACCACCGTCAGCGCCACTGCACGCACACTGGGACGAGCGGGGCGACCTAGTTGAGGGTAGCTTGAGGCAGCGAGCCGCGATGAGGGCGCGGGTCGGAAACGCACATGCTGGGCGGGACCACGAAGGAGGTGAGGATGAGGGCAAGGGTGGCAGTCTTTCGCCACGAGTAGACAAATGCCGTTGCGACGGCGGCCAGGACGGAGAGATGGATGGAGAGCGACTCAACACCGACCAGGAGCATCGAGACAGAGTAGAAGGTCAGCACCGCCTGCCCGGCATCGAGCGTCGAGAACAGCTGTTCCCCGCACAGCGCGTCACTGACTGGCAGTCCTGCAGCTCTAGCCCGGCCTTGCGGCCTCCCAGCACCCTACACCAGTGCTGAGACGGGACGATGCTTGATTTGGCATTGGTGTCGTGTAGATGGAACAAGGGACTGGTGAGTGCCTTGGAGAGACGAGCGTGGTAGACGGTCGACCACAGAGCTGTCAGCGCGCAGCACGCGAGAGCCACGTGGAACCCTGGCGGAAAGCGCGCGGCCTCTGCGCGGAACCACAGCGAGCACGGTGCCGCGTACGCAGGGGAAGTTATCGTGCAGAAGAACTCCGCGAAAAGTGGGTGCGTTCCATACTTGACCTGCTCACAGCGGCGTGCAGCGCGATGACACACGTGCCGCAACGCAACGCCCGCTCTCTTCACGGAGCCTTCTTCCAGCCGCACGGGAGGAACTGCCCTCGCAATAATCTAATGGAGAAACCATGGATGAAAGCGAACCTCCATTGTAGTTGTGCTCGCTGCTCGAGACAGGTCTTCAACTGTCTTGGCAGTGAGGATCCCAGCGAGCGCGCTTGACCGACCGCTAAAGCTGAAATCGGAACCGCTCTCATCTGCTGGCCGTAACTTTCCCTCGCTCGCACGCCGTTGCGCGCGCGTTTGTGTCACCATCGTCACCTGTTTCGCTGCCAGCCCACTAGTTCATCCGGGTCGACGTGGCCCTGGCCCCCTCGCTGCCCGTGAGCAGACGCGTCAGGCCCGCCTCGGATCTGACAAATTCTCAAACCGTGACAATCCTGCCGACCCGGGCGCTGGTGGCGAGAACTTGGTTGTGACCGACTGCTCTCGCCCAGATGTCATTCGGCAAGCTCAACATCCTACATCATAAATCGTGGAACGTCTGGAATCGCGACAATGTCGAAAAGGTCGCCCAGCCACCCCGATCCAGACAGACCACTACGGTTCTGCGCAGCTCGTCTTTCTGCCCTGCGCACTCTTTTTGAGGTGCGCGACTGTTTACGCAGGTGCTCCGAGATGAACGCGAACATCGTGAAAACGAGGACAAGAAACGCGCGCGCGTACAGGAGACGGAAAGCGAGCTGCGAGTGCAACACCTGCGGGAGCGCAAGCGTGGTTTGTCCGCGCCTGAGCCTCCCTGGGCCAGCTGCAGCGCGAGGCGCGGCACCTTTTGCGCGTAAACGCGAGCCTTCTTGACTCGTGCTCTGGTGGCAGCCGCGGAAGGGGCAGGGATCGAGGGTTCGAGCGGCAGGGCGGCAATCGTGAGCGGGGAAAGCGAGGTGAAGTCGTCTGTGCTGGTGCAGTTTGTTTCGCCCGGGGGGAGCGAGGTGGTGCCTGCAGGGGGGAGCGGTGCAGAGAAGCCCAAGGGGTTCAACCTCTTCGAGAGCCTCGAGGGCGGCATCCGCGACGGGGCCGAAGTCAACACGTCGGCCTCTGGCTCGGGGGGGAACAAAGAGTTCGAGCGCGAGGCGGCCAAGTGCGCGCGCCGCCCTGCGCCCTCGCATCCCCCGGCGCGCGGCGCGCGTGTGGTGAGCCGCTGTCCGCGCGAGTGCAGGGAGAAGGAGCGGCGCGACCGTGAGTTCGGTCTCGTGAGCCTGGGTCAGGACAACATGACTGGCGACTCCTACGCCTCAAAGCCATGGTCCCCCCCGCGCGCGAGCGCTCGCGCTGGCTGCCTCGAGGGCTGCCGCCCAGCCGTGCGGTGACGCCTTGCACCGCGGCGCAGGTATGCGAGCAAGCAGGACCCGTCGTCGGCGACCTTCAAAGGATTCAACCAGGCGGCGACGGCATACGGCGCCGTGCCCTTCGGCGTCGCGGGCGGCGTGCGCGAGCGCGATGCGCGCGACGAGGGCCGCAAGGCGCACGCGGACCCGATGCGGGAGCTGGGGCAGTACCTGGGCGCGACGCGGGAGGCCAAGGACAAGAAGAAGGGGCGGAGCTCGCGTGACGCGGGGCGGCACGGCAAGGGCGAGGACAAGGCGGCCGTGATGGCCAAGCTCCGCGCTGAGCGCCAGGCGCGGGAGGCGAGCGAGCGCGCGCGCGTGCAGGCCATCATGGGGGGCGGGCCGCCGCCGGAAGCGCGGAGGGTGAGCGAGGTGTCCGAGGACCCCCGCTCGGGGTACAACTCGGGCTTCGCCCGCTTCCACGGCGGCCTCATCCGCGACCGCGCGCGCGACGCGCAGCGCGGCCCGCCGCGGTGGGGGGACAGGCGGTGACGTGGCCATCAAGTGAAGGGCTGGCGATGCGCGCGCACACACACGCGGCGGCGCGAGAGTGACCACGACGGTGCGTTTACAATGCACCAGCTCACTAGAGGCTCCGCTGTAGGAGCCGATTTACAGGGTGAAGCCCGCAGTGTCGAAGCCCGGCATGGGCTTCGAGGTGGCAAGCGCCTCGGCCTTGGCCTTGAGGGCGGCGATCTCCGCGTTGCCCTCGAGGGCCGGGATGAAGTCCTTGAGCGCCTTGCCCGACTTCTCCTGCACACGGATCGCGATCTGGATGCCCTCGTGGATGAGGTCCGCCACCGCCTCGAAGTCCGCCTCCATGAAGCCGCGCGACGTGAGCGCCGCGGTGCCGATGCGCACGCCGCCGGGCATGAGCGCCGAGGTGTCGCCCGCAACCGAGTTCTTGTTGAGGGTGATGGACGCGAGCTCGAAGACCTTCTCGGCCTTGGAGCCCGTGAGGCCCTCCGGGCGGAGGTCGCAGAGGATGAGGTGGTTCTCGGTGCCGCCCGAGATGAGCGTGAGGCCCTTGGACACCATGCGCTTGGCCATGGCGTCAGCGTTCTTCTTCACCTGCTGGGCGTACGTCTTGAACTCGGGCGTGTTCGCCTGCTTGAGCGCGACGCAGAGCGCGGCGATGGTGTGGTTGTGCGGGCCGCCCTGAAGCGCCGGGAACACCGCCTGGTTGATGCGCGCCTCGAGGTCGTACTCCTCGCCGTTCTCCTTCTTGCCCTTGCGGAAGAAGATGATGCCCGAGCGCGGGCCACGGAGGGTCTTGTGCGTGGTCGAGGTCACGACATCGGCGTAGTCGAACGGCGAGTCGACGACAGCGCCCGCCACGAGGCCGGAGATGTGCGCCATGTCAACCATCATGTACGCGCCGATCTTGTCGCAGATGGCACGGAAGCGCTTGTAGTCCCACTCACGCGGGTAGGCGGAGCCGCCGGCGATGATGAGTTTCGGCTTGAAGAGCATGGCGTTCTCTTCGAGCTTGTCGTAGTCGATGTAGCCGGTCTTCTCGTTGAGGCGGTACGGAAGCGACTCGAAGTAGATCGACGAGGCCGAGATGCGCTTCTTGGCAGTGTAGAAGCCGTGGGTGAGGTGACCGCCATGCGGGAGGTCGAGACCCATGATGCGGTCGTGCGGCTGGAGCAGGCCAGTGTAGACCGCCATGTTGGCCGGCGAGCCCGAGTACGGCTGGCAGTTGACGCCCCACTTGTCCGCCGACAGGCGGAACGCAGCGCGAGCGCGGTCAATGCACATGTTCTCGATCACGTCAACATTCTCGTTGCCACCGTAGTAGCGAGCACCCGGAAGACCTTCCGAGTACTTGTTGGTGAAGCACGAGCCGTTGGCCTCCATCACGCCCTGGGAGGTGAAGTTCTGCGGACAAGGGAGGTGCGTCAGCGGCCGCGCAGCACGCACGCGATTCTGAAGCAGTTAGGCGCCAACAGCAGCCCCGTCCAGTCTAAACAACACCGCTGACAATCGCACTGTGGATTGCCTGCAACCCATGCAGACCCTACGCTGGACCCGCGCCGACTCTTTCCGCCAAATCTCTGGCCGCCTGCACCTTCACTGCAACTCGCAGTTTTCCCCATTTTGGACACACAACTACTGTGTCACTCTGCGCATCTAATGAACCGCGCAGAAGGTATTTGAGTGCCAAACCAGCATGCGCAACCCGACGCGACCGCCCGGCCGCATTCGAGCAGCATATGCTTTAGGACACGTGCATTCGCAAGGTCCGCGCGTAAGTCAGACTGAGTGGCCTCAGACCAAGATCGCAGTGCAGATCCGCTGGGCCAGAGGTGTACACGGCTGGCCATGTCAAATCTAATCCAGGCGAATCGGGCGCAGCGCCCACATGCCCAGGTGCCGTCCTAAAAGCTTTAGGTGGACAAGACGCATCGACGATTCTGGATCTACGGGGGCCGGGGCACACCTCAGAGGCGATGAGCTCGAGGCCGCGCCACTGGCGGTTCTTCTCCTTCTCGATGAGCGCCTTGACCTCCGGGTCGCACTCGGAGAGGGACTGGCAGCCCCAGGGGAACATAGGGTTCGACATAGTGTTGTGGTTCCGGTTTGCGATCCTGGCTCGAGCCACAGAAGATACTTGCCCGGCGCAACGGCTCAAAGCGCTGTACTGTATCTTTGTATTGTACCGCCATATCAACACCCACAGTACCACTCGGCTCGCCCGGTTTTACACAGGTAAACTTTTAAATGTACGGTCAACTTAAGACTCTCTGTCGCTGGAACCATTGGTTGGTTGGTGAGAACGGTCCCCGCAGAGAGTCCGCCTGTCGAGGCCCTGTCGAGGCGGAGGCAGGTGTGATTCTCGGAGATGGTGGCCTCGGCAGACGAGAAGCTCACTAGCAAGCCGGCCTTCATTCGGCTCAACCGGTGCGTCTTCTCCCACCAACGCCTGTTGCTTTGAAAGCAACCCGGGTCCGGGGCTGTGCCAGCCGGCTCCGCGCCCCATGCTTGGGAAGCAGTGCGTCCGAGCCTTCGCCGACCTGTTTTAGCAACATTTTCTATGCTGAACTCACCTGGTATCCCGCACGCTGCCTGTCCGGATCTGCGCCGGCCTCCTAATGTCACCCCGCAAACGGGTGTGCCCGATCGCACCACAATGCGAGCGGCGCGGGTCAAGCGAGGCGCCTGATGCGAGCGGGGCATTTGGGTGTTGCAGGCTGCACCGCAATTCGCATCCTGTAAAGCACGACTTCTTTAGTGCTCCCACCCACGAGCTGGGCCAGAGGTGCCATCCACGCCACCAGGCTTGCCCCGTGCTGTTGGTCGTTCGCCTTGTCTTGCGCTGGAGCCGGCTCTGTCACAGTGCCGACTGAGCACCTCGTGTGCCAGGGAGTGGAATCACAAGGAGTTAGCACGCCTTCACCTCCGGCGCGAGGGTCTCGCGTGCAACCCCAAGAATGACGGCCTCGAGTGTCCCTACCGAGCGCTGTCGCGCGGCTCGACCTTCGGCGTACCGCTGCAAACGCAGTGGGTGTTTTCGCAGCCATCGCGGCGCGAGGACCGGAAGGAGACGCTGATGACGTGGGCGGAGACGATTGCGTGGGACCATGAGCGGAGCTTCTCGGGGTGGGAAACGTACCGGCCGCAGAACGCGCGGCTCGGCGCGAGCAACGTGGCGTTCCAGCCCGCGTTCGGGCAGGACCCCCTCGGGCTCTCGCTCTCCGCGCGCGGGGCGTCCAACGGCGCGTGGGGCGGCGGCGGCCCGGTGATGCAGCTGCGGCGCCCCCACGGCGAGTTCCACGGCGTGGTGAACGGCAGCGCCTCGGTCGGCTGCCCGGGCGGGCTCGCGGGCGGGCGCTTCATTGGCGGCGGGCGCGCCTTCCGCGACGGCTCCTCCGACGCGGGCGCCATCGAACGGTACTGGCAGGAGCAGCAGGCGCGGCGTGCGGAGCGCCCGACCCAGCAAGGGGGTCCGGTCGCGCCCGCACGGGTGGCATAGCGCAGGTGGGTAGGCCAAGATAAAATGCACAGAGCGTGTTGGCTACGAGAAGGCCCTGCTGTCCCCACAGCGATGGCTGCCCCGCCAAACTTTACCACTGCCCCTCACACCACGCCGGCCGTGCCGTTGGCCATTAGAACTCGCAGCTCGTCCAGCACTGGCTGCACCGCCGCGTCCCCCTCAGTTGTGTCCATCGCCGGTCGCCACGCTCCATGGCCTGCAAGTGGAGGCCCACCACGGAAGGAGCCCGCGGTGTTGGCAGGCAAGCACAGCTCGAGGGTTCGGAACACGGCGAGCGCTGCGTCCCGATCCGCCGCCAGCCGCAGCTCGTACACGCTCAGCAGCGTGTTCTTGCCTGTCACATGGATCGCAGGCGTCGAGGGCTGCTGCAGCGCCTCCCCTGCTCCCGTGCACACGGACGAGCAGCTTAGATCCGGGTCTATGGGTACCGCGACGTGCAGCCAATACACTGGGCAGCCCAAACGAGCCTGCGGCAAGACACAAACGCACCAAGCTGCCGCGACGTTCGTCGAAGCCCCGTCACTACACTCGCCAAATCAGCCGCGTCTTCTACTCCAACCTGCTGCCACAAAATACGCCCATCACTGTCCACGAGCACAACCGTGCTGCTTCCAGGTAGTGCCTCCCCAACACGGCCCATCACCTGCGTCCCCCGCAATTAGCGCCAGGGTGGGCAGCAGTGCGGGTCTTGCTTGCAGCTTGGGAGGCGCGGTATCACCCTTGCGAGCTGCTGCTGGGCGGTCGGTGTGACTCCTGCAGAAAGGCAGCAGCAAGGCCCTCCCATCACTGCCCTTCCTGGTCCGCACGATCGCTGGGACTCGCTGTCCTTGTCCTCAACGCCGAGGGGATCTCCGAACGCAAAACCCCGGTCATCTCTAGTGGCGAACGCCTGAGAAAATTGTAGCTAGCCTGTTTGGCGATGCCGGTACACTCTGCGAGGGGCGACGCAGATGTACCTGTCGATGGGGAAAATGCTGCGAGCATAGCAAGCTTAGACAGATTGACGGTTGCCGAGGCACCTGCGAACAATGCGGACGGCGAGCAACCAGCCCTTGGACCAGAGGCGGTCGCGATGCTCGCGGCGGCCCGAAAGGAAGCAGTCTTCTCGTACGATACACATCGGTTCCCCTTCCGTGAGCTATTCAGAAGGTATACCCGGGCGCTCACGAGGGTGCACGCCCCAAGAGCTAGGAGAAACTTGCGTTACAGATGCAATCATGCTCGACCTAACTCCGGACCGATCTGCAGGATGTTCCAACTCGCCGACGGCGTGTCTCTGGACAAAGTGCACAATATGGAACTGCCAGACCGTGCACCACTCAGCCTTGCATTCATCCACGCGTTCAAGGTCGCGGGGCGCAAAACCCCAAAGACGTGGAACAAGGCGCTCTCGCGCAAGAAGGACCGACTGAAAAAGTTCATCGCGTCCAAGGCCCGCGCCCAGCTCGCGCCCAACGAACCCAGGGCCGCCGCGCTGACCCCATGCGCTCGGCGCAGGCGTTCCGCGACTTCAGCGCTATCTTTGCACGCTTCGTGGAGGAGGTGGTGGTGCCGGTCGTCGGGGACGAGACCGGCGTCGTGACGCAGAACCCGCCCACCCTCCGCGTGCAGATCCCGTCGGCGAGCGCAATCGGCGTGCAGCACAAAGACTCCGACTACGAGCGGCATGTCGACACTGAGATCAACATCTGGGTCCCGGTCACCGACGTCTGGGGCGACAACACGCTCCACACGGTGCTGCCGCGTGCGCGCAGGCCCGCGCCCCCGCGGGAGGTGCGGGCTGACGCCCCGCGCGCTCTGCCAGGAGTCGGAGCCCGGCCGGGGCGACTTCCATCCGCTCGAGTGCTCGTACGGCCAGTTCGTCCGCTTCTGGGGCAACCAGTGCCAGCACTACACCGTCCCCAACAGGTGGCCTTCTCCGGCAGTGCGCGCTCCACCCTGAAGCGCGCGCGCTCCGTTTGGCGAGGCGTGACGTCCGTGCGCATTAAAAGTAGTTATAAAAGGGTGCGGCCGCAGCACGGACTCGACGCGGGTGTCGTTCGACTTCCGCGTAGTGCCGCACTCGCTCTACACGGGCGCCTTCAAGGGCTTCATCGGGGACTACCCCACCCTGGCGTGCCCGGGGCCTAGGTCGCAAGCCGCGTCGCCGCGCGCCCCAGAGCAAGCCACGCCGGGTGAGGGCACTGGGGAGAGCGGTGGAGGGGAAGGCGCCCACAATGGCGCGCTGGTGTTCCCAGCCGGGCACAGGGTCGACGGGGGGACGGGCGGCGGCGGCCTGCGCGGGCCAATGTCCAAGGCGGTTGGCGAGGCGCGAGGTGACTAGGCGGCGAGGAGCAGGAAGGACCTTGAGGATTCTGTGCGAGCGCGCTGCCTCGAGGGTCGAGTGCTAAATGCAGACAGGCACCTACCGGTCTGGCGCGGGCGCGGGCTTGTGACGGGACATGTACTGCCACGCGAAGCGGGAGCGTCGCGACGCTCGGGGCGCAGCGGCGGCGCGGGGGCTCAAAAGATGGCGCGCCAGTTGGCGAGGCTGTCGAGCGGCACGTCCTTCTGGTTCGCGTCCTTGTCCTCCATACGCAGATCCTTGACGCGCACCTCGCCCTTCACCCACTCGCCGGGCCCGACGAAGGCGAGGCAGCGCGCGCCGATGCGGTTGGCGTAGTCGAACGTCTGCCCGACCTTCTTCTTGGGCTCCATCTGCATGTCAACGACCGCGCCCGCAGCCCGCAGGCGCGCCGCGACGGACATGGCGTTGCAGAGCATGGACTTGTCGTAGGCTGCGACGACGTAGTCGACCTGCTGCTGCATGTTGGGGATGAGGCCCTTCATCTCGAGGAGCTCCATGATCACGCAGTCCCCGAACCCGAAGCCGACGCACGGGATCTCCTGCTGGCTGCCGTAGAGGGTGAGGAGCTTGTCGTAGCGCCCGCCGCCGCAGATGGCGCGCAGCTCGCCCGAGCGGTCGAAGCACTCGAAGACGATGCCCGTGTAGTAGGCGAGGCCGCGCACGACTGAGGCGTCGAAGAGCAGGAACTCGCGGAAGCCGTACGCCTCAGCCTGCGAGAACACCTCCTCGAGCTCCACCAGTCCCTCCTGGTCCGCGCCCTCCGCCAGCGCCCGCAGCTCGTCCACCGACTTGGCGCTCATCGTCGCGATGATGGCGCGCGCAGTCTTCTCCGGGACGCCGATGCCCACGAGCTCCGCGGCGACCTCGTCCGCCCCGATCTTGTCGAGCTTGTCGATGATCACGCACACCGGCGCAAACTGCTCGTTGGAAACCCCCTGCGCGGCGAGGATCGAGGCCATCACCTTGCGCGAGTTGATCTTGATGCCCACGTCCTGCGCGGTGATGCCGACGTTCTTGAAGAACTGTGTGATGGCGCAGAGGAGCTCGACCTCCGCCGAGACGCTCTTCACGCCGACAATGTCCATGTTCCACTGGTAGTGCTCGCGCTTGCGACCTCGCTGCGTCGTCTCGAAGCGCCAGCACTGTGGGAGCGAGAACCACTTGACGGGAAGGATCATCTTGGTCTCGCCGGAGTCGGTCGTCTTGCCGAGGATCATGCGCGCGAGCGAGGGCGTCATCTCGGGGCGCAGCGTGACGGCAAAGCCGCCCTTGTCGACAAAGTTGTACATCTGCTGCGTGATCTCCTCGCCCGCCTTGCGCTTGTACAGCTCCTCATGCTCGAGCACCGGCGCGTCGTACTCCTGGAACGCGAAGGAGCGCGCCACCTCCTTGAAGTGCCCGAAGAGCCAGTTGCGCGCGCGCATCTCCTCGGGATAGAAGTCGCGCGTGCCCGTCGGCGGCTCCGTGCTTATCGACATCGTCGACCCCTTCTTGTCATCCTTGCCCCCTTTCTTCTCCTTCTTGTCCCCCTTCTCCTTCTTGTCCCCTGCCTTCTTGGAGTCCGCCTTCGTGTCGCCGCTGGCAGCCGCACCGCCCGCGGGCATCTTTGCCTTGAGGTCCTTGAGAACCTGCACTGCCGCGTCAATCTCTTCCTTGCTGTGCGTTCCAGCCGCCGCCTTGTTGGCTTCCTTCAGCGCACGCACCTGAACCACGCCCGCCTTAAGCTCAGCCACGCCGAGTGCTCCATTTGGGCGCGGCGCGGCGGCGCGCGCTCCTGCGGGAGCCAAGCAGCGAGGCGAGGTCGAGGCCGACGGGAGACGGCCCAAGGCCGCAGGGGGGTCACCTTGTCGCCTTGAGCCTTGATTTCTGCTTCCAGCGCCGAGGTGTCGACCGGCGGTCCCTGCGAGAAGATGAAGCCCTCAGAGAGGCAACGCCACTTCGGCTCTCAAGGATGCCGCTGCGGGGCCTTGAGAGCCGTTTTGTGCTGGGGAATCAAAGAGCCCGAGCCCAGTGCTCAGCCGGTAAGTCGGGGGACAACCGAACAAACCTGGGCAGCGGGTGCGGCAGCGGGTTTTCCGGGGGAAGCATCCTTCTTGCCGGCCTGCTTGCCTTTGCCGCTCTCGCCATCCCCCTTCTGCGCCTTCTCTTCTTTCTTTGGCGGCGCGCCGCCCTTCACTGAGGGCGAGAGGGCCGCCGCGATGACCGCCATGGGATCATTCGACATGGTCGCCAGGGCACTGTCGACTGCAGCCTGCACCTTCGCCTGGATCTGGTGCTTCTCCAGGTACTCCTGCGCCCGCTGCATGCGCTCCTCCGGCGTCATCTGGGCCGCCGACTCGCCCGAGTACGAAGCCACCTGTAATCCACCAAAGCCCCAGCCAATGGATCAGTGGTCCGGACGAGGCGCGTGGCGCCATGACCGCATGATGGGCTCACTTGGCATCAGGCGGCGTGCAAAGAGTGTTGCGACGGAAGCAGGGCGTGCGCACCTTGCACAGCTCGAACGATTCAGACTTGTGCGCCCACACCAATTCCTGATCAGCGCCAGCGGTTGTGCCAGTGATAAACGCGGGGGTGCGAGACACCGTCAGAAACTCCCCCTTGAACTCCCAGGCTTGGCCGTCGACGTGCGAACCCGGCATGTGGACTGGAAACTCTCGAGCTGATGTCACACAGAATTGACTTTTGTACATAAGTGCAAGTGTAAATTTACAAGTGAGCAGCGCGAGGCTCTGAGTAGCGCGAATCAAAAGAAATCTTCGCAACAGGGGGCGCTCGGCGCCTCTCGCGCACACGTGGAGGAAAAGGCGGCGCTGCAACACAGCCATCTCTGCTGAGCTCTCGTACAAATCTCCAGGCTCGTGCGGCTACCGCGTTGCCGGGATGAGATGGGCAGCCTTCGTCGTGCTTTTGACGCTCGTCCCCGAGGTTCTTGCGCAGGGGCGGCCACAGCAGGTCCCTTGCTTGAACCGTGAAACCGAGGAAAGACGGGCTGGTGCGCTCTATTCTGCCGCAGACTGGCTGATGCGATGGCGATGTCTGCAGGTCCACATCGCGCTGGGGAAGTATTCTTCCGAAATGACGGTGTCGTGGCTCACACTGACAGGCAAGTCGGCACGGTGTCTTCATCTGATCATGTGCACGTGTTGTCCTGCCTGAGAGCGAGGGAAATCGTGAACCTGTGCGCAACGTGGACGCTCACAGACATGCTGCTTGCGTAGATGCGCCGTCAGTGGGCCACTGTGAGGACGAGACGACCGTTCACTGGGGATACGACAAGGACGACCTGAGCTACTCAGCTGTCGGCTCCGTAGCAATGGTTTCACCCCAACGCCAACCGCCCCCGCCCACCGCACTTGTCTCGGCCGGGGACCTGAACGCGTGCCGGACGCTGCAGCTCGTCGCCGAGGGTAAGAAGAGCGGGGGCGAGTCGCGCGTGTCGTACGTGCACACGACGACCCTCACGGGCCTGTCGCACGCCACGCGCTACTGGTACCGCATCGGTGCCCCCGAGAACGCCAAATGCGCCTCGGCAGTCTATAACTTTAAGACCCCGCCGGCGCCCGGCTCGCCGGTCCGCGCCCCCCCCGCGCCCCGCGCCGCGCTTCGCGTCCCGCGCCCCGCGCCCAGCGCCTGAGCGCGCGGCGAGGCGGGCAGATCTCGTTTGCGGCGTTTGCGGACTTTGGGCTGGAGAACATGGACCAGTCACTGCCGTGCCTCGCCCGCGACGTCGACGCAGAGGCGCGCGCGCCGCCCCGCCGCTCCGCCGCCCCGCTCCATTTTCTTGCACTTTCATCCTAAAGCTTTAGGGCGAATCCCAGCGAGGCCCGCGCCCCGACGCCCGCGCGCGGCTGAGCGTGGGGCGTGGGGCGCAGGCGATCGACCAGGTGGTGCACGCGGGGGACATCGCCTACGACCTCGCGGGCGATCTCGGGCGCACAGGCGACAAATTCATGCAGAAGCTCGAGCCGGTCGCCCCCCAGCCTCCACAGCACACCTCCCGCGCGCCGCGGGGCTGCTCCCCGCGCCTCGACCGCGGCGGCGGGCC
>ENA-UOXV01001433-UOXV01001433.1-marine-metagenome-genome-assembly--contig:-NODE-1433-length-33282-cov-15.668011_pt1 | contig 33282 bp, 31 predicted proteins | sample MGYA00238165_ERZ766961 | MGnify/ENA primary metagenome ERZ766961 (study PRJEB28924, sample SAMN03173240) | marine metagenome | biome: Marine; feature: Water; material: Subsurface seawater | place: North... | reverse complement strand
AACATTCATCACAAGAGAGTTTCGATTGAAGAAAGACCATCATCATCATCATCATCATCATCATCATCATGTCCTCTACGATCTCCTCCTCTCTGTTTTCCTCGAAAGCGTCCTGCGCTTCGTCGTCGTCGAGGAAGATGAGCCGCACGAGGACGATGCGTCAAAATCGTGCGGGGAAGATTGCGAGCGTTTCCTCAGCCTCTCCTCAAAATCATCATCGAAGGAACAGGAGGAAAAAGAGATCCGGAAGCGTCATCGCGGAAGCATCGTCGGCTTCCGTGGCGACGCAAAAAGTGCCATCCGAACCGATCGTTCCTGGGAAAACAACCTCGGTCTCGCTCGAGGACGCGAGAGAGTTAGCCGCGTGGTTGAGACACGAGAGAAACGCAAAAATGGTTGGCGAGTTTATTACTATCCAACCGGCGTCGGGGAACCCGTACGGCGATCGAGGGGATAAAACGAGCACGGCGACGACGACGGAGATGGCAGAATTCACGCTCTCTAAGAACGTGGAAGGTGGGGACGTTATCTTGTCCATTCCTCAGGACAACTGCGTGACGGCGGTGGACGCGAAGGAACATCCCATCGTCGCGCCGTTGATCGAAGAGAAGCCGGAGTTGGTGCAGTTAGCGTTGTGGTTGTGCTGCGAGAAAGCGAAAGCGAAAGGGAGCGAGTGGTGGCCGTATTTGAAGACTTTGAACGGGAATCCAAACAGCGTTTTGCGGTTTACTGAGGAGGAGTTCAAAGAATTGTTGAAAGGGACGTCGATTGATAAAGAGGCGAGGCAAAGAAGAGATTCGGCTAAGGAGGAGTACGAGGCTTTGAGAGCGGCGATTGCGGAAGATCCGGGTAAATATCCGTTGGATGTGTACGCGTTTTTGACGGAAAGTGCTTTTATCGATGCGTTAGATATTGTATGCGCGCGAGCGCAGTGGTTAAATAGCGCGAACTGTTACGCGATGGTACCGTTGATGGATGCGATTCCAATTTGCGGGGCGCCGCCGCCGGTCTCGCCCGAAGACCCATCGTTTGCCCGGTTTTACGAGATTAGAGATATTAAAACTGGATTGACTGCCGTGAGGTGTGGATACGCGGATTACGACGTCGATTCAGCCTCGGTGGTTTTATGTGCGAACACGAGGGCGAGCGCGGGGAGTAAAATTCTGCAAATCGATCACAGCGTGAGAAATAACTCGGAGTTGTATTTATCCTTTGGAGACGTGGATGATCAGCACCCGGGCGATTACGAGTATTGGCCGGCAGAGTTATCGGAGAACGATCCTTTATACGCGGCTAAAAAGTCCGTTTTAGAGGCGCAAGGGTTCGCGGATAAAGGCCAAACCTTCCCCGTGTACAAAGATCGCATGCCGAGGGAGTTTTTGTCCTATTTGCGGTTCGCTCGCGTGACGAACAGCGAAGAGTTATTCGCGGTGTCCTTCACTGAGGATAAAGTTGTAAGCCCTATGAACGAATACGAAACTTTGCAACTGTTAATGGCTGATTGTCGCGATCGCATGAGCGCGTACGATACGAACGAAGAGGATGAACTTTTGTTACAAAAACGTGACGACGTTTCGTTGAAAATCCGAAACGCGTCCAGACTTCGCCGGTGCGAGAAAGAGTTGGTTGGTGAGATGATGAACGCGGTGAGGCGACGTTTAGCGCCTATTCGCGGGATTCCCACGAAACAAGGCATGGAAGACCCGAACTCGGACTTGCTGGAGATTTTTGATGCGATTGAATCCATTCCAAACGCACCGAAGAAAGCGTTTGAGAATTTCCAGAAATGGGCGAGAGGAGATTATGAAGACGAGAATCGCCGACCGAAGGGCGGTGGAGGCGGGTGCGGATAAGGTACAATCTCTAAATCGTTCTCAAAATTATAGCACACTATCATATTATTGCTTTTCTTTAAAAGCTGGGCATATCTACGCTTCTACTATTCACGTTCGTGTTGTACGTGACTTTATTTCTTAATCCTCTTCGTCTTCGTCGTCATAATCGAGCACTTCGGGTTCAATAGCGAGCGCTTTTTCCAAAGAAGCAATGTTCAGCTGTTTCGTATCCAGGAGATAAAAGTTATCGTCCAGTAGTCTTTGTAACTGTGACAACGCCTCCTCCTCGTCGTCTGTACCTCGTCCCATTTTCTCCACTTCGATCGTTTCAATCTCTTCGCTTTTGATTTGCAACTCGTCGACGACATTTTCGTAGCTTTCTTTTTCCTCGTCGGAAACGATAGACGTGACGACGCCTGGATCGACAGCACCGACCCGGCCGCATCTCCCCGCGCGATGAACATATTCTTTTGCGTTTGGTACGTCCAGCGAATACACGTGTGCGACATTTCTGAGATCTAAACCGCGACTGACCTGCGCCGTGCACACCATAATCGACGCTTTACCTTTATCGAAATCTTCCACAACTCTGAGCGCTTCTCGACCTTCTGGGAGGAGCGTGACGAGCGTATGTGCACCCCATAACGCTTTACGCAGAGGACCGGCGACAATTTCCGCCGCTGGAGTATCTTTTACGAATACGAGCGTCCGCGGTGGCGGTTTGTCCTCCCCGGCTGCAATCGCGTCGGCGCGAATTTGCCGGCACAAAGTGACCAATTTTCTCCCGGGTTCCGAGTACAACACGCGGTGGCGAATGTTTGGAGGAAGTCGTTTATTCCCACCCACGCTATTATTTTTGCTACCAACATTATCATTACTACTCCTTGTCGCGGCTTCTCCCAGTGAAGTCGATCCTCCTTCTTCTTCTCCTCTTCCTCCCAACTTTGCGAGTCCTTCCAACACCTCCTCTACGTCCTTCTCGATGTCTTTTTTCCTCTCCTCCAACCCTTGTCCTTCGTAATCAATCGCTTGCGTTTGAATAATCGTCGGTTCGTAAAACGGCACCACTTCTTGCACGTCCTTCAAAAACGAATCGCTCGCAATGCTCACCCCAACTAAGCAAATCTGTCTCGTTTCCATCACCGGCACGAACGGACTCGGCTTCAACAACTCTCTCATCGCTTCTTTATGGTTCTCGAACAACGCATCCGCTTCGTCGCAAATAATATGCGACGCCAAATCTACCTCGACAACACCTTGCCTCTTCAACTCCGCCAACTCCTCGGGCGTCCCAATCACAATCTCGGCCGTCGATAACTCCGGATCGGGATCTAACACGTGCCTTTGCTCGAACACGCCTTTCACGATCAACCCTTGCGGCCCGGAATAGTTGAACATGTTCCCTCGATCTCCAGGCACGCCTCTCGAAATCGATCCCCCGGTTAATTTATACGCCAGCATCGTCGTCTGCACCACTAACTCTCTCGTCGGCACCACCACTAAAATCTGCAACATCTTCCTCCCGACAAAATCCATCTGATCCACCGTCGGAACCAAATACGCCAACGTCTTCCCGGTCCCGGTTTGCGCGCTCATAACAATCAATCGATCGCCATCTAAAAACGCCGACGTCGCTTTCCTTTGAATCCCGGTTGGAAACCGAAACCCTAGCGCCTCTGCTCTCGCCGCCATCCACTCCGCGACTCCTAGCATCCTCCAGTCTAACAAAATCTCCCTCGCGTCCCGTCCTCCGTTCAAGTTTTGCACCACTTGTAACCGCTTGGAGAGTTTCGCAGCTAACTCGTAATCCTCGTCCGTAATCGCTCGGTTTAAGCTCGTGGTGAGTAAATTCTCGTCCGAGATTTCTTGGATGAAATCGTACTTTTTCTCTTCCTCGTCTTCTCTTCCCTTCTCGGACGATTCAGACGACGACGATATCGCCGAGGACACTAAAGCTCTTCTCTTTGGGGAAAAACGAAGCGAAAGGCATCCGTGTCCGTTTTTGGTCGTTCTCGAAAGACAAAGAGAACGGGGCAAAGACGACGACGGAAACGACGACAACACTCGCCGCGGTTTTAACACCACCGAGGAGGTCGCTCTCGTCGTCGTCTGAATCGTCGTCGTCTGAATCATCGTCGTCTGAAAAGAGGAGGAGGAGCGTTGTTGTTTTAAATGCGCGCGCAAAGGTGTTCTTTCTCGTGAAAAGTCTGACGTTTTCTCTCGAAATTTCACACAAAAAGGCATCACAGAAAGAAGAATAACGAGGATGATAAAGATGATGACATCGACGAATTTGACGACGAGAGGAAGGGCTTCGTCTTTACCGTCGTCGCGCACTCTCAGTCGTCGTCGTTTACGTCGTCGCGCGAGCAGCAGTACGAGCGGTCCTTCTCCTTGTCGTCCTTTTGGTGAGAAGCAAAAGTTTCCAATTTCCAACCGCAAAACGAGCTCGACGACGACGAAGAGGAGGACCACGAGCGCGACGACCTCGGCTTTAACGTCATCCTCATCCGTGACTTTGTTCTTAGACGCGATATTTCATACTCAATCTCCCGGTCTCGAGGTGGCATCGCTCGTGAATTCCACGGTGTTTTTGTTTGGCTTGCCGGTTCTGTTGAAAGGCTTGACCGGTCTCGCGACGGCGAACGCGTGGTTTCTCGGAACGGTACGTTTACATGATTTGTTTGTATATATAGAGAGAGAAAGTGATGACTGATAAGCACAGATACTTCTGACGCGTTGTTACGACGCGTAACGAAGCAACCGCGAGAACTTTTCTCGCGAGACGGCCGCGCGTGAGAGAAGGACGTTTCGTTCGAGACGCGACGATCCGTCGGGATCGCCCCGTCTCTCTCGAAACCGTTTGTTTTCAATCTGATTCTCTCCATGGTTACTTTTTTCCACCGTTTTTTTTTGCGCTTACTTTTTCTTCGCGCGGATGTCTGACTGACGACGTTCTTCTCCCCTCGCAGGCTATCTTTGCGGCGTTTGGCTTTCGAGGCTACCTCCTCGTCTGTCTCTACTTCATTCTCGGCTCCGCCGTGACAAAGATTAAACTCGAACAAAAAGAAAGAGAGGGCACGGCAGAAGCAAACAGTGGTCGAAGAAACGTAGGTTCCGTGTGGGGTTCTGGGAGTGCCGGGGTACTGTGTGCCGCGCTCGCGTTGGCGTATCCGCAATACGATTCCATCTTGCGTCTCGGCTTTGTCGCTTCGTTCTGTAGTAAGCTGAGCGATACGACGGCATCGGAGGTTGGCAAAGCGTACGGTAAGACGACGTACAATTCGCTGCCACCGTTCAATTCCGTGCCGAGAGGGACAGAAGGTGCGGTAAGTTTAGAAGGGACGTTGGCGGGTGTAGCGGCTAGTTTTGTGTTTGCCGGCGTGGCGGCGCTTCTGGGCGAGTTGAACACGGCGACGTCGTCATCGTCGCCTTTACTCGCGGCTGCGGTGTGTGCGTTCGCGGCGTTCGTGGCGACAACGTTCGAGTCTGCGCTCGGTTCATTGATGCAAGGCAGAAAAGGGTGGGAGTGGTTGACGAACGATGTCGTCAATGCGATTCAAATAGCGATAGCGGCGATAGTAGCGATTGTTTTGGGCGCGGCTTTATAGAAGAAGTGTATGCGTGCGTGCGTGCGTGTGTTTTCAGGTGTAATTGTATTAATTTTATATGAACAACGTTTTCTTTCTTTAGTATTTGTTATGTATCGAATTATCTTAAAGCCTCGCGCGGTTCGGTCCTTCTGCGATGGTTTTCCCTTGGTGCGCGCAATTCGTTAAGTACGCGCACGGCTCGTATAACCCGCCGTACTTCTTGCCGAATTCAGTCAATCTGGCGTAAATTTTCTTCGCGCCCATTTGATCCGCCCAGTGTAAAATCCCACCACGAAACGGAGGAAATCCCATACCAAGAACCGACGCGACGTCAACATCCGCCGCTTTCACCGCGACGCCTTCGTCTAACACTCTGCACGCCTCGTTAACGACTGGGAAAAAAATCATTTCTACGATATCTTGCGCGGAAAAGCCGAGTTGTTCCGGGTGGCCCGGTAACGGTACTTTGCGATTTTTTCGAGCGTTTTCGATAAAAGGCGCGATCGCGTCCATATCTGGCGAAGCTTTGCGTCGGTCGTCGTAGGAATAAAATCCACTCTTCGTTTTCTCGCCTAAGCGCTTCGCATCGAGAAGCGAAGGAATCAACGGCGATTCATACACTCGTTCGGGGAAGTCTTCGATGAAATTCTTGCCGACGTGGACGCCAACTTCCATTCCGACTAAATCTGCCAATCGAAACGGACCCATGGGCATACCAAACATAGAAATCACTCTGTCGATGGCGTACGGGTCACACCCAAGGTCCACCAAAACCGTAGCGGACATTGTGTACGGAAAAAACACTCTGTTGACGCAAAATCCCGTGCAGTTCCCAACCACCACGGGCGTCTTTTTTATCTTCTTGGAAAACGCCAAAGTATCGACCAAAATCTGCGGCGGTGTTTGGTCCACGCGAATGATTTCAAATAATTGCATGACGTGCGCCGGAGAGAAGAAGTGTGCGCCAATCAACCGTTCCGGATTACGCATTTCGGACGCGCACTTTGCGATGGAAATCGTCGACGTGTTCGTGCTCAATATGCACGACGGTTTCACGATTGATTCCAACGTCGAGAAAATCTTCCTCTTCAAGTCCAAGTTTTCGATCACAGCTTCGATGACCATATCGACGTTCGCAAAGTCTCTGTCGTCCAGGGTACCTCGTACGCGTCCAACAATCGCTTTCGCCTTTTCCGGTTTCATCTTACCTTTTTTCACCATCGATCCGATGTTCGCTTCGATGCGTTGGATACCGGCTTGAAGAAATTCCGGTTTGATCTCTTTCAACACCACCTCCATGCCGCTCAGAAGACACGCGGTGGCGATGCCACTCCCCATCAAACCACCGCCAACCACGCCGACGCTTTTCACTTCACTCGGCCGTAACTTTTGATCCGTAATCCCCGGCACAGACGCCGTCGCTCTGCTGGCAAAGAAAAAGTGCACCAATCCTTTCGCAGCGGGCGATTTTACCGCCTTTTGAAACATCTCCGATTCTTTCCTCAACCCTTCCGCGCTCCCTTTCTCCAATCCTACTTTCACCGCCTCCACGCAATACGACGCGTGCGGTAAAACCGCTTTGATCTTCTTCGCCTTCCCTTCCGCCACCGCCATGATCCCCATCGTCTGCTTCGCGTCTCTCGGCAACTTATCCGTCCTAGTCAGCGAAAATTGCCTCTGCTTTTCTCCGTTTGCAATTCTTTTCGCCACGCGCACCGCGGCTTCGACCACTGCTCGATCGTTCCCGCTCTTCCCGTCGTCTTCGACGACTTCGTCCACCAATCCCAACCGCGCGCCTTCCTCGCTCGTAATCTCTTTCGATTGCAACATCATCTCCAACGACTTTTCCAGACCAACTAACCTCGGTAGCCTTTGCGTCCCACCGAACCCAGGGATGACCCCGAGTTTCAGCTCCGGCAATCCTAACTTTGCGCCTCTCGTCGCCACGCGCGCCGCGCACGCCATCGAAACTTCCAGACCGCCCCCTAAGGCCAAATTCGATATCGCCGCCACGCACGGTTTCTTGCCGTTTTCCACCAAACGCGTTAAAATCTCGTTGAAATCGCTCACGTTTTCCGTCTTCTCACCTCTGGTTGTTTTCCCTAAGTGTGCGATATCGAATCCGCCGCTGAATATGCCGTTCTCTCCTCGTAAAACGATCGCGTCGATCGCGTCGTCGTCTTGCGCCGATTGGACATTCTCCCGAAACGAGCGGAGGAGGGACAGCGCGAGCGCGTTCACCGGTGGGTTTTTCAGGGTGATAATCGCCACGTTTTGGTTCTCGGTGCCTCGAACAACGTCTACAGTGGTCGTCATTGTGCTTTTGAGACGGTGGTGGCACGCGTGGGAGTCTTCTGTGAAACGCGCGTAACTGTTTTCCGATTTCTACTCGTGACGAGGGAAAAGAACGCGCGCTATAAACGAGAACAAAAGAAAAGCGTTCTGGGACGAATACTGCGCGCGCGTGCTCACGGGCGAATGGTATGAGTAGTACGAGTCGTATAAATCGTGTTTTGCCCTTGCCAGAAACAACGCGCGAGTACTAATGTGAAGCGTATTTCGGTTCTCTCATTCAGTCAGAAATTGACCCCCAAAGAGCAGACGTGTGAGAGGTTTGCTCGCGGTTACGGAAAATGTCCATCGTCGATTGATGTTTACCGACGCATTGACCACACGCGCTCTCTTTTCTTCCACTCTTTTTGTTATCAGTCGCTTCCATTGACGACGACGACGACTTCTTCCATTGGCGCTGCTGTGTTGTCGTCCGTGGTGCGGGCGGCGGCGGCGTTGCGGTTACGGAAAAAGCCGCCTCCTCTTCCTCTTTTCTCGTCGCCGTTCGTCTTCGTCTTGAAACTTTTCTTGCCGCCGAGAATAAACGAGGCGTCGTGGAAGCTCCCGATTGCTTTGGACGCGCTCGATGTCGCTCTTTTTTTGTAATCGCTTTCGCTCAAGGTGGGCGTTCGGGCGAGTTGGTGACGAACGTACAGAGTCAACGCCGCGTAGGCGATGAAGCAGACCGATATGGCGGGCATGACGTATAAATAGACGACGGTCATCATGGTGATGTGGTTGATGGTGTCCGCGATTTTGTTGAAGAATGATTCGGGCATGGAGTACGAGAGCTGGAGGTGGCAGATTGGGAGGTGGAGGCCAGCGGTGGACTCGACGGAAGACGCCGGCGGTTGCCAGACGGACTGGTAGAAAGTATCCGTGGGTTCGATTTTGAAGTTTTGTTGCAACGGCACTTTCATGCCGACCGTGTTGCCAGTTCTCGCGTAGATTTCAAACTCCGGTGAGTGGTTCGTCGCGTTCGGAGAGAAGGACGTGTACGGATACGAGTCTTTCGAACCACCAAACGCGCGGAAATCCGTTTGGTACCCGTGCGCTAAAGAGTAGAAACCGGAGGCGCCTTGGAGGAAACCGGAAAAGTTGAACGCGCCGTAGAAGTTTTGGTTCCAGTCGCACGTTATATCGCCGGTAATTGGGCAGTTCAAGTACGTCTTCGAGGCGAACGAGTATACTTCAGTGCTCACTTTCTTGTTTTTCCTTCTCGTTTCACCTTCGCGGTGTTGCAAGGTGACTTTACGACGTAAATCCAAGCCTTGACCGAAATCCGCCCACGCCTGGACGGCGGGCGCGAACATGGATTCTTCGCCTTTTTTCGCGTTTTTAAAGTGTTCTTTGATTTCTTCGTATTGGCCACCGGTGATTTGTTTCCCAGACACAATTTCAATGTGATTGGTGGTCGGATAGACGATTCGGTCGCTCCAATCGCCATCAGTTCGACGAAGAAAGGTCGTGGCGTTGCCTTTGGAGACGCCCAGACCAGTTTTGAGACGGTACGGCGTCGCGCCGGCGCGAAGCATAGTTTGCGCGTCCGTTCCCCAGGGAACGTGGTCAACGTCGAGCGTGTCGATGTCGCGAATGTTGTGTACGGCGCGGACTTTGTTATCTTGTCCGTTGCTACCACTGCTCACGGCATTCAAAAGTGGATCGTCGAATCCAAAAATCCACTCTTTCGCCGAGCGTTTTACGAGTAAACCGGAAGCCGTGGAGTTTAGAAAATCACCAATAGTAAACTTCAACAACGCGGGGAGACCGAAAGTCTGAGCGATGTATCCGAGATAACCTTTCATAATTTGTGATTGCGCATCGTCGGTGAACCCAAGCTCGGCAGTCAGCGCGCTATCTGGCGTTTGGAGGTACCGTAAAGCCGTGTATCCCGTGACGTCTTCGGTGATGTTCTGGAAGAAGTATTTCAAAGCCTGTGCCGAGGAGACATTCGCAACGTACGGAGCGTACGGTGGAGGAATACCCTGCGCAATTTGCATGCCAGTTACATATCCATGCACTTCAAAAACATCAGTTGGACCGCTCGACGCATCTATACCAAACGCTTCGTACATGGGCGCAAAAACAGCCGGCGGTAACGGCAAAGTAGTAATCGGTACGCCGTCACCGAAAGAGACGCTGAAAGAAAAGAGTTGTCCCAACGCGAGATCTTCCGCGGTTACTACTCCTGATGTCACCGCCGCCGATAAATCCGCAAATGATGACGATAAGACTGGATCGTACGCACACGCGTTGATAAAACCAACCATCGCCTCGTGTAAGCCTTTTAACGTTTGCGGCAACGCCGAGAGCGCCAAATTGAACTCGCTTCCGGCAGATTTGATGATTTCCACGTACGCCGGGTTGATTGAGATGATCTGTTTTCACGGAAAGGAGCACAATACACACGTCAGTTTAGAATAATAGATGCGACGACGGAAGAACGAAGCAAAACATATAATCATTAAAAAAAAAAGAGAAACGTCCGTACCTCGCTCTCCTCCCACGCTCTTTCCGTCCCCCAATCGACTTTCCCGTATAAAGTCTCCACGAACCCAACCTCGCTCCCATCCTCGCTAAACGTCACGTTCTGTTTCTTCGACACTCCGTCTTTAATCACGAACGGCCCAACCTCCTCTAACTTTGGCGCTTCCAACCCGCTCACAAACTCGGATGGATTCGTCAGGTTCCAAAAATACACCTCCGCTCTCAAATAGTTCTCGCACGTCGAATTCGTTCTGGAAAAACACTCGTCCTCTCTTTTCAACGCGTACGATTCCATCGGATTCATCGCGGGTATGTACACCAACCCCAGGCACAAAAACACCCCCAACACGAGCACGGACGCGGACAACGCCACGTGCAAAAAATGGTTCTTCACCCCCATCCCGGCGCCGCCGTACGTGGAGAGCACTTTCGTCGTGTTTGACTTTTTCGTGTGGTTTTCCTTCAGATCGGTCAAAAATTGCGCCTCTTCGCTGTTCCCCCCTTCATCGTCGTCGTCATCGTCATCGTCACCACCTCCTCCAGTCAAAGAGGATCTTCCGGGAGGAAACAGATTTTCACGCTCGTCTTTCTCTTCTTCTTCTTCCTCGTTTCGATCGAAGGAGGACATCTCTCTCTCTGTTTTTAGATGAACTTTTTTCTTGCTATTTTTAGCGTTTTTTAATGACGATTTTCGGCTCTCTTTCGCGTATTTTTTACACAAACTGCCCAATACGACAAAAAGGCAAACGATATATGCGATGTACTCTCTTTCTCTCTCTCTCTCTTTAAACGACCACCACTGAACGACGCACCTCTTTTTTATGCCATTCGTTCCTCCTCCCGCGCGTCGTCTGTGCGGAATTTCCAGCAGTACCAGGCACCCGAGTCTTCTTCAGCGGAGACGAGAAGACTGTTAAGAAGAAGAAAAGAGAGAAATGCATCAATTCTCCCCCACAGCACGACATAAAAAATCGGAATTTACACACATACAAATATGCGTTCTCAAAACGAAGCAGACGACAGAGAGCGGATGCGCGCTTTGCGAGAACGGCTGGAGACGTTTCGTACTACGAATACGAACACCACGAATACACAGCAAGAACATTTACGACGGAGAGGAGGCGAGGAGGAGCTTTTCCATGATGATGGATTTAAGGGAAGAGAATTGGTGGTAAGTCCGGTGAGGAGGATAAAAACGACTCTGACGACGAGGAGAGGAGGAGAAGACAAGCACGAAAAAGGAAATATTAACAACAACGGTGAATGCGAGGACGAATTCGGGTTTTCGGCGCGATCGCCGCCGCATTCGCATTCGCATTCGCCGAGGATATCTGCGAATTTAAATTTGGGAAAGCCGAGGCGGATTCCGATTGGTGTCGTTGAAACCGCCGAAGGAGGCGCGAAGAAGAAGGATCCGAGACGACGACCTCCTCAGCAGAATACGACGAATCATAATCGCGGCGATGATAGAAACACTACTAGCAGTAGCAAAGATAATTTAGGCAATTTTCTTCGTTACCAAAAAGAAACGAGACAAAGAAAAGACGCCGAGTTTGCCGTCGCTTCGGCGGTGGAATCCGCTCGATCGAAGATATTTATGGAAGTGACGAACTTTTTGAACGAGGAGTTGTTACCCGAAGACGCGGACGTGGTTTCGGTGGCTATATGTCAGAAATTTGCGGAACTCGCCGTGCGCAATCAAAGGTTAGTGAGGTCGGCGAGCGAGGCGAGAGAGATTATCGACCGATTGTCCGCTGAGTTAAATTCTTTCCGCGATTCGTGCGAGCAATGATGTAGTTTTTAGAGCGTCGCGTTGTAAAATATACGAGGAAAAACGCATACATTTTTGCGCGTCTTTTTGTTCGTGCGTATGTGTGTGTATGTGTACAATGTACAATTTCAAAAGAGAGTTCAGCTCACTCACTCGTCGCTCTTTTCGTAGATTTTCGGCGTGTCCAAGTTTGACATCATCCCCATGCCGTACGTAAACGTGCCGGCGAAAATCCAAAAAATAATCAAGCCGCTCACGATGCTCACGTGCAACTGACACAAGTCGTCGCACTCGTTCACTTGACTCCCGGAGCCTTTCGAAAAGAGCAAGTCTCGTCTCTTTTCTCGCTTCTCCGCATCTCGCGTGCAATCAGCGTTGCCGCCGCTATTTCCGCTACCTTCAACTCTTCCGGCGGTCTCGCCGCCTAGGACGCCGGCGACGAACGTCCTCTCCGCCGCACCCAACGCCTTCATCAACGCACGGAACAACGCCAGATCGTCCTCTTTATCCTCCCCGCCGCACATAACAATCCCCACTCGATCTGTAGGCTCCTTATCCTCCTTGGAACGCCTCGTCAAATCGCCTAAGATTGCCTTCACTCGTTCGTCCAACTCGTCCGTTTTTGTCGTCGTCGTCCTCGTCGCGTACTCAAAGTCCTCTTTTTCGTCGTCGCAGTTCCAATACCGCACGCGACCGCCGAGCGAGTTTTCGTCGCGCGAGTTCTCCGCCGTCGAGGCGACGGAAAAGCGTTTCTCTATTTCCTCTTTCACCGCGTGTTGTCGTTGTTGTTGTGTTTGTTTTCCTCCTCCTCGAAAACGGCTAAACCTCGGCGCGAACACCGACGATACCGTCGACGACGACGATTTCGAGAAAGACAAAAACTTCGCCATCTGCTCGTCGTCCTCTGCCGTCCATCGCGGTTGGTCTAAAACGATCGTCACTTCCGCTTTCATCTCATCATCATCATCATCATTCTCCGACTGGAACAAACCTCCCACCAAAAGCTTCTCTAAAACCATTCGCTCGTTTTGTACTCGTCCGGCGTAGAGGGCGACGTTGTCTTCTGTTTCCTCGGATGATTTCGAATGCATCGATGAGAATGCCGTTGCTTTTTCTTCTTCTTCTTCTTTCACAAGATGACGACGAGCAACGGGAGGAGGAGAGAAAAACATCATCGCCGGTGCCGCTTGGACGACATCGACGCGCGCCGCTCGGTGGAAGAAGAGCGTCGCGAACGCAAAAAAGGAGAAGCGTGATGAGAACTTCATCGTCTCTGTTCGTTTTGTTGTTCGAAGAAGATGAATACTAAACGGTACACGTTCTCTCTCGTAGTAGTAGTAGGAGGAGGAGTCCGTCGTGTGTTTTTGTGCCTCTTTTTGTGTTGAAGAAAGAAAGAGAGGTTTTTTGAAGCGTACGCGTACGAAAAGGGAGTGAGGAGTACGAAAGACGCACGCACGAGTACGAAAGAAGCGCTCACAAAGCGAACGTTTGAGTGAGGAAGAAGCACTCGTGAGTGCGTCACGCCTTACTCCTCTTGGAAATTCAAAAAAAAAAAAGGTTTTGCGTGATGAGATTGTTTTGAAAGGAAGACGACTTTCATCTTTACTCTGTTACGCTTGACTTTATATCTGTGCAACGCACGAATACTAAGAGCGCACTAAAATAATAACAACAACAACATGAATAATCCATTCTTCCAACGCGCGAGCGAGAAGCAAAAAGAAACGCGAGAGCAAGAAACTGCGAACCAACCGTGGATCGAAAAATGGCGACCGACGAAATTAGACGACATCGTCGGCCACGAGGAAACGCTGAACCAAATGCGAGGGATGATTGAAACCGGCTCAATGCCGAACTTGTTATTATCCGGCCCACCTGGGTGCGGGAAAACAACCTCGGTGCACGTTTTAGCGCGGACGTTACTCGGGGATCGGTATAAAGACGCGGTGTTGGAATTAAACGCGTCGGACGAGAGAGGGATAGATGTGGTGAGAAATAAAATCAAAATGTTTGCACAAAAGAAGGTGACTTTGCCGGCGGGGAGGTGCAAGATTATCATCTTGGACGAAGCGGACGCGATGACGAAAGGCGCGCAACAAGCGATGCGAAGGACGATGGAAATATATTCGGCGACGACGAGATTCGCGTTGGCGTGTAACTTGAGCGATAAAATCATCGAACCGATTCAGTCGCGGTGCGCCATCGTGAGATTTTCGCGGTTGAGCGATAAACAAGTTTTGGAAAGGTTGGTGTACGTGTGCGAGCAAGAGAAGGTGCCGCACGACGCGAGAGGGTTAGAGGCGATCGTGTTTTGCGCGGAAGGGGACATGAGAAACGCGCTGAACAGTTTACAGGCCTGTCATAGTGGGTTTCAAATGGTGAATCAAGAGAACGTGTTTCGAGTGTGCGATACGCCGCATCCGGAAGTCATAGGCGCTATTTTACAACACTGCTTAAACGGAGAGTTGGACGATGCGTGCGATCGACTGTTAAAGCTGAGAAAGAGCGGGTATTCGCCACAAGATTTGATCAAGACGATTTTTCAGGTGTGTAAACGGTTCGACGATAAGGAGATGTCGGAATACGTAAAGTTGGAGTTTTTGAAAATCATCGGATTTTTTCACGTGAGGATTAGCGAAGGGTGCGCGAGCGACGTGCAGTTGTGCGGGATGGTGGCGAGGTTGTGCGGGTGTAGTTTGGAGGCGAAAAGTGGGAAATCGTGGTCGACGCCACAGAAGACGTTGATGGAAATCAGAAAGGAAGGCGGTTCGATAGGCGTGAGCGGCTCGGAGTTTCAATAATAGAACCGATGAAAGGGAGAGACAAGAGGAAAAACTGTAATAGTAAGATTAATTTTGTTTTATAAAATGATGATGGTACACTCTTTGACGTTCTCGCTTCTCTCGTCTCGCTATATATATTTCGTTTAAAGCATCTTCAACTCCTCCCGTCGCGAACTCTCAAACGTTCTCACTAAGTTCAAATGCGTCTTTATGCTTTCCAATTCAATCTTCGCTTGGTTCGCCAACCGTCTCGCTTCGACCATTTTTTTTATGTGGTCTTGGTACTCTTTACTCGCGTGCGCTCTGACTTCCGCGGTTGACTTCGCGTCGCCGTTATCCACGTGAAACAACGTAATCGTCGCTAAAATACACTTCTTGGCTTCCTCGAGAATCTCCGCCTCGGCGTGTAAATCGGCCCATTTTTGCCCCAAGTGTTGCAATTGATGATACGCCGCGTCCACGTCGTCCGGAAGTAACTTGCCTTCTAATCGAGACTCACCCGTCGCAGAAGAAGAAGCAGAAAGAGTAGTATTAGAAACACTACTCATCGACGATGAGGAGGTCACGTTGCTGTTGTTGTTATTATTCGTTTTCGGTAAAGGCTGCGGCGGTATCGAGCGAAACTGTTGTTGCTCTTGTTGTTGTTGTTGTTGTTCCCGTCGCGTCGTCGTCGCCATTTGCGATTGAAACGGCGGTAAATTCTCCCCGTTGTTATTCTTCACGACTCCGTTATTCGTCAACCGCGGTGGCATCTGGACCGGTTTCACCGGTTGTTGTTGTTGTTGTTCTTGCTGCCCATTCAAAGCAGCCGGAGTGAACACCGATCTGATGCTGCTCTTCTTCCCGTACCACCACGTTCTCATGGCGGGTTCCCCAAAAGAAGAAGACCGTCCAGAGGTCGAACATAACGTCGTCGTCGTCTGATGATGACGCGCCGTTGTGCGGGCGGCCAAGAACAACAACCCCTTTGGCGTCGTCGTCATCTCGTCGTGCGGTCGACGATTCGAATCCTTTCGCGGACGACGATTCGTACTCCTGGTTGTAAAAGAAGAAACGCACAGACACCCGCACCCTTTCGACGACGCGGCAAAGGACATATATGCGAAAAGAGCGCGTTCGTTGGTATCAGCAGAGCGCGGATTTTGTGGGTGTGTTGCGTGTTATGTTCTCTCGTTTGTGTGGAAGAGTTGGTGTTTGCGCGGGGAAAAACTCTTTCGAAAGAGACTACTTTTTAAACTGCTTGCCAAGAGGAGTATGGAGTTACGCACTTATGAGTCTGCGTGTCTTACTCAAAATTTCGCTCCGTGAGTGCTTCTTTCTTACTCTGCTGCGTCTGTATTCGTAGATATACGCGAGATACGATATTTGGGAGAAACTTTTCCACCGCTGTATCCACGTTACTAAAAGAGAGCGAGAGCGTGGCACACACGCGTCGCACGAATACGCCCACCAAAGAGCAACACGAGCGGCCGCACGTAATAAACGGTATCGTTTTGCGAGAGAGAGAGAGAGAGAGAATAACACTTTCCGAGCGTGCGTGTGATGATGATGATGACGCAAAATGCATTCGTGTGCGCTCCTCGATGCGGTTCGACGACCTCTTTGTCGGCGAGGCGGAAGGGAACAACATCGACGAGAACGAGAACGAGAGTTATTAAAGCGTCTTCTTCTGGAGGAGGAGACAAAGACCCACTCATGGTCCGGACGATTAAAGGCGAACGGTGCGAACGACCGCCAATCTGGATGATGCGACAGGCTGGACGGTACATGAAAGTGTACCAGGACTTGTGCAAAAAGCACACGACGTTTCGCGAACGCTCGGAGACGGTGGATTTGTGCGTGGAGATTTCTTTACAACCGTACGAGGCGTTTAAACCGGACGGGGTTATCGTATTCTCGGATATTTTAACGCCGTTAGCTGGGATGAACATTCCGTTCGACATCGTCAAAGGGACTGGACCGATTATTTTCAACCCGATTCGCGACATGGCTGGCGTGAACGCGGTGACGCCGTTGGAGCCGGAGAAAAGCGTGAATTTTACTGGGGAAAGTTTAAAGGTGTTGAGAAACGAGTTGAAAGGTACGGATGCGACGTTGCTTGGCTTTGTCGGGGCGCCGTTTACGTTGGCGACGTACATCGTCGAAGGCGGGACGAGTTCGCACTATAAAGTTATCAAAAAAATGGCATTCGATGAACCGGCGATTTACCACGCGTTGATGGAAAAGTTGACCGATGCGGTGATTACGTACACGAGATACCAAATCGACAGCGGCGCGCAAGTCGTGCAAATCTTTGACTCGTGGGCGAGCGAGTGGTTGCCGAAAGATTTCTCCAGATTTTGCTTGCCGTATTTAACCAGGGTGATTAAAGAGGTGAAACAAACACACCCGGACACGCCGTTGATTTTATACTGCAGCGGTGCCGGTGGGTTTTTGGAACGGTTACAGACGACTGGCGCGGACGTGATTTCGTTGGACGGGACGGTAGATATCGCCGACGCGAGAGCGAGACTGGGAATGGAACAAGCCGTGCAAGGGAACATGGACCCGGTGAGTTTGTTTTCGAGCAAAGAGCACATCACGCAAGCGATTGAGGAGACGATTAAAGGTGCGGGGAACAAGAAGCACGTCATGAACTTAGGACATGGGGTTATGGTAGGCACGCCGGAAGAAAACGTCGCGCATTTTTTCAAATCCGTGCGCGACTACAGGTATTGAAAAAGAATTAGTTGATTATCAGAAGTGTCTATTAAATTAATGTGCTAAAACAACGAATTGCTGATGATTTGATGGTCAATCGATTGTGTTGTACCTAACTACACTGCAATTTAATAGCCAGTGCGTTCAATCAACTCCTTCAAATCACCCAATTGCCCGTTCGCCGCCTTTTTGGCCGCCTCAAACTTAGCCGTCGCCGCTTTCTTCTTCTCCCAATAATCCTTACCAGCTTCCGCTCTCTTCGCTTCCAAAACCTTCACCGTCTCGCTGTGCTTCCATCCAATTTGCGCGCACAAATCGCCGAGCACGCAGAATCGTCTCCCTTCATTCAATCTCGCAATCTTCAACGCCTCCGGGACAACCGCTCTCTTCACCTTGTCGTACGGCGCCGGGATCCCTTCAAAGCACTTTAACCTTTCAAAAGCGGCTTTCCCTCTCTCAGTTTTGTGCGGCAACATACCTCTCACGACTCTCCAGAAAAATCTCGACGGTTGAGTGAAGTGGTACGGACCTTTCTTCGGGTTCGTGCTCATTCTCTTCACTTTATAGTAGTCCCACTTTTGTTTGCGTCGAACCATGCCGCCGGAAAGGCAGATCCCTTCGGCTCTCACGACGACGACGTGTTGGCCTTGCAAGAGCTGCTTCGCGACGGTGGAGGCGAGACGGCCGAGCATGTGGCCCTTCGCGTCGACGACGACGATCGTTTTGTTCGTAGACTGTTGTTTTTTTTGTTTCATGATGAGGAGAAGAATAAAAGAGAACACTCTTGGGTCAGCACATTGTCGTAAACGAGAGAGGACAAAACGCAGGAGTAAATTAGGACTCCTTTTCCTTTTCGCGGTGCAAATTTCAGCCGGCAACACACTTTGCGCTTTCACGCACAGCGCGACACACCGTTTTCCAAACAGTCAGCGCGTGTAAAACGAGCACAAAATGTCTCCCGCAATTATCACGCGTCCTTCGTGGTATTATTACGCGAGAGCAGAAGACGCGCGCGCGGTATATATAAAATCTTCAAATTTGAGGGCTACAGAAGAAAGAGAGAAAAATGTCGCGAACGCGCGCAACGCGAAACCGAAGATCACGCGAACGCTTCTCCTCCTCGTCCTCGCGCGCGTTAAACTCTGAACTATTTCTCCCGCGAGAAAACCCAAAAAGAAAGCGTCTTCGTCCGTCGACGAGACAGAGAGAGAGAGAGAGAGAAAGAGAACGTACCATGAGTGCTCTGTGTGTGATTTGTGTAAAACTGAGCGTAAAACTGAGGCACGAGACACTTCAGTTTTTTCCTTCTTTCGAGACGAGCAAAAAACAAAACGACCGCACAACAAAAAACAATCGTTAAACGCGCATCAAACGAGAAAAGAAACGAAACTTGCGAGAAACGACGAACGAACAGACGAACGGGAACGGTGCAAAAACGCTCGCTTCTGCTCTCTCGCCGCGTGTGTATAATTTTTGGGGTGGTGGTCCTCCTCTGCGCGCGGTCGAGTTTTAGTATATGCACGAGCACTCGTGAAGAAAGGACGGGTGCATTTATATCCAATTTGATACGCGTTTTATAGAAGACCACGCGACATTATGCCGACGCACCAAGTCCTCCGATCCCCACTCACGTCCCCACGATCGACGAAAATAACCTCCGGCCACGATTTCGCGTCCACCACGTTCGAACACACCGCGTCTGGAAACGATTTAATCCGCATCGGGCACGCCTCTCAGCAATTCGAAGACAAACACGCGCACGCGATACGCAGGAAACAAACGTGTTTAGAGCAGTATTGCATACCACCGGACGCGTTACTCGGCGATCACGGGCCGGAAGTTTCCGATGCGGAGTATTATCGCGCGGTGGTGTGGACCACTATAGTTGGTACCGTCGTGAATGTTGTTTTAGTGTTTGTGAAGTTTATCGCGGGGATCTTGTGGAACAGTCAAGCGTTGTTGGCGGACGCGGTGCATTCGCTGATGGACGTGTTTACGGATTTCGTGACGTTAGTGGCGGCGAGGATCGCGGCGAAACCGGCGGATGAGAAGTTTCCGTACGGGTACGGAAAGTTGGAGAGCATAGCCGCGGTTTGGGTGAGCGTCTGTTTAGTATTTAGCGCGGGCGGGATGTTTTGGTACGTCTGCGAAAAGTTGGTGAGCGAATACGAGATTGAGTTTATGAACTTGACTGGAAGAGGGAGAGCGGATGGCCAAGAGGAAAAAGAAGACGGGTTGGTGTCGGTGGAGGCAATATCGGTTGCGATCGCGTCCGTGTTAGCGAAAGAAGCGACGTTTCAGTTCACCATGAGAATCGGGAAACGGTTGCAGTCGCAAGTGTTGGTCGCCAACGCGTGGCATCACAGGTCGGATGCGTTAGGTTCGGTCGCCGCGTTAGTTGGGGTAGTTGGTGCGGTATACGGATACCCGATCATGGATAAATTAGCGGCGATATTCGTGTGCGCTTTGTTAGGGAAGGTTGGGATTGAAGTTGGATGGGAAGCCGTGAAGACGTTGGCGGATACGAATTGCGCGGAGGAAATCGACGAGAGAGTGAGAGAGATTGTGAGGAACGAGTGCGGGGAGGACACGCACGTGAGCGGTTTGAGGGCGAGAATGAACGGGAGAAAGTTAAGCGTAGATTTCTTCCTCGCGTTTTTAAGAAAAGGTATAACCACGGAGGAAGTTATTGGGAAGATGCAAGCCGCGAGAGAGCGCGTCTTGGAAGAAATTCCCGAGTTGGGCGAAGTCGTCATTCAACTCAGAGATAGCGAAGAGCAGGAGTATTTGAGAAGCCAAGGAGGAAGTGGTGGTGGTGGCTTTACATGGTTTACTCGAGGGAAAAGTGGAGGTGGTTTGTAGTAGAAGTGTAATGATGAACTCTATAGAGAGAGATGTGTTTTTATTTGCTTATTTTAATTTATCTACCCGCGTTTGCGGCTTGTTGAACTAATCGATGTAACTGCGCGAGGAAATCGCCGTATCCCATACCGCCACCGCTCGCACGATCTTCTACTAAATGATTGAACAGTAACGCCTCTTGCGGCGTGCCTTGTCTTATCACCGTCAATGCTTGGTACCGCGCTTGGTTCCTACTTCGTATTCTTTTTACCGTGTTTCTAACTTTTTCATTCACTTTATTCCCGCTAATAGTTGGCAAATACGCGTCGACGAAGGGATCCGGGCATCCTTGATCGCCGAAAATGCTCGTAATCATCTTTTGTTCGCACTGTCCACCGACCCAGACGAGTAATTTTCGCCCATCATCGATTAAATAAATACCTCTAGCGTCGATTCGCTCGCCAGCCAATGCAGTCCTCGGGGGCATTTTCATCTTCATCAACGCCTCGATAGAATCGTTTTCGGGAATGCCGGCGTCTTCGCTCCCACCGTGCAAGGCGTAACACGCCGGATACATCATGCGCAAACAATCTTCCGCGGAGCAACTCATGATATCAAACGAACACTCGACTCGGTTATCCACGGCAACGTCTCTCGGCGCACCTTTCAGTGCGAGCGTCTTTGTCGCGCACATCGCAAAGAGCGGTAGAAGTTTCATGGATTCCGGAAACGCTAAAGAGTTGAATCCAAAGTTGTGTCGAGCACCGCCTAAAAGCTTATATTCTTTCAACGCGTCGACGAGTTTGTGCGTCAACGCGTCTCTGGCGTCTTGTAATCTCGCCGAGTTTGTTCTCTCGGCGCTCAAACGCGTCAAAAAGCACGCCATGGCACCCGAGTCAATCGCGCGAAACAAGTCCGTCATGTCGTTCACCACCGGCACTTGCATCGTGTGAACTCGAATCCGGCGTTCACCATCCGCCGAGGTGTACAACAACGCGCACTGAATGTAACACGCTTGCATGTTCGGTACAACTTCGTCGTGCGCGAGATACACCGCGTGCGTTTGATCCGCGTTCGTGGCTGGTAAAGCGAGCAAATCGAGCGAACGAATGAAAAAGTGCCCGTTGAACGCGCACACGCGAAATCCTTTCGAGCACCGAACGCGACAGACGGATTCCCACGCAACATCTCGAGTCAAATTTCTCGTCAGTTCCGTTTTGAACTTCACCTCGTCTTTTGCTAAGGAAAATTGCGGGTAATATCGAACATCTCCGCCGGTATATTTTGGCAACACGCACATCGATGCGATGTCCGCGTACGGCACGGATGTGCAAAATACGTCAACGCACACTTGCTGTCGAGAACACTCCGCCGCCATGGACTTGTAAAAATTATCCGCTGGATTTCTAAGTTCGTGCTCTTTTGAATTCGCTTCGTAGCCTCTCGCGTCGTCTCGGGATAAAAGTCTCCCGGCGCCGATGGATGGCAACGTCGATTGGAAAATCATCAACTTGCCGCCAATCTGCGAGACGGCTGAATACGCCGCCTGTAAAGCCGGTCCCATCGCAGACTCTTGAATATCCGTCTCTAAGAACGAAGTCGCGATGACGTCTAACGTCGCGTCTACAACCGAGCGACATTCTTGTAAATTCACGAGTAAATCGTCCGGCATCGGCGCGAACGGGTCGTTCAATTCTCCAACCACCATCATAGACGGCGCCATCGAGGTGGATCGCAAACCATAAAAATGAATGGAGCGATCGTACGTAATGAACCCAATTCTCGTGCGATCAGATTTCGATTGCATAGAATCTAAACAATCGCGCACGGTATCGATGGCAGATTTTAAAAAGCCAGATCTAACGGCCGTTTGACTGACATCAAAGGCGAAAAAATACGCCGGCGGCATGGGCGGTCGCACCATGTACTCCGCCGAGGCTAAAAATTCAACCGTCCCGGATCTCAACTCTGGTCGTTCCGCCACGTCTCTTCTCACTCCATTTTCATCCAACGCGCAAAAATAGTCCACGGGAACATCGTTCGGTAACGAACACACGTTACACCTGTACCGCCTCCCACCTTCGATGAATTGAACGAACGGATTGATATACGTTCGACACCTGCGACATCGAACAATCCCGGACGATCCGAACTGCGCCGTAGGCACCGAATCCCCTGGACACATCGGTCGAACGATGCATCCGACCGGTAACGCAAACCTTTGCTTCAACCCAACCGATTGTGGTAACGCCCCAACTGTTAACCGCAAATACTTTGGATCGCACGATAAATTCGAGTTTGGTCTCGCCTCGTCCTCGCCCGGTCTTGGCAACGCTTTCTGATCGAGATTTTGAACGTCAATCGACCGCGCGTCCGCGTCGGGAGGGTACCCTCCCTGTTGGCCACCCATTCCCGGCATCATGCCTGCTCCTGGAGGCGGCGCCCCTCCACCGTACATTCCCATTTGGGGTGCGCTCGTTGGATACGCGCTACTGCTACTCCCCGTCGGCGGCGGAGGTCCCGGATGATGATGTTGTTGTTGATGCTGATACTGGTATTGTTGCTGCTGCGGTTGCTGCGGTTGCTGCGGTTGCTGCTGCGGTTGCTGCGGTTGCTGCGGTTGCTGCTGCCGCATCGGCGGCGGCGGCGAAGGATACGCGGACGACGTCGACGGAGGCGCCATCGACATCCTCGACATCGCCGCCGTCGGCGGCGACGGCACGGAGGAAGCCGAAAACGAAGGAGGTGGCGGCAGTCCAGGCGCGTTTGGCGGTTGTTGATACCGGGGTCCCTCTCCTCCTCCTCCCCCTGTCGTCGTCGCTAAAGGCGGAGGAGGCATCATCATTCCTCCTCCTCCTGGTTGACCATACCGCTGCATATTCTGCGGCTGTTGTTGTTGTTGTTGTTGTTGCATCATCATCATCGGTGGTGGCGGTTGTTGCGGTTGTTGCTGCTGCTGCTGCTGTTGAACACCACCGTATCCTCCTCCTCCCGCGGGGAAACTCGGAGGCATATTCGTATTCGCGTCGTTCGTAAACCCGTCGTTGTTGTAATTGTGCCGTTGCTGCTGCTCGTAATGCTGTTGCGGCTGTCCCTGCGGCTGCTGTCCCTGCGGTGGTGGTGGCGGTGGGTAGTACCCGCTCATTTTCAACGAGCACTCGCGCGAGCGTTCGAAAGGTGCGGATTTTCGCGACGATCCGGTGCGTCTCGACGATCGGTTTTCGTGCGTTTAAACGCTTCGTTTTAATGGAGAATTGGATGATGGAATCGACGTCAAAATATTTTGATGTTTTCTTGCGCGAGGCACGCGACGACTTTGAACACGACGACAAAACCTTGGCGGCGGCGGAGGGAGAAGCGTCTGGACGGCATCAAAAGTCGCTCGAAAAGAGGTGATTTAGAATTACTCCCCGGGGATCCTTCTTTCTTGTTGCACGTGAGCTGTGAGATGGGTTTAGGAATACGCGCGGATTTTATGAAAGAAATGTCCAAACACATAGCGGAAACTTTATCGAAACCGGAAACGTACGTGTGCGTGTGCGTACACGACGACGTTTCAATGACGTGGGGCGGGAAGGAAGAGCCGTGCGCGCTGGGGACGTTGAAATCTATCGGAGGCATAAACCTCGAGAACAACAAAAAGGTCATGGAGAAACTTTGCGAGATATTGGAAAGAGACTTTATGATTCCGAAGAATCGAGTGTACGTGGAATTTGTGGACATGGAACGAGAGAATTGCGGATACGACGGGGCGACGTTTGGCGGGTGAGAAGAAGAGGTATTAAATCCGCGCATGCGCGCTCGCGTCGTGTTGTTCATCACAACCGTAATACAACTTTCTTCAACTACTACTAATAATTGTCATCTAACTAAAAACTACTCTTAAAAGTCTTCATTTTCGCCGTCCTCCTCGAAACGTGCGAGCATGACGATATCTTTCCTCTCTGGAAACGCATCCACCAACAAGACGTTCGGATCGACTTCTCTTAACTCCTCGACGACGCCGTGCCAATAAATGACCATCCCGCTCCCGAATCGATTCACGTATGCTCGAAACTGCTTCGACCCGCTCTCTTCGTGCACTTGCGGATCACAAAACGAAGCCTTACTGTCGATCCAGTGAATGGTTCTCCCGCAAACGCTGATTGGTACTTTTAATCTCACATCGGGCGTCCGACTCGCCCCTTCCGCTCGCAAATCCGTCTCCGTCTCAAACTCGGCGCCGATATCTCGCAGCGCCTCTTCCAATATCCTCTCGTACTCCAATCCGGCTTCTCTTCGCGACCGTTCCGTCGCCGGAGACGCTCCGCAATCCCACGCCACCACGCGTTCGCAGTCTACTTTCATTCGTTCTATCAATTTCTTCCCTTTGTTGCTGTTTAACCCCGACGTCATCGCTCTCGAATCTTCCGGCACTTCGCTCGGAAACAGACCGTTCGCATCGTACGGACGTTTCAACATCTTCCCGACCGATTTATGGTTCACTTTCAAAACGCTCTCGACGATTAGCCGCAAGAGTTGACAGGCTGGAAAATCCACGTTTTGCGCGATATCGAACACGTCCTCGCCGTTTAAGTATCTCTTTTCGATGGATTCGATCGAGCGAACGAATTTTCCGTGCGTCAGTCGTACCTTTCGGGAAAACTCTTGTCCGTAGATTGAAAACAACGCGTCCAAGGAGAGTTGAGGGAACTGTTCGCAGAGCGCGTGCATCGGTGGCGGGCAGTTCATCGGTAATTGGGTGAACACAGATTTCACCCGTTGGTAGTCGCTCAGTTTCATCGCGTGCTTCTCTCTTTCGACGACGACGACGATGATTTGATTTAATGATGTCTTCGCGCGCGTCTCTCTTTAATGGAGATTGGATTTGAAAATTCCGCACTCGAGACACGTCAAAGGAGAACAGAACGAACGCAATACAAAATGCAAATACCAGAGAACTACGGCTACGTCGTCCTCGCAATCGCCGCGATGGGGATCCCAAACGTCGTCGCCGTCGTGCGAGTGATCAAAGCGAGGAGTAAATACGGCGTGAAATACCCGAACTTATACGCTCCCGAGGTACTTTAATTACACATTCTACTCGTAACTTGGGGAAAGGCGGCGAATTTTGTCATCACGTTGCCTTGATGTGTTTGTGTGGAATACAATCTCTCTCTGTGTGTCTCTCTTTCCCGTTCGTCGCTTTGCGCATAATTTATATCATCATCGGTATCATCATCATCTGTTGTTGTTGTTGTTGTTGTTGTTGTTGTTGTTGTTGTTGTTGTTGTTGTTTCCCTGAATGATGCTGACAAAACTCTTCTTTTCCTCCTCTAAACTCTGCTGTTTGCAATCATCAAAACAGGGGCATAAAAACAAGAAAGAGTTCGATTGCGTGCAACGCGCGCATCAAAACACGCTCGAAAGCGCCCCATCCGTTGCGGCGCAAACGATGATGGTTGGTTTGATGCACCCGGTGACGGCGGCGGCGTTGTGCGGAATCTGGTCCGTCGGGAGAGTCGCGTACGTCGTCGGATACGGAACGGGCAATCCGGCGAATCGCCGACACGGAGGGATGGTTGCGCATCTCGGCGACATACCGTTGTCCGTGATGACGTTCGTCGTCGGGTATAAGATGGTGCAGTAGTTAAGCAATTTTATAATGCATTTTGTTTTATTACCATGGTACAACCAAAGTATGCGTTATACATATTCATTAAAATGACTCTATGTGTTGATACACGTGCGATCTTAAACTGTCATCACATTTCGACGATAGCGATGGCTTTACCGCCAAAAAAAGGCTTTACCGCTTTTAAATTATGCCGGCGTAAAATGTCATCCATTGCGGGCAACGCGCGTTCTTTGATGTCAGTTTCGAACGGCGTATAAATCAACCACGTAATCGGGTTCATCATCTGTAAAACACAACATATCGGACCAAGCGGGAAACAGAAATACAAAATTTCATTCACGCCGGGGCCGCCGCGCATTTTGGTAAACGGTAACTTCTCAAACGCCTTGATCAGTATATCGCACAAACGAGTAAATTCATCTTCACTGACGCCTCTCGCAACCAATTTCGGGGGAACCCATTTGGTATCCCGCAGCCGTTGCATGGGCGTTTTAGCGCTCCACTCCCGGTCGTTGACGAGGCCCGGAAAGAACGTGTTTTCATCCGTTTGGACCGCGTTCGCAATGGCAGCGGCGGTGTTTACATCCATCCATTCCATGTTAAACGTAAAAACATTTTTTTCACCCCTCTGGGCGTTCATTTCTTCCGTGGCCGCGATAACCATGTTCCGTTTCGCGGCTTCTTCGTCTGCGTTGCCGCCGACGGACATTCTCGCCGCCGCCGCCGCGATGTCCATTTGCTGATGCTCGGGCGCTTTATGTGGTTTAGGGTAAAAAGAAGGACTCAGTTCTTCGCGTTCGTGTTGTTGTCCTCGTTGGCCGCCCCCGCCCCTATCGCCGCCGCTCCTCTCGCTCTCAACCGCTTTCGTCAAATCGTCTCTTTCCCACGGTTTACAATTCCGAAAGAAAAGTTCCCTTTTCTCCACCTCGTCCCAATCGACGATCGAATTGCCGCAAATTTTCGCCACTTCTTCTCTCAAGTTTGCAAAGTTGACCAGTTTCATCAGTTCTCCGAGTTGTTGACAGTTTAGGATGAATTTGTTCTCGTTGTAATGGTTGGCGACGCGGGAATTTATCTCTTTGATTTTCGAATCCGAGGTTGGTTTGGCTTCGACGCGAGCATAAAACGCGCGGAACGATGCCACGTCCATTACGTGTACACTTCTTCGTCGTCTTCGTCGTCGAGTCCTGTCGTCAAAGTCGACAAAAGCCGAAAAAAGCAGCGCGCTTTTGTGTCAAATGTTCGATATATAATACAAAACTTTCCCCCAAGCGCTTGGGGAAAATACTAACGAACGGGTCCCATCAGATATGCTCTCTTTGAGAGATTCCTCCTCGTGTGTGCACGAGTACAAATTTGCACTCGTGCGGGAGACCAAAGTGTACTCCTAAAGTATTAAATTTCGGGTTTGGGAGTCACCCGTGCATTCAGAGAGAGACGAAAAAAACTCGCTCGAGAGAAAGAGAGAAAGGCAGTCGGTTGTTGCTCCACACGCAAACTTTGCGCGCGGAAGGGAGAAGAGAGAGAAAGAGCGCGCGGTTTTAATCATGAAGAAGTCCAGCGGGAGTTCGTTTCAAAACTTACAAGGTACGAATACACTTCGTCGTCTCGTCAAAGAGAGTGGTGTCGTTGTCGTGTTCTTCTTCAAAGAAGAGAAAACACAGGAATTGTGCTTCCCCGTCAGACGATAACCTTTTCTACGATTGGGGGTTCGTCTTTTTCTTCGCGTCTTCTTCTTCGTGCGCGCGGTGTTTTGTTCCCGTCTTTTCGCGTTCGCGCGCAAACAGCGCAAACGATGACGACTCACCCTTTTAAATACTTCTCTTTCTTTATCACGCGTACGCGTACTGCAGAGCTCGTCTCGCCTCGAGAAACAACCTCCCAAAAATCCTCGGGCGCATTTTCCACGGATTCGTACCAAAGCGAACCGCACGTGGAACGCGTCATCGTCTGCGCGAACCAGTTACCGCTGAAAATGACCAAACTGAGTGAGAAAAATCAGTTCGGACACACGTGGGAAATCGAACCAGACGGGGATTCTATATTCGACCAAATGCGCGAGGGAGCTTTGGACGACGGGGACTTTAAAGTGATGATCAACGTCGGGATGTTGCCGAGCAACGCGTGCGATATCGAAGGCGAGGAAGAGGACGCGTTGATGAGGGATTTGCAAAAAAGGTTCAACTGTGTTCCGGTGATGGTGGATTCGGAGATACGGGAGAGGCATTATAAAGGGTTTTGTAAGGAGTATTTGTGGAACATGATGCATTACGTGTTGCCGATGGGACAGAACGAGCAAAGGTTTGAAAAGCCGTTGTGGCAAGCGCACGTCGGCGCGAATAAAATTTTTGCGGATACGCTGATGGAAGTAGTCTGCTCCGAGGACGACCACGTGTGGATTCAAGATTATCACTTGATGATTTTACCGACGTTTTTACGGAAAAGGTTTAATTCTATTCGGTGCATGTTTTTCTTGCACACGCCGTTTCCGTCTTCGGAGATTTTCAAGACGTTGCCGAATAGAGAGTTGATTTTAAGAGGATTGTTAAACGCAGACGTGGTTGGGTTTCACACGTTCGATTACGCGAGGCACTTTTTGAGTTGCTGCACGAGGTTGTTAGGTTTAACGTATACCACGAATCGTGGGTCGTTATGTATTGATTATTACGGAAGGCAAGTGTCGGTGAAAATCTGCCCGACGGGCGTGAAAACCAATCGATTGAGAGAGGCGTTAACGACTCCAGGGGCGGTGAATATACGGAACGAGATGTTAAGAGCGCACCGAGGGAAACGCATACTCTTGGCCATCGATGATTTCGACGTCTTTAAAGGCATCGAGTTGAAATTAAAAGCCTACCAGACGTTGTTGAGGGAACATCCGCAGTTGGTTGAATCGATCGTATTGTTACAGATTTGTAACCCAGCGCGAGCGAAAAACGAAGACGTGGATAACTTGCGAGGGGAAGTGCACAGGTTAGTAAAGGAGATTAACAGTGCGGCGGGTACCGAGGTGGTCATTTTTCGTGAACAGGCTATTCCTTTACACGAAAGAGCGGCTTTGTACTCCGTCGCCGACGTGGCCGTGGTCACCGTCACCAGAGACGGCATGAACCTCGCGCCGTACGAATACGTCACGTGTAGACAAGGCCCAAGAGACGAAGAGAAAGCAACCAGAGACGGGTACGCGTTACCAAGACAGTCAAGTTTAATCGTTTCTGAGTTTACTGGCGTGTCTCCGTCCTTATCCGGGGCGTTTCGCGTGAACCCGTGGGACGTGGACGACGTCGCAGATGTCGTCTACAAGGCGTTATCCTTGAGCTCTAAAGAAAGCGAGATGAGACACGAGAAACACTGGAAATACGTTGGCGAACACAACGTCGGGTTTTGGGCGAAAAGTTGTTTGAGTGAGTTACAAAGAACGTGCGCGCGAGCGTCGTCTTCGAGAAGCTACGGTTTAGGTTTCGGTTTGAATTTTAGAGTCGTGCAACTCGATTCGAGCTTTCGCAAGTTGGATACGAACAGGTGCGTCGGCGCCTATCAGAAAGCGAGGAAACGAAAACTATTCATCGATTACGACGGGACGCTCGTGCAGCTAGCTTCCTTCAACCAGCCACCGACGTCGCATTTGACGAGTTTATTGACCTCTATAGCCGCCGATAAGGCGAACACTTTATGCATTGTTAGCGGACGCGAAAAAGCCACCCTGGACGAATGGTTCGGTAAAGTGCCGAATATTTCTTTAGTCGCCGAACACGGATACTGGTATCGAGGAGACGATACGAACAACGAATGGATTGAATTAGCACCTCCCGGTACGGCTGATCACGTTGCCGAGTGGAAAGATACCGTGTTACCGATTTTAGAGCAGTACATGGAAGCTACGGACGGCTCGTTCATTCAAGCCAAGGGAAGTTCGTTCGTGTGGCACTATCGCGACGCGGATGCAGATTTCGGTAATTGGCAAGCGAAAGAGTTAGTCGACCACTTAGAAGGTGCTTTAGAGCACGATCCGGTGGATGTTCGAAGAGGAAACAACGTCGTCGAAATCACCGCTCAAGACGTCAACAAACGCTTAGCGGTTGATCGAGTTTTATCGAGAGAACAAAGCAACACCGACGCGGTGGATTTCATTTTATCCATCGGCGACGACCGTTCGGACGAGGAAATGTTTATCGCGATTGAAAATAGAAAAGAAATGGACGCATCCTATGCCGGATGCGCTACATTTTGCTCTACCGTCGGTCAAAAACCGTCCAAAGCGCCGTATTACGTCGACGATGTCGAGGATGTCATCATGCTTTTGCAAGCGCTTGCGCAATTCGATGTTTGCCACATTCGATGATTTTTGCTGATTTTGTTGTTAGAGAGAGAAAGCAAGAGAGAGAGAGAGAGAGAGAGAGAGAGTAATACACTATATAATACGACGCTTTCGAGGAGCGTTCAGTTCAGAGGTAAATAATATGATACCACCACTACTACCACCTTCTACAGTCCTGTTCGTCGAAAAAGCTGTCGTATATATCGCGCGCGCGTTTTTCTGTGTACGAAGCAGAAGATTTTTTCAAAGTTGAACATCACGTAAAAGTATATATATAAACAAAATGGATGGGTAGATAAAAGCTATATTCATACACACGCATTTCTCCATACATCCACGGAGAACAAAAACGCGTGAAAATTCTGTGACAACACAAAACAGAAGTTTAATACAACTTTTGTCCAGCTTGTCTGGTATCGACGCCGGAGACCAGCATGGACAAGTCGTTGCCCGCTTGCGCCACCATTCTAACCTTGATCTTGTCCTCCTTCGTCAACGGCTGAAACTCAATGTACGCGTCGATGCCGCCTTCGATAATCTTCACCTGCGAATACCCCAATTTCTGCGTGATGAGCTTGTGCGCCAACTCCGATCGAAACGTCCCGTCGTCGCACGCCAACAAAATTCGACTCATCGAGTTCGGGAACTTGTTCTTAATCAGAGCCAAAAAGTTCGGGTTGCTCATTGGATTTCCTTCATCGTCCATGGCTGCGATCGGGATTTTCTCCCAGGAAAACTTCGACCCAGTCTCCGCGACTTCCTCCGGAGATCGAATGTCCACCAAAATAAACCCGCGACCTAAGGTTTCTTTCACGTCGGTGACTTTGATTTTCGCCGCATCGGCTTCGGCCGATGCGGAGACTTTAAGAGAAGATCTTCTGGCGGATGATTTCGGATTAGTCGTCTTCTTGAACGACGAAGAACTCCTCGTCGAAAACAGCAACGAGGACGATTGAATGGAAGTCGATGCAAAACTCATCTTTAAACGTACGTTTGATGTGTGTTTAGGTGTAGATGTGTGACTGTGCGAGATAAAGTGTGAAGAGATTCTCGCAGCGGGAAAGAAAGATAGTTTCAAAATATACTATAATATCCAAACAAAGTCAAAAGAGACACGTTCGTGGCCGTTGATTGCGAGAACGAGCGAAAGAAAGAGAGATCGAAAACGTGTACACGTCAGTCTTAATTCGCCCTTCTTTTTTCCTTCTTCTTTTTTGCTTTCTTCGGCTTGAAAAATGTACTCTTGTGGTAGTTAGGGTTTCATCACAAAAATTTTCGAGTCCTTTCCAAAAGAGGAACAAAAAGAGGCACTTTTTCTACCACAAACACGAGCGCTTCTTAAAGTTGATCTGAACACACGCACACAAAGCGCAAAACACGCACACGAAACACTCTCGTCTGAACAGAGAGAGATTTAGAGAGCACTTTTTGGTTCAAAGAATCACACGCAGAGAGTGTGCATATTTTCTTTCACGAATAAAGCTTTTACTCTCGAGAGAAAGGAAATTCTCGGATTTTCAATCTTTTTCTCTCTCTGCTGCCGCGGCTCAAAATCTTCGATCGTCGTCATCATGTCCGTCTTTGAAGAACAGTCGCCGTTACTCCCCAATTTCGACGATGGGACGCGAACGAAGCAGACTTTACTCGTCGTCGAGAAGAACAAGAACACCGGGAAGAGACGGTACGATTCTTTCCCGTCTCGGGGGTTGATGATTGGAGCGACCGCGTTACTCTTCGGTGGAGCTGCCTTGGTGTCCTCTTCTTCGAGTAAAAGCAATGGTGTTGGGAGGACGTCTTTCCTCCTCTCTTCTTCTGCCGCGTCTTCGAAAGGGGGGAAGAAAGCGTCGTCGGGGTCGTTTTTGTCCTCGGGATCCTCCAATGCTGTCTCGTTGGGCGGCGGAGTTGATTCGTCGGAACTGGTGACGCTGACGTTAGGGTGCACGTCCTCCTCGACGCTCGGTTTGCTTCCGTTCCCGAACGGCGGTTTCGTCGGTAAAGTCGGCGCCAAGTTATCCTTGAAGTCGAAAGACCATAACTTTGCGTTCCAACACGCGGTGGATATGGCGGAAGTCGGGTGCGGGACGTACTCGGTCGCGTACAAACTGGAAGAAGGCGAACAGTTTGGGTTTTATTTGTACGACGTGAAAAACGAGACGAATTATTTGTCCGATATTGGCGCGCAAGCTATCGAAGGTGGACCGATTTCGGAGGCGGCGAGGAACGCCGCCGTGTGGGGCGCCGAAAGTGAGTTGGCCACGGAAGAAAACGCCAGCGATAAGAAGAGGTTGGAAGATGGCATCGATAACATCGCGAGCCAGCAGGCGGTGAAAACGAACGCCGCGGCGGTGGCGTACGCCGGGAAGCACGGGTTCATCGACGCGGACGGGAACTTTGTGACGCCGCCAACGACGGAAAACGCAAAGGCTTTTGAAGACGCGCAAACTCAAGGCTGGTGGCCGGAGTTTTCGAGCACCACGGATTCAGAGACCGGGGTGACGAGCATGAACTACGTCGATTTAGGAGCGTGGTTAAAATGGTTAGTCCACGGTAACGGTTACACGTCGACAGACATTGAATGCGACGCCGCCGCGCAGACGTGCACGTTGCAAAAATGCGAAGGGTGGGAGTGCACGGATTACACGATGCCGTGCACGGAAGGCGGGAGAGGATGTCAAACCGCGGAAGATTTTACGAGCGAGGTTGCGAGTTTAGGCGGTAAGGAAGTCACCGTGAGAAAATACGCTAAAAAAGACCAGCAAAATAAGAAACAAAAACAAGAAAACGAATCGAAACAGAAACAAGGACGGAGCTTGTTGTGGAAGCAGATGCCTTCTTCGACGAGAGCGGTTCCATCGCTCGGTCTCGGTAAGGCTTACCCGACGCGCGTTATCGTCAACATGGCGCAGTGCACGAAGGAAAAGTCTTTCGGTAAAGACGAAATGAGCGGCGTCGAGTTTTACCCGAGAACGAAAGATGGATCCAACGCCGGTAACGTGTACTTGTTTG
>ENA-UOXV01001431-UOXV01001431.1-marine-metagenome-genome-assembly--contig:-NODE-1431-length-33301-cov-6.615894_pt1 | contig 33301 bp, 44 predicted proteins | sample MGYA00238165_ERZ766961 | MGnify/ENA primary metagenome ERZ766961 (study PRJEB28924, sample SAMN03173240) | marine metagenome | biome: Marine; feature: Water; material: Subsurface seawater | place: North... | reverse complement strand
AGTAGTACTCAAGGAACTTGATCTTTGGGAAAAGCGAGATAGTGTTTCAAGAACTCTTTCAGGCGGAATGAAAAGAAGGCTTATGATTGCCCGAGCACTAATCCATGAACCTGAAGTACTTATTTTAGATGAGCCTACTGCTGGCGTTGATATTGAACTTCGACGAGGGATGTGGGATTTTCTTTCAGGACTTAATAAGAAAGGTGTCACTATTTTACTTACTACGCATTATTTAGAGGAAGCTGAACTACTCTGTAATAACATTGCCATTATCGATAAAGGAAGTATATTGGTTAACTTGCCAAAGGAAGATTTACTTTCTAAACTTGAAGAAGAAACATATGTTCTTGAAGTAGATAAGAAAGTTGATGTTTCAAAACTTACATGTGATGCAAAATACGGTAAAGGTAAAGTCGAAGTTCGCTTTAAGCAAGGATACTCAATTAATGAGCTTATGAAGGAGATAGATAAGCAAAAAGTAGTAGTTAAGAGTATTGCACCTAAAAATAATAGACTAGAAGAAGTTTTTGTGAGGTTAATTAAATGAGCACCATTGGACTATACACACTTACCAGAAAAGAAATTCAACGATTCATGAGAATTTGGTCGCAGACACTGCTGCCTCCTGCAATTACCATGTCTCTTTACTTTTTGATTTTTGGAACATTTATTGGATCTCAAATTGATGATCTTCACGGTGTTTCCTATATTGCATTTATTGTTCCAGGTCTTGTTATGATGAGTATCATTACTAATTCCTATTCGAATGTTTCAAGTAGCTTTTTTGGAAGTAAGTTCCAAAAAAATATTGAGGAACTTCTTGTAAGTCCTATGCCCAACACACATGTCCTGCTTGGATTTGTTGCTGGCGGAGTGACTAGAGGTTTACTTGTTGGGATCATTGTAACTATTGTTAGTTTATTATTTACTGAACTTGCGCTTAGCAACATATTCATTATACTTGCATTTGCAATCCTTACTGCAGTTGCTTTTTCACTTGCAGGATTCACTAATGGCCTCTTTGCAAAGAAATTTGATGATGTAACTATTGTTCCCACGTTTATTTTGACGCCCCTCACATACCTAGGCGGTGTTTTTTATTCAATTGATGTTCTGCCAGCCATTTGGCAAAAGGTCTCTCTATTGAATCCCATCGTGTACATGGTTTCAGGATTTAGACATGGTTTCCTAGGTTTCTCTGAAATTCCAGTATGGATTGGCTTACTTGTTCTGAGCACATTTACTGTAGCATTCTTTTTATTGAATCTGTACTTTTTGAAGAAAGGTGTTGGATTAAAAGAATAAGTTGTTAGAACTAAAAATAATAATAAAGATAAAGAAAAAAAATTCTACAACAAAAATTAATTGATTTTTGAGCAGAAAATATGATATATTTTCTAAAGCATGCTTCGGATTTTCTCGATGTTCATTGCTACATCGCTTCCGGTTTTTGTTAAGGTCAGTAATTTAAGTCTTCCTTGTTTATCAAAGTTAATAAGGCCTGCTTTTTCCATTTCTTGTAGAACTTTTACAACGTGTGAGTACGTACAGTCGATTTTTTTAGCTAGAGAAGAAGCATATAGTTCCCCTTTTGCGTTCATAAGCTCAACGAGCATCATTGCTGGTTTTTCTCTAAATAGGATGTTAAAAATGTTACTTTGTTCTTGTTTCAATGTAATTTCCCCCCGAAATATAGTCTCGATTATATACTTTAGAGAGTTCTTTTGCATTTATATAGGTTACGGATATACATATTGAAGAATTTAGATTATTAATAAATAGAATTAATAAAAAAATAAAAAACTAAGCTAGTGAACCTACAATAGCTCCAATCACCAATAGATTAACAACACCATGCAGTGCATTGATTAAGAAAAGCTTTGTTGACTTTCCTTCCCAAAGAGTAGGACGTACTTGCGTTGTTACTACAAATCCAAGCCATGTCCAAAATGCAAGAGTTGTTCCACCTGAGACTCCGCTCAATGCAGTCATTTCTAATAGTTTTGCTAACACGTATGCTACAAGAACACTCACTAAAAATCTAATCGTCATTGCTTGGGCTGGACTTAGCGCCATATTTTTCATTTACTTTTCAGTCATGCCAGTTTCAGCCATCCAGGTTTTTCCAAACCCAGCTTTTGAATACCAGAACATGCCAACAGCCATTGAACCAATTGCTGCGATTACTAATGTTATTATTGATACCATTATATCACCTCTAAGTGAATTCTGGAAAGGGAGTATAAATATGTTACTACATACATTCATAGGTCAAAAGGTCAGAAGATAAAAGTTTAAATACTCCATTTGTCTTTATTAGCCCATGAGAGCACATCGTAACATTAATTGGAGTGGAATTTGGACTAGCTTTATAGCAGTTCTTGCTACATTTGTTATGATCATAGGAACAAATGTTATTGTTCACGAGTACATTCTCAAGGGCGCTTATGCAACTATGGGGGACATAATTTCCATTAGTAATGGTTCACAATGGGTGTTCTTTCTTGTAATGGTTATGATTACATTCTTTATTGTTGAGTTAAATAGACACCTTAAAGAAAGCTCTATTGCAATTGGTCTTGTTGTGAGTATCATATTTTCACTACCTACTCTTTTGAATCAGTTTTATTTTGCTATTCCAGCGATGGTAACTGTTTGGACAATACTTGCTAATGTGTTTAGTATAACACTTGGATCATATGTGTACGACTTGATTAGGAAGTAATCTAGTTTTCTTTGTATAACAAAAATTAGCAGCATTAATTTTCTCTCAAATTTTTGGAATGGTAAATTTACGTGGAATTCCCCATAATCTTTATTAACACTTCAAAGGAGTATTTTCTATGGATAAGAAGGATGTTCTTTTTCCCTTTGAAGAGATTAGGGCTGTACAGGATGATCTAGTTTCGGCTGTTCAGAGAGTACTAAATGAAAAAAGCAGCCTTATTGTTCATGCACCTACTGGCCTTGGTAAAACAATTGCTTCAATAGGTCCTGCTCTTAAAAAAGCTCAAGAAGAAGACCTCACTATTTTCTTTTTGACGTCAAGACATACGCAGCACGTTATTGCAATTGAAACACTCCAAGCAATTAAAGAAAAGTTTGGACTTACTATCCCAGTTGTTGATATGATTGGAAAAAAGCACATGTGTCTTCAGGCTGGTGTTGAACTGCTCTCATCAGGAGAATTTAGTGATTACTGTAAAAAAGTTCGGGAAGATGAAACATGTGAGTATTATACCAATGCTCGGAAGAAAAGTATGGAACCCACAGTTAAGGCAAAGGATACACTGTTCCAACTTCAAATGAGATCACCCCTACCTGTTGAAGAGGTCATTAAGACATGTGATGAAAGTAAGGTTTGTCCTTATGAAATGTCAATTTTCATGGGAAAGACTGCAAAGGTAGTTGTTGCTGATTATTATTATATTTTCAATCCAACTGTAAGAGATGCGTTCTTTAAGAAAACTGAAACGGAATTAGATAAGTCAATTATTATTGTCGATGAAGCACATAATTTGCCAGGACGTATGCGTGAACTACTAAGTTCAAAACTTTCTACTTACTTGCTAAAACTTGCTAGAAAAGAAGCTGAAGAACTAGAGGATGATGATGTCATTCCTCTTCTTGATGAACTTCAGGAAATACTTATCGAATGCATAGGACTTGAGGAAGAGAAACTTGTGAAAAAAGGCGAGATCTTCTTCCTAAATAAGGATGAGATGATTGAACAATTTGATGATGCGGCTGATCGTACTCGAGAAAATAAAAAGAGAAGTTACCTTGGAAACATTGCTCATTTCCTTCGATTGTATAATGAGAAGGAAGGTTTTGTTAATATCATTCGTCACATCACAGGAGCTCGCGGGGAGAGAATCGAGTTAATACATAATTGTCTTGATCCGTCAATTCTCACAGGACCCATTTTGGAAGATGCATATGCATCAATTGTTATGAGTGGAACGCTCTCACCCGTCAACATGTTTGCTGATCTACTCGGCATCAAAGGAAGGCAGATTGAATTCCCATCACCGTTTCCTGAAGAGAATAAACTGAGCTTAATTGTTCCTAAGACCACTACTAAATATGCTGAGCGAAGTCCAGCGATGTTTAAAGAGATGGCATCAGTTATCATAGATATTGCACACGCAGTTCCTGGGAATACTGCTGTTTTTTTTCCATCCTATTCTGTTAGAGATCAAGTATATCCATTTGTAAGTGCTGATTGTGAAAAAACAGTCTTTACTGAAGTTCCCGGAATGACAAAAGAGCAAAAACAAGAGATGCTTGAGAACTTTAAGGGATATAAGAATTCAGGAGCTGTCCTTATGGGCGTTGCTTCTGGAAGCTTTGGCGAAGGTATCGATTTACCAGGTGATTTACTCAAATGCGTTGTTGTTGTTGGTTTACCTCTTGGAAAACCCGATCTTGAAACGCAGACCGTTGTTGATTATTATGATAAGAAGTATAGGAAAGGCTGGGATTATGGATATGTCATGCCAGCTTTATCAACAGTAATGCAAAATGCAGGTCGTTGTATTCGCTCCGAGAGTGATAAAGGCGTCATAATCTACCTGGATAAGAGGTATTTGTGGGAAAATTACCGAAAAGTCATTTCAAAGCCAGAAGTTGCACTTAATTATTCTGAGCGAATTAAAGAGTTCTTTGGACGATTTTAGGTTTCTCGTCAATAAATTAAAAATGTACGAATGTAGCTATTTGTACACCCCTTCATTTCATGTGGAGATTAGTGTGGAAATTACTACACTAAGCGAAACATTTATATACCTAGATACTTTACCTACAGATAGATGGTCATGTTGTTCGACAGGTTTAATTTGCCTGAGGACGTGTACGAATTGCTCTTTTCAACAGAGCAGCAAGCAATAGTAGCTCGGCTACTGATTGACCACATCAAAGCTAACAGCGGTGAGATTGGCAAGACAGAAATGTCCCTTTTTGCCACCAAATTACAAGAAGGCAAGATCATCGCTTCCATCCCTTCCCCCAAATACCAAGGAAAAAAAATAAAATTATCCTACAACAAACGCCAATTTTACGATAGGATACTAACACCATGCCGTAGCATGGGAATTATTAGCTACGATATGTACAGGAAAAAGTACAAACTCAGCGATGATTTTAACAAAGAAATGATTCGCATAGGCCTTAAATGGACTAAAGAGCTTCGTGCTCCCCCAAAAACAGACATTGAGATTCACGAGTAGATTAACGCCGTCACACCGTTTCTATCCCCCCAACCCAGAGCGTGGGGCGGCTTAATCGCCTTTCTTTTCGTTTTGCTTACATTATTCTCTACAAACGCACTATTCCGATCAGTAACATTTAAAAAGCAACTTCGTTTCCTGAGGTCTACGGCATGGGGCCGTGGGGTAGCTTGGTTATCCTCTCTGGTTTGGGAAATGTTGGACATTTTGGACTTCATTCAAAAGACCAGGGGACCCCAGTTCGAATAGTAGCTAATAACTACACGAAAGTCTGGGCGGTCCCATCATATTCGCGGAGAAATATAGTAAATGATTAAGAGAAAAAACACTCGAGGATTAGGTGCAAGGTACGGTACTAAAGTACGTCAAAACCTTAGTAAGATTCTTACTTTAAAAAATGCAGACAAGCGTTGCCCACACTGTAGATACATCGGCGTAGATCGTATTGCAGCAGGTATTTGGCAATGCGTTAAATGCAAGAAAAAATTCACAGGTAAAGCATACACCATAGGTGATGGATTTAAACATCTGGAGTCTCAATAATGGTACATTACAAATGCTTTAGTTGTGCTAAAAAAGTAGGCGAAGAATTTCTAAGAAAAAAAGTTCGATGCCCATACTGTGGTTCAAAAATGGTTTACAAACCAAGAACACAGCCAACTAAAATTAAAGCATTATGATTGTTGCAAAGATCAGTGTTCAAGACCCTAAAGTGGGTCCTTGTATTGAACCTGACCTTATTAACAACAATCGTTCAACAATTACTGTTTCAATAGATAAGGAGCATACGATTTTTGAAGTACAAGCTAAGGATGCGACTGCCTTTAGGGCATCCATGAATAGCATTACACAACTTCTAAGCGTATATGAGAAAAGCAAATGAGTAAAGAAGAATTACAACAGCTTCAAATGATGGAGCAAAACTTGCAACAGTTTTCTGTTCAAAAACAACAGTATGAAGGTGAACTTCGAGATACTGAAAATGCTCTTAATGAACTTACTAAGACCGATGAGAGTTTTAAGATCATAGGCAACGTACTCGTTAAGATGAAGCAAGAAGATCTTTCTGCAGAACTTGAAGAAAAAAAAGTTATGCTTTCTAAACGTGTGGAAACACTTGCATCACAAGAAGAAAAATTACGTTCTAATATGAAGTTACTTCAAGACAAAGTAATGAACAGTATGAAAAATGACTGACCTTAATTCAATTATAGCCTCAGCGCAAGCAATTATTGAAGACGAGGACGTTATTTCAAGGAAGGTTGAAATATGCCTACAGAGCGTTATAGGCATCTTAAAAGAAGAAGGTGATCTTTCGCTGAGAAAAGATAAATGTAAATCACTTCTTGATGAGACAACAGAGGACTCACACGTTAACTCATACACTAAGACGCAACTATGGGACGTTGCAACACTCATAGAACAGTTATAATTTTTTCACAGTTAATTTATTTTTAATAATGGTTGCATTAGGAATGTATATTTTATCTTTCTCATGAATTAAAATGGTATTAATGAAACCAATTTCTTTTACTTTTCCAGTTACACCTGCAACTTCAATTATGTCTCCAACCTTAAATATATTTTTTCGATAGATTGCTAAGGTCCCCATGAAATTAGGGATGAAATCTTTAATAGCAAGTAGTAATGCACCTGCAACAACAAAGAGTAAGATGCCACCAATAATGTAAAGTACTGGAGATCTAAGACCTGCATAATCCAAAGCGATAAATGCAACAATTGTAGACAATGCATAAAAAACTATTTTCCCTGCTCGTTCATCAACAGGTTTGTCAATTTTTGTTGCCTTTTTGACAATTTTTCTTAGTTCAACTTCATGAAGAATTTTAGTTACAAATTTACCGACGATTCGTGAAATAATAAGACCGAGAAGAAAAATAATGAATGCTACAAGGAATTTATTGAAAAATGATTGTATAGGTTCTATTGTTTCTGCAAAGACCCTGATCGATTCTATGATTGCCATGATAATTCCAATACCTTCAACTTTAAAACGTTATTCAAATTTTTTAAATGGAACAAAAGTGATACTATATTGTTTGTTTTTATAGTATTTTTTCATACCCTTGTTTATGAGATAAGCTATTAAAATAAGCACGAAGAGATATATTGTCCCCGTCAAGGTAATCCCTTTTATTTCTTCTATTCTCAAATAGTTTAAAAAACCAGCAATTACTCCAATACTTGCAAGTACTTGTATGGACCTAATACTTCTACTTGTTGATCCTGCTTGAATATCTGAGATCAGCTTTATTGCGCTATCAACATAGCTCACTGTCATAGACCAAATTCTCTGTACATATGTAAGGGTGTCAAAAAGATCTTCAAATCTATAGTGGAATAAGTCAAGTAAGTGATGTTGAACGTTTAAAGAATTTGCAAGTTCTTCTCTTGTTTTTGCATAAGGAGCCATTTGTGCCATCCTCTCGGTTATGAAATTTATTGTTTTTTTATAGCTATCAAGTTTTAGTCTATAAGGACCTAGTTCACTACCCTTCACATCATCACGTTCACTGAGCTGCTTTATCTCTTCCCATACAATACGGTGGATGTGCATATATTTTTTTAATTGATCTTTAAATTCCCTAAAGAATATTTGCATAGCAACTAAATTACCCAATAGATCCTTCAGATTTGGTTTTGCAACTATGAAGATATGATTTGCAGTTTTATAGACTGCAGTGTTCTTTGACTTAATTTTAGAATATACTACGCCATATTTTTTGGGTACAACGAAGGTATTAGGAGTTGAACTGATTTTAGAGATTACTACCCGGTGCTTTTCTTTCATACTTGCAAGAATTTTTGGCGTTGGAGCACCTAGTGAAAAAAGATAAGTAATTGCTGGTTTGAATGATTTTTCATAATATGTAACTATTTTTTCTTCAGATTGCAGATTTGAGCTCTCAAGTAAGTAAAGACCATCTTCAAAATACTTAATTTCAATACCATCATGAGTTATTGCATGGACATATTCAAGAGTTCCGTATTTTCTTTCAACGGATTTAATATTTAGTTTTTTATGGAAGGATTGAAGCTTCTTCTTAGATAGTTGTTCAGAGGATTCAATTCTTGAAAGAAAATCATAGACTTCTGTTAAATGAAGAGTTGTTCTTTGATACCATCCACCAACTGAAATCCTGCCTTTAGACATACAAGAATATAGATGTGAGAGTATTTAAATCTTCCCGAGAACAAGGAATCTTTATAAATTATAGATTCGAATAGAGGTATATGGGCGATTATGAGAGTCAAAAGTCAGACTATGCTGGTAAGATCAAGGAACTTGAGGATGAAATCTCAAAGACAAAATACAATAAAAAGACTCAGCACCATATCGGACTCATAAAAGCAAAGATTGCTGAATTAAAGCAGCGTGCTGAACAAAAGAAAAAAGGAAGTGGGATTACTTCTGGCTATTCTATTAAAAAAAATGGAGATGCTACTGTTGCTATGCTTGGGTTTCCCTCAGTAGGTAAAAGTACTCTCCTTAACGCGATTACAAAAGCTGAATCTAAGGTAGGCGCTTATGATTTTACGACACTAGACGTCATTCCAGGACTATTGCAGTATGGTGGTGCTAAAATCCAGGTTTTTGATGTTCCAGGAATTATTGAGGGAGCAGCATCTGGAACCGGCAGAGGTAAAGAAGTACTTGCGGCTATAAGGGCTGCTGAATTAATTGTAATGATTATTGATTTTCAAAAACCAGATCATTTCGAGTATTTATCTAAAGAAGCTTGGGATGCTGGACTTAGATTGAATGTTCATCCACCTGATATTAAGATTAAGAAAACAGGTATGGGCGGTATTGATTTAACGTGTACATGTAAGCAATCACACCTGAGCCATGACCTCATAAAAGATATGCTTCGTCAGATGGGATGGGCTAATTGTCAAATTGTCGTTCGCCAAGATATTACAGACGACGATCTAATTGACGCTATAGCAGGAAATAGAGTCTATATTCCAAGCATGGTTGTTATTAACAAAGCAGATATTGACCCTAAAAAGGCAGAAGCTATTCGTAAGAAACTTAAAGGCGATATTTGTATTAGCGCTAATGAAAAAGAAAATCTAGCTGCACTCAAAGAAGGTATTTTTAATAAGTTAGGATTGCTTCGTATTTACATGAAAGAACAAGGAAAAGAGCCAGACATGGGTGAACCTCTAGTTTTACATAACGGGGCTACCATTAAAGATGTATGTAATAAAATCCACCGTACTTTTGCAACACGGTTTAAGACTGCCAAAGTTTGGGGTGGTTCTAAGTTTCCAGGTCAATCATATGGCCTGCATAAAGAAGTAAAGGACAATGATGTTGTCGAGATTCATTTGGTTTGAATAATGGAAAAATTTCTCTACTTATTTTGGATACCTGATGGATGGTCTGTATTTGATGAATGTACTTGTCCTGACCCTCATGATCTTCCCGATCATTGGTATAAGAGATATACGTTCGAAGTAAACAGCCTACCAGAAATGCATCCATATCTTGAACGATTAATGGCATATCAACAACAAGACAGAGCAGCAGGAGCTATCCCTTCTAAAGAAAACTATAATGATTTGTTTCCAGATATCTCTGAGATTTTAGATTAAGGCATTCTCCTTTTACAAAAATGACAGAACTTTGTAGTGGGATAATTCCATGCCTTACACTTGCCACATCTAACGTATTTTGCATCAGTTTTTGGCTCCCTTTCTGGAATGGACGTAGGACGCGTCATGAATCTTATGAGTCCCATAAATAGGAATCCAACACCTATGATAATGAATATTTGCATGCCATCAATGAGTGAAGAAGTTACAATTACAACAAGCCCAAGAATTGCATATATCAACCAATTGATTTTCATAGGATGATATTAAAAAAAGAAGTATTTAAATCTTTAGATGTGACCTATGAGAGTCTTACCATTCATATAAGGCCTTAGCACTGCAGGAACTTTAATTCCACCTTCAGATGTTTGAAACTGCTCCACTATTGCCACTAAGGCACGTGATATTGCTACACAAGTTGAATTGAGCGTATGAATCGGAACAGTACCTTCGCTAGTTCGATATCTCATTTTTAAGCGAGTTGCTTGATAAGCTGTGCAATTAGAACAAGATACTACTTCCTTGTATTTGTCAGCACTCGGTATCCAAGCTTCAATATCATTTTTCTTTGAGGCAACAATGCCCATATCACCAGTGCAGATGTCAACAACTCGATAGTGAATATCTAAGCTAGTGAAAAAGTCTTTTGCATTTTTGAGAAGTTCTTCATAAATCTGCCATGAGTCTTGTGGCTTACAGAGTACAATTTGCTCAATTTTTCTAAACTGATGTACTCTCCAAATTCCTTTGTCTGATTTGTCATGCGATCCAACTTCTCTTCTAAAGCAGCTACTAAGTCCAACCATTTTAATTGGCAGTTCTGTTTCTTCTAGAATTTCATTCATATACATTGCCGTAAGTGGATGTTCTGATGTTGCAATCATGTAAAAGTTATCTGGCTGCGTGTTATACATTACGCTTTCAAAGTCATCAATATCAGTTACTCCCTCGTATGCTTTTCGATTCATCATTTCAGGAGGAATAGTTAATTCAAACCCTCGCTCAGTCATGAAATCAACAGCGTATTTTTCAAGAGCTGCATGAAGCAGTGCAAGGTCACCTTTTAGAAAATAGAATCTTGAGCCACTTACTTTAGCTGCACGTTCTAGATCTACTAAGTTGTTTTTTCTCATGAGTTCTTCATGGTCAAGTGGCTTAAAACCAAATTCAGGTTTCTCTCCAATATGTTCAATTGGAATATTTTTTTCATCAGATTCACCATATGGTACTGATTCGTGAAGAATATTTGGCAAACGCATTAATTTATGTTGAATTCCTTCTAAGATTCCTTCAATCTCTGTTTCAAGTTTGTTTAGTTCTTGAGGAATATCTTTAGCTCTTTGCATTTCTGCATCCGCATTTTCACCAGCTTTCTTTTTAGTGTTGATTGCCTTGGATACAACGTTTCGTTCAGCTCTTAGATTTTGAGATAGTTGTAGTTTTTCTCTGTATCTGGAATCATTTTCAAGGACATCGTCAACCCATGTGAGTTTTTCTGTATCCTTTCTTTTTTCTAGATCTTTCCTTACTACATCTGCGTTTTCTCGAACGAATTTTAAGTCTAACATAGGTAGAATAGGGTTTTGTTTGATTTATATATTTAGCGGTAGAATTATTTTTTGATCCAGGTTTGGATAACTATTGCCGCAATTGCAATTATGCTCAGAATTCCTTTAATTGCAAGAAATCCAGGATTTTCTACTCTAATTACTGGAAGACTAAATACTCCAGCAATAAGTGCAATTAGACCAAGAATGGCAGTTGTGAGATTTGTGAAATTTGCTTTATTTAATCCATTTTTCTCCAAGGTTTTTAATTTTTCGTAGTTGACTTCAGCTAAGAGTGCACCACCTACTATTATTAACCAAATTGCTTCAACATGATGATTAATGTCGATGAGCAGGATTGTTTCTGAGAAAATACCTAAAAAACCAAGTATACTTACTACTGCAAGCGCAACAAGGAATCTTCGTTGTCCTACGCTTGGCTGCTTTTGGTTTCGTATCATAGATGTTCTTTCTGAATCGAGTATAAAAACCTTTCTTAGAGGAAATGTTTAAATAGTAAAAAGCCCAATATAGTTTGTGAGCCTAAAAGTTGAACTTCATTTTACGAATAAGTGGTTATTTACTTTTCTTGTTATAGGTTTAGTTCTTGTCCTCAGTTTTGGTGCTTGGGCGTATGATTCAGGTTCTACACCAGATGTCTTTGGTCATTCTGCAGGAGAAGTTGAAGTGGCCTATGATGGAGAGCTTGTAACGCTTCAAGAGGCCATAACACAGATTGAAGGACTTTCTGTGACTGTTGATAATGAGACATGTCACAACATGGATCCTATTCACTCCAGGGATGGTGGTTCACAAAACCCCGAAAAACCCTGGGATGCTCAGTGCGAAGATAATTATGTGATGGTTGCTATCTACGATGATGACGATAACTTTGGTGACGTAGATAATGTTAAGTGTTGCAGATTAGCATTTGAATAGAATAGTTATCTCAAGAAATCTTTATCTGCCCATTTGGCCACCTTGCATTTTGGCCATCATTTTTTGCATTTTCTTTTCACTACCACCCATAGATTTCATGAGTTTCTTAGACATTTTGTATTGCTTTAGTAGTTCTCTAATTTGCTGAGGGGTTGTTCCAGAGCCTTTTGCTATTCGCTCAACTCTTGATCCATTCATTTGATCTGGATTTGCTCTTTCAAAGGGTGTGCATGAATCAATTATGAATTTCCATTTGGTTAATTTTTCGTCTTGTCCTTTGAGTGCTTCTTTTGGTATCTTCATCCCACCCATTCCAGGCATAAGATCCATTATTTTGGAAAGTGATCCCATTTTTTTCATAGCATTCATTTGTTCATAAAGATCATTTAGGTCAAAGTCGCCTTTCATAAGCTTCTTTTGCATATCTTCTTGATTTGTTCCAGCCATTGCTTCTTGCGCTTTTTCTAGCAGTGCTTCAATGTCTCCCATTCCAAGTAATCTTGATACAAAGCCCTTGGGATTAAATGATTCAAGGTCAGATGGACCTTCGCCTACTCCAATGAACATGATTGGAGCTCCCGTTACTGCGCAAGCTGTTAGTGCTCCGCCACCTTTTGCACTACCATCCATTTTAGAGATAATGACTCCTGTAATGTTACAAGATTTGTGAAATTGCTCGGCTTGTGCTTGCGCTGCTTGACCAATGTCTGCTTGAAGAACAAGTATTTTTTCATCAGGGGCAATAGCATCAGTTACATCTTCTATTTCTTTTATGAGTTCTTCAGAAAGTGCATCACGTCCTGCTGTGTCGATGATAATGAGATCATATTTTTCTACATCTTCTTTTACGCTATTCCAGATAGTTAATGGATTTTTTTCGTCCATGTTTACAAAAGTATCAACACCAACATTTTTACCTACTTGCTCAAGTTGCTTCATTGCAGCAGGACGCCATACGTCAAGTCCAACAAGTGCAACCTTTTTTCCACGTTTAGAGTAGTACTTTGCAAGTTTTCCAGATGTTGTTGTTTTACCAGCACCGAAAAGACCCACAAGCATTAGCTTAGTTGGAGCTTTTGAGATATCTGGCTCTTTTTTATCTCCACCTAAGAATTGAACAAGTTCTTCATAAACTATTTTTACGAGATGTTCCCTTTTATCTAGCCCAGGAATATCTTCTTTTAGAGCTCGTTCTTTGATTGATTTGGATAGTTTGAATACGAGTTGTACATTGATGTCTGCATGTAGTAGAGCACGTTGTATCTCTCTTACGATCTCATCGAGGAGTTTTTCATCTACAAATAACGCTTTTGAGATCTTACTCAATGTACCTTTTAATTTGTCACCTAACTCACCTAGGACCATATCTTTGTTTACTGATGTTTATTTATAAACATTTGGTGTTTATTAAGAAATATTTATAAAGTTAAAAAGCAGTTTTTGAGTATGCGTTTAACATGGCTTGGACATGCGAGTTTTAGATTAGAAGATAAACTGACGATTTTTATCGATCCTTATGCTGGTAAGTACGAGGGGAAAGCAGATATCATTCTGATTACACATGCCCATTACGATCATTTTTCTAAAGAAATCATTGAGAAACTAAGAGTTGATGATACTGTGATTGTAGGTCCTAAAGAGGTTATTGCAGAAATTGGTGGAGATGTTGCTGAGCCAGGAAGCTGCATTGAGGTTAAAGGGATTAAGATTGAAGTTGTTCAAGCATATAATGTTACTAAACCAAACCATCCTAAAGGTATGGGCGTTGGATATATCTTAGATGTTGGAAAACGCGTGTATCATGCGGGAGACACTGATTTAATTCCAGAGATGAACATTTATGAGTGCGACATTGCACTGCTCCCAGTTGGTGGTACATATACAATGGATGCAAGAGAAGCTGTTGGCGCTGTTATGACACTACATCCAGATGTTGCAATTCCCATGCACTATGGAGAAATTGTTGGTCAAAAAGAAGATGCTATTCATTTTAAGGAAGAAGTTGAGAAAGAATCAGAAGTAGTTGTTCAGATCTTAGATCCTGGAGAGAGCTTTGAATGGTAGATTTAGCTATTTTTGATGCGTATATTAAGAATTTTTTACCTGAAGTATTTCCATTGCTTTTGTATGTTATAGGAATGGTTGTATATGCAGTGTTTGTATTCAAATTTTATCATTTCATCTCTAACAATAGTGTTTTTAACCTGAATTTGGATAAGTATAATAAAAGTAATCATCCAATCTTCAGTAGATTCTTTGGGTTTATTTTCTACGTCATTGAGTTCATACTCTTTTTCCCAGCACTTGCTTTTACATGGTTCGTATTTTATGCTGGTCTTCTGATTGTTCTTGCAAGTAACCTTGGAGCGAATGATATTTTAATTTTGTCTATGGCCGTTGTTGCAAGTTCACGTATCACGTCATACTACAGCGAGGAACTTGCTACAGATATTAGTAAAATGTTACCTCTTGCAATTCTTGGTAGCTTCTTAGTGAGTAGTTCTTCATTTACTATCCACCTTGATAAAATATTTGAACTTGCGAGCCTTTGGTCTACTGCACTGTACTATCTTGGATTCATAATTCTAGTGGAAATGTTTATGAGAGTTGTTCAGTTGATAAGCGGTGGAAGAATACAGAAAAAAGATGAACGATCTTGAACACAGAATTTTTGAGGAAAATGAATTACTTGTTGCTATTGAACACGATGTTAGAGATAAGGCACTTCCAAAATTAAGAGATCCAGAACAAAAATGGCACCCTAGCGATCTTCTCCCCGATAGTTCTCAACCAAAGGAATTATTTTTAAGACAAGTAGGTACACTTGTAGATGAGTGGGACGGAGTTGATCTCATGTACATTCATTGTTTCTTAGGTGCTAAAATTACTGAAGAGGGACTACCTACATTTTCAAGAATGCTCGGATCCCTTCCAGCACTTGCAGATCCAAGCGGTTGTAGTCAAAAGCCATGGCATAGATGGTCTAGAGAGTGGAGTGCTGAAGAGAGTACACATGATCAGTTACTAAATATTGCTACATATTTTTCCCGGAGAGTTGATTCACGAAGATTAGATGTTACAGGATATAATTTTATTAGAAATGGAATGGATCTAAAGCTCAATCACCATCCCACACTTATTGTACTCTATCCACTTATGCAGGAGTTAGCAACATGTATTTCACATAATCAGATGGGCGATCGAATGCGTGAGCAAGGTGCAGAATTGCTTTCTACTTTTTGTCATCATGCAGGAAAGGATGAGGCAAGACATTTTACTGCATATAAAGATATGGCAAGAGGTCTTATTCGAGAAGCACCAGAAGTAGTACTTTCCGTTTTCAAAGAATATTTTGTAGACAATAATTTAGTCATGCCCGGTGAATTCATGGATGATGGGAAAACAAATGGTCTTTTTAGCATCTATTCAATTGCAGCTCAAAAGGCTGGCGTTTATACTGCAAGAAATTACAAGGATAATTTTGCAAGAGTAGTCAGAGTACTAGGTATTTCTGATCTTTGTGTTTCTGGAAAAGCTGCCGATGATCAAGAAGCCATAATGGGCCAATGCAATAGACTTGAAAGAGGAGCATGTATAATGGAAAAAAGAATTAAAAAAATGAAGCTACCTGAGCAACTTCCTTGGATTAACTACGATCTCTAATTTCAGTAACTAATCTTATCTTAAACTCTTCAACAGGCAATGCACCTTCTACAGTTCCTTCACGTGTTCTGACAGTTACTGTTTGATCTGCAATCTCTTTTTCACCTACAACTAAGATGTAGTTGTATTGCTGAAGCTGTGCATCACGAACTTTTTTGTTGATGGATTCTTGTCTTGAATCAACATACGTACGAATGCCTGCTTGTTTGAATTTATTAGAAACGTCATCAGCGTAATCTAAGAATCTGTCTGCAATGGGTAGAATTGCTACTTGATTTGGATTTAACCACAGGGGAAATCTTCCTGCATAATGCTCAATTAAAATTCCCATGAATCTCTCAGGCGAACCTACAATTGCTCTGTGAATCATAACGGGTGTTTTTTCTGTTCCATCGCTATGAGCATACTTTAATTCAAAACGCTGAGGCATGTTGAAGTCTAATTGAATTGTGGATATTTGCCATTCTCTATCTAATGCATCTCTTGCCATGATGTCCATTTTAGGACCATAGAATGCAGCTTCACCAATTCCTTCATTGTATTCCATCTTGGATTCATCAAGAAGGTTTCTTAGATGTGATTCTGCATCATTCCAGAGCTCATCGCTGCCAATGTATTTTTCAGGATCCTTTGGGTCTCTTAGAGAAAGTCTGATGTAATACTCCATGCCATATGTTGTTAGAGCTTCTTTTATTGCACAGAGAATATTCTTGAATTCACTTGCTATTTGATCGTGCCTTATGAATGCATGTCCATCATCCTGACAAAAGCATCTGAGCCTTGTTAAGCCAGAAAGTTCTCCTGGTTTTTCATCCCTATGTAAATTTGCAAAGTCGGAAAATCTAATTGGAAGATCTCTATAACTTCTTGGTTGAGATGCAAAGATTTGTGTGTGCTGGGGACAGTTCATCGGTTTTAGATAAAATTCATCTTTAGAGTGATTTGATTTTACTAAGAACATGTCATCCTTATATTTATCATAGTGACCAGAGATTTTGAATAGTTCTGCCTTATTCATATTAGGCGTGTGTACTTCTTCAAAACCAATTTTTGCATTTAGTTCTTGAGAGTACTCAATGATTTTCTTTCTTAGGTATGTACCCTTTGGTGTGTATAACGGCATGCCGCTCCCTACCATTTCTGAAAATACTAAAAGACCCATCTCTTTGGCAATTTTTCTATGGTCTCTTTTTGCAGCTTCCTCCATCATGTGAAGATATGCTTTGAGTTCTTTTTTATCTGTGTATGAAATACCATATACTCTTTGTAGTGATTCTCTTGTTTCATCACCACGCCAATATGCACTTGACATCTTGGTTAGTTTGAATGCTTTAATTCGTCCCGTACTTGGAATATGAGGGCCGCTACATAAATCTAAGAATTCTGATTCATTTTTGTAGATGGTTAATTGTGTATCTTTGTATTCTTCAATAAGTTCTAATTTGTATTTATTATCTTTAAAGAGCTCTTTTGCTTTTTCAACAGTGATATTCTCTCTTGTAAATGGAAGGTCTTTTTTTACAAATTCCTTCATTTTTGCTTCAATTTTTTCTAGATCTTCAGGTTTGAATGGATCTGCTTTTTCTACATCATAGTAAAAACCTCTTTCGATTGCAGGTCCAATTGTTAATTTAATTTCAGGCCAGATTTCTTTCATAGCCATTGCCATTACGTGCGCGGAAGAATGCCAGAATACTTCTTTTCCTTCGTCTTGTCTGAAAGTGAGAATATCTACGTCAGAATCTTCTACGATTTCCTGCGATAGATCTTGAGTAGTACCATTTACCTTGATTGCTAGTGCTGCCCTAGCGAGGCCTTCACCGATGTCCTGTGCTACTTGCATACCCGTTACTGGGCTTTCAAAGTTCTTTTTCGTTCCGTCTGGAAGTGTTATTTGTACCATGCACTGTAGCTAGACGATAGGTATTATAAATATTACTCAGAATTCAATGGATCTTATGTCGTCTTTAGAGGTGATCTTTGCATTATAGTTAGGATCTCCGCCGCCGTTATAATCACTCATTGCTTCAAGATCTGATTGAGCAGTTAAGGTTACTTTTATTTTTCCTTTTTCTGGAAGTTTAATTTTTTGTCCGATTTGAACTTTTGTAGGACCTTTGTGGTTTGGATTATATTTTTTGAACGTTTCAGCTACAAAAATTTTTGGCTTAAGCACATATTCATTGATAAGTCCTCTCGCTTTTAATTCATTCCAATAATTAAATCCGCTTTTGGCAACTATTTCTTCAACGCCTGATGGAACAATTGTGATTGTTTCACTATGTTTTTTATCTGCAAGCCAGAGCAGTGCACCATAAATGGAGTCACCAGCAGTCATTGAAGAGCTAGTATAATCCCACTGTTTATTCTTTCGAGGAGTATTTGTTAAACCTTGAAATTGAGAGAAATAGTCCTTTGGTATGAACCTGAGTAAACCTTCTGCTTTCTCAGTCCCACCTTTCTTTAATGCTTGAAGAGCGAAATCTCCCTTATTTGCAATTTGTGCTGGATCTTTTATCCAAGCATCAGGAGGTGTTTGAGGAGAATTAAATCTTGTTGATTTTGTTTTTTGTGTGTCGATAATAGTTTCTAAACCGTCCCATCCTTCAGTTGCAATCCATGTACGAAGTAACCCAATGTCTCGGAAAGGTTGATACCCATCAAATCTAAGACCGCAAATTCTATTCACTTTATTCATGCTAAGAACAATCTGTTCATCATGACGTCTTGCTTCAATTTCATCCCAACGAAGAGGAGTAATTGGTTTTTCTATAGCAGGTGCTGCCTGAGCAATTTTGGGGAGTGATGGTTCTGCTTGAGTATTTTGTGTTTGTACTGGATCTGATTGAGTTGGTGCATATTCTTGATTAATTTCATCTAGAAGTGTAATGGGAGGATTTTTGATTTCTTTCTCTAAGAACTGTTCCACTTGGGCTCCAATTTCGGCAGGAATTTCTTTACTTTCTTGTTTGCATCCAGTAAGAGCAGAAGCTGCAATAATTCCTGCAAGGCCAATTGATTTCAATGATTTCAGTGATTTTTTCATTTTTATCTTGATTTTTCTTTGAAAGTGAACGTTTATGCCAGGCATAAACGGAGGTGTTAAACGCTTGTGATATATGTGAATAAAAAAAGGAGAGTCCCGGAAGAAATCGAGCGTGTGGGGGGATTACTCCGGGCATCGGTATGATACCTTATCTCCAATATAAGGAATGCATTCCTAGTATTTAAACCTTTGCTTTATTCATCACTGCCAAGTAGTACCTGGGAGAGTTATTTAAAAGGAATATTTAAATAGCCCTCAAACAAAGGAATTCCATGGCATCAGTGTTTAGAGAGGCAATTAACAATTTAGAGGGCTTAGGCGTTCTTAACATCATTCTGCCATTCATTGTTGTATTCACGCTCGTATACGCTATGCTTGAAAAAACTAAGGTCCTAGGAGTCGAGAAGAATGGTAAGGCTAAGCATAACATCAACGCTATGGTTTCCTTCTGTATTGGGTTCTTTTTTATTGCCTCTGCATCACGAGTCGAACAATTGGCTACTTATTTACAGTTTATTGGGATGCTGATGGTCTTTTTGATGTGCTTATTTTATGTTATGGCAGCTTTTAATATGAAAGAATTCTATGATTACAAGAATATTTTTGCAACACTTGGGATGATTGGAATATTAATTGCTTTCTTGTATATCGTTGGTTTGGTTAATCTAAAAGACTACGGGTTCATTATTGATTTGATATTCAATCCTGTTATTTTCTTGATTGTTGTGTTCCTGATACTTATTGGATATATTACTGGAGAAGCACCTGGTCCTAAGAAAGGGAAGAAGAAAAAATCAAATGAAAGTAGTAGTAATAATAATAGTAGTCCTGGATCATCTTCTCCGCAAGGACCTGCTCCATCTCAAGCTCAAAAAGATGATATTGCAATACGTAAAAAATATCCAGCTATTTTTCCAAAAGGTTAAGATCTGCTTGCTGCATAATTACTTCATTGAGATAGTTAAGTACACTGTGACCTACATATGGTTCATCAGTATCTTGTACGGGAACGCTCATGCCAATACAGTCATCTAAGCGATTTAGAAGATCTCTTCTTGAAAGACAGTGTACAGCTTTTCTTACATCACTACCAATGGTAACTGAAGAAATATCCGCTAGAGGGTGTACATCTATAGCTAAATGTTCTTCAATTGTTGGATGGTTATCCCTTTCTACTCTAGGCATGTATATTGCTGTGTAGTGACCAATTTGTTCTTCACCCAAATATATGCCTGATGAATATTCTTTCCCACCTAAATCAACAAACCAGGTATAATCTGGATTGTAAAAACCGTCATACAATGGAGCATGATCAAAAATAATCCTTTCAGCGAGTAGTTCTGGAGAAGAAAGTGCTTCAATTGCTTCATTGGAAAGCGTTATTTGAGATATCTCTGTTTTGGGAAGTGAAGTATTGTCTGTCATTTGAGAAGCTATTCAATTTGATATTTTAAAGGTTTATACTGGATACCTAAGAATTGCTACAATACCGCCCATATCTCTTAGCTGAGCTCCTTCTCTTGTGTCCGTAGAAATTATTTTTACTTTAGATCCCATAGATTCAGCTTTTGTTTCAAGTGCTTCACTGACTTCATCATCGAGTGATTCAGATAGAAGAAGTACATCAACTGCGCCCATTGCTAATTTGTTTTCAACATCAAGTTTACCATACCCGGTTTTTGTTTCAGCGATTGAAAGCATTTCGAAAAATCGTTGCATCATCTTTTTCTCATCAGCAACTTCTTCTTCTGCGAGCACATCTTCACATTTTTCAAGAAGTTCTTGAAGACCAAACTCTTCCGTATAGGAGAGGTCTTTGATTGCAATTATTTTTTGTTTAACTTCATTAGTGATATAATTCCCTTCAGCGAATTCGTATTTTGAAGGACCAGGTCCACCAACTAAGATGCCTTTTAGTTTAGGCAGGAATAGAAACTGTTCTTTTGCATATTCTGCAACTTTTTTGTAATGATCTTTTGCAGCTCCTTCTCTTTGACGTGCAAAACGTTGAGCGGACTGGCCACCTGCTCTGAATTTACCAGGTACTTCTGAGTGCGTTTTGAGTAGTGTTACGATTGCTTTACCTTTAAGGAGTGCTATAATTGCATCCCTTTTGTCAAGTACAATCATACCATAGACTTCTTCAGTTTCCATCATGTCCTTTAAAGGCTCCATGACGAATGCTTTGTCACATCTATATATTCTAATGTTGAGTGGGATTGGTGGTTCTAAACTCCATACCTTGACGTCAGATTGACCTTCTTTTTGAGATGCGTTTCCTGAAAAAAGAGCTAGTCCATTTGGAGGGGTTCGTTTGAATAATTTGAGATGTTGAAGCATTTTTTCTAATGCATCAATTACATTTTTTCTTGTTGCAGTAGATTTAATGTTTGTTGCAGTTCCCTGCTCCTGAGATAAATGAGTGGTAATCTTGTTAAGATCGTAGCCTGCTGGCACGTAAACTGTTACTAATTCAGTATGACGTCCTCTAAAAGCTGAGAGATCTTTAACGAATCGCTTTAATTTGTGTCTTTGAACACTGTCCATTACCATAGGATATGAGGAGGGAAGCCATTTTATAAGCGTTGTGGTGCATTGTGAGGCACAGACAGCTTTATAAACAAGGGTATATGTTTTACCCTCATGGGAAGTGTATTATTTGTAGAGGATGAAGAGAGTATAAGAAATCTGGCAACTCAATTTTTGCGAGGACATGAAGTAGCTACTGCTAGCGATGGAATTGAAGCCCTGGCACATATTGATACACATGGCGCTCCAAATCTTGTCATTACTGATGTTACTATGGCAAATATGAATGGCATGACTTTAGCAAGAGAGCTTGATGAGAGAAACATCCCTTATGCATTCATTACTGGACACCCTCATGGAACAGTTCAAGATAATTTTGGATCACCCATTCCTGAAGCAAATTTTCTTCCTAAGCCTTTTGATCTTGGCAAAATGAGATCACTTGTTGATCATTATAGTAATCCTTAACAGATATATTTTTTAACTACCCTTTTCTTTACTTCATATGACTAAAGGACAAATCATCGGCGGTAGTTTTGGATCTCTTATAGCTAGGCAAAAATCAGGCAGTGATTTTGAGATAGGTGAACTTCTTGTTGCCGAGATGCAAGGGAGTAAATCACTTATGCAGGTAACTGATGTTTCTTTTGGTAGTCAGATTTCTTCTGTTAACTTAGAACTTATTTCAGGCATGGAACTTGAAGAGGAAGGTAAATTCTCGTTTATGGATCCCAAGCTTCGACTATATAATCTTGCCACTTTGAAGAGTATTCTTCGCATTGATGGATCATCTGCAAAGTCATCAAAGATGCTTCCAGGATTTTTCTCACAGGTTCGAGAAGTTGAAAAGGAAGATCTTCAATTTTTAACTCGTCCAAACAATCCTTTGTTCATTGGAAAGCTGCGATCAGGAAGTAGAGTTCTTGCTGTTGATATGTACTTGAATGGTAAAGATGTATTTAGTCACCACATCTTAATTGCTGCAACAACTGGGAAAGGTAAATCTAATCTTACTTCCGTTATGCTCTGGGATGTTACTCCTAAAGACTATGCAGGGATGCTTGTTCTTGATCCTCATGACGAATACTGGGACAAGCTAAAATCACATCCTTCAAGCGAAAAAGTAATCTACTATTCTCCTACAAATACTGTCGTGGGTTCACGAACATTAAAGATCAATCTTTCATTACTTAGGCCTGAACATTTTCAAGGCGTTCTTGATTGGAGTAGTGCCCAGTATGAATGTTTGATGCTCGCATACAAAAAATGGGGAGAGCGATGGATTGAAAAAACAATTCGAGCACTACCTGATGAACTCAGAGGAGTTGCTGAAGTTACATTGCTCGTGGTAAAAAGACGATTCAGTGCTTTGCTTGGGATTAGTTTACTCAATGATGAGATGCATTGTAATGGTATATTTGATGCTCAGTCTGGACAGACAACTACCAAAGATATTCTCAAAGAACTTGAGCAGGCAAAGACTGTCATTGTTAATACGAGTTCTTGTTCAGGAAAACTCGAAATACTTGTAGGTTCTTTAATTGCCCACGAAGTATTTAGTCACTATAAACGATGTAAGATTAATGGAACACTTGGAGATAAACCAGTTGTGAGTATTGTCCTTGAAGAAGCACCGCGTGTTTTGGGAAAAGAAATTTTAGAGAAAGGTTCAAATATTTTTTCAACCATTGCAAGAGAAGGTCGTAAGTTCCATGTTGGACTTGTTGCCATAACGCAATTGCCTTCGCTCATTCCACGTCAGGTTTTAGCAAACATGAATACTAAAATAATTCTCGGGATAGAAATGGCACCAGAGCGGCAAGCAATCATTGAAAGTTCTGCTCAAGATTTAAGTGAGGATAGTAGAAATATTGCAGCTCTTGATAAGGGTGAATCCATCATCACTTCCAACTTTAGTGCGTTTGCTGTACCTGTTAAGATTCCATTCTTTGATGAGTTCACAAAGGACGAAGAGAAAATAAAAGAGAAGGTAAGTTTTACTGGAATTTCAATTTCATGAATAGGGATCATCTTTTTAAATCCACATGGATTTGTTAATATTACGTGTGGGGCCATATTTTAAGCTATATGGACGTGATTACTATTATGGAATATGATGTTATTGTAGGAATAAGCAGTAAAAACTGCGAGCAAACAATTGCCAACGTGACTAAGTCATGTGATAAGGCATTTTCTCAATTGAAAGTTACAGGGATGATTTTATGTGTTGATGGGTACTCTGCGGACGGCACTAAACAAGTATTCTTAGATACAAAAACAACATGTGAAAAGAAGGTAATTACTGAAAAAGGTAAGAAAGGAAAAGGTAGTGCTGTTAGAACACTTCTTGAAAAATCTAAGCTCTTTGGAACTAAGGCTGTTGTTTTAGTTGATGGGGATTTTGCAAGTATTACTCCTGAAGTGATTGTTAAATTAGCAACACCTATTCTAAAAGAAAAACACGATGTGATTATTCCACATTATCAACGTGATAAAAATGATGCAGTACTGAGTACTCATGTTGTGTATCCACTTTTGAAAAGTTTATTTCAATCTAAGATTAGAAATCCTCTCGCTGGTGAGTATGGACTGAGTAGACAGGCATGCAATCAATTGCTTTCAAGTAGCTTTTTTCCTTATGATCATGGTGTTGATGCATTTATCACCATTACTGCTCTTTGCGAAAACTTGAGTGTTGCTGAAACTAAACTCGGTGTTAAGGAGCACGGTAGTTCTGTTAATTATGAAAGACCTGAAGAACAATTAATGCCTAGATTTAATCAAGTAATGAAATCAATTATTCAACTTATGCGCTATTACAAGACTCATGTTATTCGAGAAGTAGATCCTACAGTTAAGAAACTGGGTAAAAGTGTTAAGAAACGACCAAAAAAAGTTTCTATTAATTTGGATGCTTGGAGCGAACTTAGCCGTGGCGAACTTGAAAATGCAAATGATTATGCGCTTCGAGTGTATGAACAGCTCAATAAGCAAAATGTTATGGGCCTTAAAGTTGCTTGGCTGAACTGGATGAGTATTTACTTTGAGAAAACAAAGAATATGAGCAACGATAAAGCTGAGAAAGAAATTGAAGCCATGACTAAGGCATTTGATAAGCACAGAGATATTCTTCGTATTTAATTTCCTCTTTTTATAATTATTCTTCAGTATCTAAACAAATATAAGTGCATATGCTCTAAAAGCGATATGAAGTTCGCTCACATTGCAGATTGTCATCTTGGATCATATAGAGAAGAGAGAATGCAGCGAGTTAATACTGCTTCTTTCATTAAATCCATTGATAATTGCTTGAATGAGAATGTTGACTTCGTGTGCATTTCTGGAGATTTGTTTAATACCGCTCTTCCTTCGATTGATGTTGTTCGCGAGACGGTACGGCAATTTCGTCGTTTAAAGGAGAGAAGGATTGGTTGCTACATTATTGCAGGTTCACATGATTTTAGTCCTTCTGGAAAAGCTATGCTCCACGTACTTGAAGAAGCTCGTCTTTGCGTTGATGTTGTTAAAGGTGATATCGTAGATGGTTTACTTAAGTTACGGTTCACTGTTGATCAGAAGACCGGTGCTAAAATCACTGGGATGATTGGTAGGCGTGGAATGCTTGAAAGAACATACTATGAAAACATTCATCGAGAACATCTTGAAAATGAAGAGGGTTTTAAGATCTTCATGTTCCATACTGCACTTACTGAATTGAAACCTAAAGAGTTACTTCACATGGATTCTTCACCTGTTTCACTTTTACCTCGTAATTTCAACTACTATGCTGGAGGTCATGTGCATATTGTTTCAGATTCGTCTATTGATGGGTACGAGCACATCGTTTATCCAGGTCCTACATTTCCTAATTCATTTACTGAACTTGAAAAATTAAAAGGTGGCGGTATGTACATTCATGATAATGGCGTTGTGAAGTTTGTTCCAATCATTTTGAAAGAAATTTTTTCTTATGTTAAGGACTGCGAAGGCAAGAGTGCTGAGGTAGTTGAACAAGAAATTAAAACTGAACTTCTTGCTAAGAATGTAGATGGGATGATTGTTTGTCTTCGTCTAAGAGGTGTTTTAGGTCAAGGTAGAGTTTCAGATATTAAATTCAAAGAGATTTCAACATTACTCTATGAACATGGTGCTTACTTTGTTATGAGAAATACTGGTTCTGTGCAAACACAGGCTTTTGAAGCTGTGCATGTAAAGGAAGATAGTGTTGAGAACATTGAAAAGAGTATTATTGAAGAGCACGTAGGTATGCATAAAGGTATTAGTGCTTCTGTTGATGTAGAAAAGAAGTTAATGACTGATTTGATGCAAGTTCTTTCTGAAGAATCTCACGAGGGTGAGAAAAAGTATGAGTTCGAAGGTCGAGTTGCGGATATGACGAAGAAAGTTATTGATACTCACCTTGGACAGTAAGGTTTATATTGTTGTTTTCTAGCTAGTGGTTATGGCAGAATTAAAGACACAAAAGACAAAAGCAAGTGTTGCTAAGTTTGTAGCAGCAGTAGATCATGATCAACGTAAAGCAGATGCTAAAGAATTACTTAAGATCTTCAAGGATGCTACTGGTCTGAAACCTGCTATGTGGGGCGAGTCTATTATTGGATATGGTCAGTACCACTACCAGTCTGAGCGAAGTACGCAAGAAGGCGATTGGCCACTTACTGGATTTTCTCCACGTAAGACTAATCTTTCTATTTACATTATGAGCGGATTTAAGGGAAAAGAAAAAATGCTTGAGAAGTTAGGAAAGCATAAACATTCTGTTTCTTGTTTGCATGTGAATAAACTATCAGATATTGATGTGAATGTTTTGAAGAAAATGATTGTTCAATCAGTAAAAGAAATGAAGAAATCTTACGGCGTTAAATGAGACTTTTAATTATTTCAAGTAATTCTGGCGGAGATGCTGCGCCTTTTGTTTTTCTCATCACTTGACCTAGCAAGAAGTTAAGTGCTTTTTCATTTCCCGATTTGTAGTCTTCAACTACTTGAGGGTTAGCATCCATTGCTTCTTTACAAAATGCTTCCAATGCGCCTTTGTCAGACACTGCGCCAAGTCCTTCAGATTCAACAAATGCTTTTACATCAACTGGTTCGATGATTAGTTTGTTCAATACTTTTTTTGCAGAATTTTCAGTGAGTTCTTTCTTTTCTACCATCTGCATTAATACGAGCATTTGTTCTTCATTTAATTCGATGTCTTCAAGTTCTAATTTATTATAATTCAGTACACGATTTAGTTCGTGACGCATCCAGGTTACTGCAGTAGATGCAGAAACTGTTTTGATTGCTTTTTCAAATAAGTGTGCTAGTGATTGCGATTGCGCTATAATATGAGCGTCTTCTTCTGTGAGCTTGTATTCTTCAATAATACGGAGTGCTTTTTCATAGGGCATTTCTGGAATGTCGCATGCATCCTTCATTTCTTGTGTAATGTCAGTTACTGGAATATCAGGATCTAATATGTAACCGTATTCTTCTTCGGATTCTTTTTTCCTTAGAGATTTGGTGATTCCTTGATCTGCGTCCCAACCACGTGTTTCTAAAACAACATCTTCTGATTTTTGTCTTTCGATTTCATAGTTGAGTGCACGTTCAATTTCTTTAAAGCCAGTGATGTTTTTAATTTCAACTCTGGTGTAATCTTTTTCTTTAATTGAAATATTAGCATCAGCTTTGATAATGCCATTTTGATTATCGAAAATTTTCAAGTATGAGAGGATTGCAATAAGTTGTTTGAGGAAATCTCTTGCTTCCTGCGGAGAGTGCATCTCTGGCTCTGTTACTAATTCACATAGTGGATTTCCTGAACGATTGTAATCAATAAGAGAAAATTTAGAAGCGTCCATACCTGATGGATGAGTTAATGCTGCGGGATCTTCTTCAACATGAATTCTTGTAAGGTTTACCTTTTTGCCAGACATTAATGTAACGAATCCTTTTTCTCCAAGCGGCATTTCATACTGCGTTGTTTGATAATTCTTTGAAAGATCTGGATAAAAGTATGATTTTCTGGAGAATACTAATTCGGGAGCTACTTCACAATTTGTTGCTAGGCAGAGCTTGAGCGCTTTGTGAATTGCTTCTTTGTTCAGCCTTGGTTTTGTTCCTGGCATTCCTAAATTAATCACATCACATTTACTGTTTGCTGAATCTTTTTTCTTTGCAGTAGGCGAGCTAGAGAAAAGTTTTGTTTTTGTATCTAGCTGGATGTGAATTTCCAGACCTATTACGACATCAGTTGTAAAGTTCATAAGCCACCTGTATTATTTTTCCTTCTTGTAAATGATCGCCAATGATTAGGAATCCTTTTGGAATTCCTTTTCCCATTGGTACTGAAATGTGAGGCATGCCTGCAATGTTTGGTCCTACGGTGAGAACATCCATCATGTATTGCTCGAGTGGAGTTAGTTCTTCTACTTCTGCAATTTTGGGTGGAAGGTTTGGCATGGTTGGTGAGACGAGTACATCATACTCTTTGAATAGTGCTTTGTATTCTTCAATGATCTTAGTTCGTACCTTGAGTGCTTTCATATAGTATGCATCTCTGTATCCAGACATACGTGCGAATGTCCCTAGAAGAATTCTTCTTTTTACTTCTTTTCCAAAGTATTTCCCTCTTACTTTTGAGAAATATTCATTGAAGGTTCCTTCGAGTGGTTCTGATGCACCGTATCTAATACCGCAATATCTTGAAAGATTAGTTGATGCTTCTGAGAGTGCCAGTACATAGTATGCTTCAATTCCGTATTTAGTTGTAAGCGGCAAGGATACTTCTTCAACAGTTGCTCCTTTTTCTTTGAGTAAGCGAATAGTTTCTTCAAATGCATTGAGTACTGCTTCATCAACATCCTTTGATTCTTTGATAACACCTATTTTTAATCCTTTTACGCCTTTTCCAAGGTATGTAGTATAATTTTCTACTGGAATTTGCAATGTTGTAGGATCATGTTCATCAGATCCTGCAATTACTGAGAGTGTTTCTGCGCATTGTTTTACTGATTTTGCAATTGGTCCAATTTTATCCATTGAATTTGCGTAATCGATAAGGCCGTATCTTGATACTCTTCCATACGTAGGGCAGAGTCCAACAACGCCGCAATAAGCTGCAGGGCATACAATACTTCCACCTGTAGATTCACCAAGTGAGACATGGTCATCGCCTAGCTGAGCAGTTACTGCTGCGCAGCCACCACTTGATCCACCGCACACTCTTTCTTCATCACGTGGATTTGTTGGAGCAGTAAATCCTTTTCCAACATTGAGACAGAATGATCCAAAACCAAATTCATCTTGAACTGTTTTTCCAATTACTTTTGCACCTTTATCGAGTAATCTTTGTACTGCAGTTGCATTAAAGAGTGGTTTATATCCTATGAGCATTGCAGAAGATGCTGCTGATTGCATTCCTTTTACGCAGATGCCATCTTTTACAGATACTTTTAGATTGCTTAACTCACCCTGAGTTTTTTCTTGGTATTCTTCTTCTACTGCAAATCCATTCATACTACTTTAGGTCCTTTAAAGAAATTACCTTGTTTGTGATTCGTTTGTGATAATGCTTCTTCTGATGAGAGAGATTCTTTTGGAGTATCTTCTCTTGTGATGTTTCTGATATCAACAGGCTGCATAGACATCTTTGTATTTTCAGTGTCAACTTCCTGTATTTTAGAAAATGCGTCAAGTACTGATTTTAGAGACTCTGTGAACTCAATTACCTCTTCGTCAGTTAAATCTAGACGTGAGATTTTAGCCAATTTTTTGGTGAGTTCTTGGTCCACTTGCATAGGGATATGGATGAATACGCCTTATATAAATATTATCTACGTCCCTTCCACAGTAAACCAAGAAGACTTCCTAAGATTGAAGGAAGTAAGCTTACAGGTGTTATACCAATCACAATTATTGCAATTACAAACCCAATAATTCCACCAACAATACTTCCAGTGAATCTAGAGGGATTTTTCCCCCCAGATATGAGGTAAATCATACCTGCAGACAATAAACAAGATATTCCTCCAGCTATTATACTTACATCCACAATATCAGAAAAGACTATTGAAAAAATAACAGTTAGGGGCATTATGATTGATATACCATAGCGTATTTTTTTAATGCTAAGACTCTTCTTAGCGCTTAACTGGGTGGATATAGCATATACATTAGTATCTGCTGAACTCATTACTCCTGCAAAAAATAATACAATCGCATAGGGCAGTAAACTTACTGGAAGGAATGTCTTTAGGGCTTCAGTGAATACTAGTCCAGTATCTAATCCAACTACATTCTTTGCCATAAAGAGTCCCACTAAGAGAAGCATTGTTGCTGCAATAAGGATTGGCACTACAGCAAGACCCATTGCATGTTTGAGTTTTTTCTCATCTTTTGCAGCATAGGTTAGTTGATAATAAGATGTCATGGAAAATACGCTCAGAATTCCAAATATAAGAAACCCTACGGCAGTTCCAATATCAACACTCCCAGTATTTACTTGGAAAAGAGAAGTAATGTCAGATCCAACAATTCCAACCGTCACTGCAAAGAGCAGCACTAAAATTACAAATGATTGAATGATATCAGTTAGTAATACTCCCTTATACCTGGCTAGAAGAATGTATAGCATAACTACCAGACCTGTAATGATTACTGCAGGAACATATGAGATTAGGCCAAAATCACTAATGATCTTTCCTCCACCAATTATTCCAACCAAAAGCCAGCTAAATAGAATGACATTTGAGACGATATTTGCAAGACTTGCACAAAAATTAGATTTAGTTTTACCTTTTACAAGATCACCAATAGTATAGTAGTGATTATTCTTGCTTTCAGCATGAATTTTAGGAGTTGCCCAATATGCAAAAAATAGGTAACCTAATACAACACCTAGAAGAAGTGCAAAAACACCCATCCCATATTCATATGCAAAACCAGTATATGTGATAAAGTAACCAGCACCAATTCCTGCTGCGAATTTAGATAAGAATATTTGCCAACCAGGCCTGTTTCTTCCACTTATTAGAAAATCTTCATCGGACTGTCTTCTTGAAGAGAAGTAACTTAACCCAAGAAGAGCTAAAATATAGATTGCAAGTATCGTGTAAACATAAGACATAGAAGAATGTTCTCGTGAGAATATATAAATATTACTTAGAACTCGTCAAGGTCATCAATTTTCTGGAGGTAACCTTTTTTCTTAAGTGCTTTTGCTTGATGAGGATTATATTTATAGATAATATCGCCTTTTTCATTCCCGCCAAATTCCCATGGTTCAATAATTACAATATTTCCTTCTCGAACCCATAGGCCTTTTTTTAATCTTCCAGGAATTCTACAAATTCTTGTTTTACCATCAAGACATCTAACACGAAGTCTTGAAGCACCAAGTCTTTGGTCAATAACACCGAACGTTTCTTCGATTATTCTTCCATCAGGTTGTGTTCTTTTCTTAGGAAGTCGTAATCTTACAGGTTCTGCAGGTGGTTCGTATGCCATTTAATATACGTAAGCCAAGTCCTTTTTTAAGTGTTTCCCCTCAATACAAGCCCTAGAAGGGCTTAAACGCTCGAATAGTTGCGCAAAATTTATAAACCCCCTAACCGGGAGGAATTTGGGGTGATAACTATGTTAGTAGTAAAAGCTAAAATAAAAGAAGCAGTAAAAGATTGCAATGTAGCATCTGATTTCGCAGAAGCACTTAACGTAAAAGTTGAACAACTTGTTAAAGACGCTGAAGCAAGAGCAAAAGCTAATAAACGTGCAACAGTTATGGCTAAAGACTTATAAGAATTAAATTTGCTTCTTCAATGAAGCAATTTTTTCTCTTATTTTTTTATTCTTAGAATTTCCAAGTGACTCTTCAAGTTTTGTTAACCGTCTTCCGAGTTCTCGTTTCTTTTGATTATTTGTAAAACTGACTTTATTTTCTAGTACTTTTTCTCTCTGCTCTCTGCTTTTTTTGAGCTTTGTATAATCCACTAATTTTTTATCCATGGAACCTAGTTCATCTTGCAAGTGCGTATAATTTGCAGAAAGAGACGCAAGCGCTTTTCTTAGTTGTATTACTTTTTGGGATTCAATTAATGAAGAAGAGGCCATTGCTTTTTCTTTTTCTATAGTTGATTCTACAGCTTTGTTTAATTTAATAAGATTTTGAGCAGTTGGTTTTTGATTAACCGCATCAAGATGTCTTTGCAATGAAGCCCTTGCTAGCTGCTGCTCTTTGAATCGCTTGTTTATTTTACCAAGACTGCGAAGTACTACCCTCGCTTTTCTTATACCTTCTGACGTCATTTGAATCTTGAAAAGATCCCTTCTTTTTCCTCAGGCATTGGTGGAGGAGGTGGCATTGCACTTGCTGGCGCCATTTGAGGCGCGAACGGTGGTGCCGAAGGACTTGAAGCTGGCGGATATGAGGAGCCCATAGGAGGCATTGATGATTGCATACCTGTATCAAGTGGAGAAGATGGCATGGATCTTGGAGGCTGCGCAGCCCTTGGAGTAGGTATTGTTCTTGCTCTTACATCCCTTACTGCAAGCTTTCTTTCAATTCCTTTCACAATGTCAGCCATTGCTAAAATTCCTTCTGCGAGATCTCTATTTTGCTGTTCAACAGAACGCATCTTGTCCATCATTGGTTGAATTTTTTCTTCGAATGTTTTTTCATGAAGTTTATCTTGCTCCATGTCAGTTGCTGCAACTTCAAATATTTTGAAGAGTTTTTCTAATGCGTTTGCAAGTCTATCAAGTGTTCCTGCAAGTGATGCAGGAGAAGATTTTTTATCTTTTTTAAGTGCTGAAATTTCAGCTTTTAATTTTTCTACTTCATCTAAAGGAATCAGTTCGTAATCGTCAGACATAATGCCACCTCTTTTGTAGTCTATTTCTCGTGAAAAGAGTATTTAAATGTTTTGAATAGGAATGGAAAGACTATAGACAATGTTTTTATGTATTGAACGTATGCATATTCTGTGAAACACCGTTTACATCTCCAACAGGGCCTTTATCAGGAGCAAACACTGATTCCATACCTGGTCTTTAATGAAATATGTTAATTCACTGCATAGTGAAATTGATTTTGATGCTTCAGAATCGCTAGAGCGAAGAATATCAGAGAAGCTCAAAAAATATGCGTTCGATCTTCAAGCAAGAAGAGAAGATGATGATGAGCTTAGAAGATGCTTTCACACAAGTATTGTGCTGTACGATTTTATGAATCACCTCCTTGGAATGGACTTTAGAGTGGAGCGAGAAAATTTTAAAGAGGTCATGTGTGCTTTGCCATAAGATTTAATTGACCCATTTTCCATAAGTGTTACTAGCGATCCGGATAAATCAATTGAACATCTTGAAGCAGTTCGAGAAATTGATGACTCATTTACCATGAACGATATTGCCAGCGGCGGAAGATATAGCACCTTACTACACATGAGCTCAAGTAGAACGCATGAAGCTCTTTTATCTCTTAGACATGCAAGAGATGGTCTTGACATGAGTCATGATTTACTGAATTATGTTATGTTTGGATTTGTTGTTCCAAAGATGCTTGACGCTGATAAACGAGTTGTTCAAAAGGCAGCTGCCGCATATGAAGAAGAAGTTGTTCCTAGATACGGGGATTGTTATATTGAAATTCCTGAAATTTTTAAAAAAGAATAAAATGGGCCCTACGGAAATCAAACTACAGTTTCGACTGTAGGCTACGAGAT
>ENA-UOXV01001429-UOXV01001429.1-marine-metagenome-genome-assembly--contig:-NODE-1429-length-33345-cov-6.714659_pt1 | contig 33345 bp, 25 predicted proteins | sample MGYA00238165_ERZ766961 | MGnify/ENA primary metagenome ERZ766961 (study PRJEB28924, sample SAMN03173240) | marine metagenome | biome: Marine; feature: Water; material: Subsurface seawater | place: North... | reverse complement strand
CGCACCTACCGTTTCGGCGACGAGAGAGAGCCATGTCGAGGTTCAGGCTCGAGCGAAGTCTGCAGAAATTCACAGCCGTTCATTCTTCCGTCTGCAACCACTTCAACTTTCAAAGACATCTTATCTCAAGAAACGACTTTAAAATTCAACGCGACGCTGCACTTGTCGAATGGCAGCAGCTTTGTGCTGCATAATCGAGGTCAATCTACGCCAAACAGAGACGAGTTCGCATTTGTCTGACACCACCGTGCTGGTGCAATCGCACGTATTATTTGCAACACCATCAGTGCGTCGACCCCGGCTTCCAAAAGTTAACCAACTAAATCCATATAACTTTTGATTATATTTTCATGTTGAAAATTAATTTAGGGCTTTGGTCTGTTTGAACTACGGTTTTCCTCTGGAACGAAGGGTCAATCGGCAAAAGCATGGACGCATCATCAAAAAGCATGAGCGGTAGCATTGCTGAGTACGCCGTATCGTTTGACTTAAATACGGTCCCCCCTGAAGTGGTCGCGTATTCCAAGATGCTGCTGCTTGATTTAGTTGGCGCGGCACTCGCTGGCGTCACAACAGACGAGGGTCAAGCCGCGGTCATGACCATAAAGGCCCTGGGTGTCGGCGGTTCAACATCGATTTGGCGTTCAGGTATCGTCACCAACCCAGCACATGCAGCCCTTGCCAATGGCACAATCGCGCACGCGCAGGAACTCGATGATTTTGGGGGATGCGATCATTCCGGTGCCGTCGTAATCCCCGCCATCCTTGCAATCGCAGAGGCAGAGGGGATCACGGACGGAACGCACATTCTGGAAGCCATGATCCTCGGATACGAATTTGGTGTTCGCACGATGGATGTATTTGGCGGGTACAGGCCATGTAATGATCTTGGATGGCACTCGACCGCAACCTGTGGTTCCATCGGCGCTGCCGTCGCGGCCGCAAAAATGTTGAGGCTCAATCACGAAAAAACCTGCGATGCCATCGGCCATGCGGGTAACATCGCAGGGGGCACTTGGTCCTTTCTAGCGGATGGGGCGATGGCGAAACGTGTGAACGCGGGCAAAGCCGCAGAAAATGGCGTCATATCCGCATATCTTGCAGCCAATGGTATGACGGGTCCTAAGTATGTATTCGAAGCCGATTGGGGCGGCATATTAAATACTTGGTCCCATAAAGATGTATTCCCAGAAAAGCTATTCGAAGATTTAGGCACCGATTTTGGATTGATGCGTAGCGGCATAAAGCCCCATGCAAGTTGTCGCGGTGCTCACTCCGCAACGGATTCTGCTCTCATTCTCCGACAACATATCCATGATCATTCAGATATTGCGGCTGTCCGTATTCGCTGTAACCGATACAACATTCGAACGCTCGGTGATCAAACACCCGCAACACGATTAGCCGCCCAGATGAGCATGCCGTATGCAATTGCGGCGACGTTCATTTACGGCCATTCCGGACTGGAAGCATTCGAAGAACCAGCTTTCAGCGACCCAGTCCTTCGGGATTTTATGAAACGCATCGATATTGAGGAAGACGAGACCATGGTCGGCGAAACGCCGCCCGTCGTAGAAATTGAGCTTACATCAGGGAAGACATATTCTGAGCAAACATTAATCGCGCTCGGAGATCCTGAAAATCCGGTACCACAGGCACAGGTAGAGGCAAAATTCATGTCGCTCGCGACCCGAAGCTTAAGCATCAGTAACGCTCAAATATTAAAGAATACGATTCTTGGCATCACAGAGGACGGCGCACTCACACGCGTGATTGAGTTGATGAGATGACCAAATATCGGCGTGTTTTGGTGACTGGTGGAAGTGGGCGCCTTGGCACATACGTCGTAGATGCTTTGCTCGGCGACTTCGATGTGCGTGTACTGGACTTGTCTGCCCCCATCCAAAACGTTGAAACCATCATCGGAAGTGTGGATGATCAAGATGTGGTCACCAAGGCCATGCAGAACATCGATGCCGTCATTCATTTGGCTAATCTCGATGCAGAGGTTTGTGTACCAGAGCATGAGTTTATTCGGATCAATGTCGGAGGAACTTGGAATGTACTTGATGCCGCCGAAAAAGCTGGCGTAAAGCGATTTGTCTACGCGTCATCATACAACGCGACAGGGTTTTCCAAAAGTTTTCCGCCGCAGTATTTGCCGGTCGATATACATCATCCAACAAACCCCGTACATGCCTATGGAATAAGTAAAGTGCTGGCTGAAGAAATGTGTAGAGCATTCTCTCGGCGCTCGGATATGGGGATCGTGTGCCTGCGCCCACCCCTGATTCTGCGTGATGATGCGGTTTATAATTTAATCAAGGTGACTGCCGAGGCCGAAGGAACGCCGCCTCCGCCACAAGTCACAAACGCTAACTGGCTCCCGAGGAAAGTGCTATCCGACTCACGTGCTTACGTCACTTCAAGGGACGCGGCCCGTTGTTTTCATGCCGCGATTGAGGCTGGAATCGACCGGTTTGGTATTTTCAACGTCATGGCGCCCGATACGTATTCGGCCTTACCAACCCTTGATGTGCTTAAGCGGGAATACGGTGCTGATCCGGATATTCGTGACAACGAACGCTTCAAGCCGGGCTCCCGCTCGACTATTTATGAAATCGATAGCACGCGCGAAGTGTTAGGCTGGTCTGCCGAGGAGACCTGTGATGACGTGCTTGCGCGTGTCATCGCGACCGCAAAGAACGAAATCAAAAGGAAATAAGATGACAACGAAGATCGTTCGAGGATGCACGGTAATCTGCGGCGTCGATGATGAAGGTAACGTCGAAGAAATCACTAATGGCACTATTCTTATTGAAGATGGCACGATTAAAACCATCGCCGATGCAGATGAACTCATCAGGGCAATGCCAGAGATCGAAGTGACAGGTGGTGACGAGTTCATTGTTTTTCCCGGACTGATCAATGCACACCACCATGTCGGATTGACGCCATTTCAACTGGGTGCGCCCGACATGCCGTTGGAGCTATGGATCACTGAACGCATGGGAGCACGTGCTGTACCATGGCGATTGGACACATTCTATTCGGCGTTTGAATTGGTTCGATCAGGTGTGACAACGGTTCAGCACCTTCATAACCGTGTCGCCGGAGGACCGGACGAGGTTTGCGAGGCGGCAAAACAGGTAATCGGCACGTATCGCGATCTTGGTATGCGAGTTTCGTATTCCTATTGCATGCGTGACCGTAACCGCATCGTATACGGTGATGATGATGAATTCCTGGCAACACTGCCCGCCGACTTGGCAACAGAGCTGGATGCAGCGATCACACCGTTTAAGCTAAATATCGATGGCAACATCGAAGCATTCGAACGTATGAGGCAAAATTACGCTGGTGATGATGGCGTTGCCATACAATTGGCACCGATTAATTTTCACTGGTGTTCCGATCTGGCACTGGAACGTATTTCAGATGTCGCCCAGCGCCACGATGCGTCTATTCATATGCATTTACTGGAAACCCCATATCAACGTGCCTTCGCTCGACGGGAAACAGGTGGCTCTCCACTGCTAACTCTCGAACGTTTCGGGCTGTTAAACTCACGCATGACACTCGGGCACGGAGTATGGACTTCGGAAAACGACTTGGATGCCATCGCTGCATCGGACACTCGGGTTTGCCATAACTGCAGTTCCAACATGCGCTTAAAAAGCGGCACAGCCCCTGTGAACGATATGCTGTCGCGGGGCATTAAGGTGGCCATCGGCATTGATGAGGCTGGTATCAACGACGACCGTGATATGTTCGCTGAAATGCGGCTGGTTCTGAATTCACATCGGCCACCTGGACACAGTGCACCGGCCCCCTCACCCGCCCAGGTATTTAAAATGGCAAGTGAGTATGGTGCGCTCTCAACCGGGTTTGGTGCACGCATCGGCCGTCTTGAACCCGGCCGTGCAGCAGATATGGTCCTTCTAAAAAAATCCCAAATCTCTAGCCCTTATCTGGACCCGAGCGTTTCCATCCTTGATGCGGTCATCATGCGAGGCAAGCCAGAGGGTGTTGATACTGTGCTGGTCGGCGGTGAGATTATTTTATCAGGCGGACGCTTTACCCGGATTGATGAAGGTGCCGTTCTCGCCGAGTTAACAGAGACATTAGCAGGACCGCGCACCGAAGATGAAGAACGCCGTCGAAAAATGGCCCAACGGACAGTTACTCACGCCGAGCAATTTTATGACGGCTGGCTCGACGATGAACCAATGGAACCCTACGAATACAGGAACTCCCGAATTTAAGTTATCTCGGCGGTCAAATAGTCAAAGGCAGCAAGCGTGTGCGTCCGCACCACATGAAGAAAGTCTTCAATCGGGACATGCTCATCCGGGCGGGACATGGTGTCTGGTGAAGGCCCATAAACAAATGACGGCACGCCCTTGTAGCGGAAGAACTTGCAGTCCGTGGCACCGATCCCACTAATTCCTAGTGGTCGATGATCGCTGATATCCGATATAACCCGCTGAAGAATACTTAGCATTTCATGGTCTGGATCGCTGGCCGATGCCGGATTGCTGGCGGCCTCCTGAACCTCCATGGATGCCTCAGGATACCGCGCTAGAATACCGCTGATTTCTGCCAATACATCCTCGCGCTCAACACCGAATGGTAACCTGATATCGACCTCAACCCGGCAGACACCCGGCATCATGTTTACTTTAACGCCACCCTGCACCACACCCACATTGACCGTGACACAGGTTGCCACATCTGCAGCCCCCTCTCCCATCACTTCATCTATGCATGCCCGAACTTCTGGTTTTGCTAAATATTCAGCCATATTGTCTGGCATGTAGACGGGCATGTCGTTGATCGCGTCGAGATCACGGATCAGATCAGCAGCGATACGATTGGCATTGGCGCTGCGGGCGGATAGGCCCCATGCGCGCCCGGGGTCTCCACCCTAAACGTCACGCGGAGCGTCCCCTTCTCGGCAAAGCGGACAGAATTCAGGCCACTTGGTTCGGCATTCAGCACACAATCACCGACACATTCGTCTGCATGATGATCAAGCAAATAGCGCGTCCCCCACTTACCGCCGGTTTCCTCATCTGACACAGCCGTTAAAACCAACTTGCCAGACCAATGATCCTTGATGCGGCTCAGATATTCAAAAGCAATGATCGATGCACTGGTTCCGCATTTCATGTCCGACGCACCGCGCCCCCAAACAGCACCGTCTGCCAGCTCGCCTGACCAAGCACCGCGTGTCCACTTTTCGTTTTCATCCACCGGAAAGACATCAATGTGGCCGTTCATCACCAGATGGCGACCGGGTCCAGCGCCATCAGTGACAGCCAGAATATTCGGCATTTCTTCTTGAGGCGCGACAATCTGCGGATCGATACCCTTCGCCGTCATCCAGTTCGCCAGATATTGGGTGGCATTACGCGTATCCCCCGGCGGGTTGGGTGACGCCTGAGCAACAAAGCCACTGAAAAAATCAACCAGTGCATCTTGATCCTCTTCAATCCAATCAAGGAGTTGCTGACGCGTTGCTTTTTTATCAATGGACATTGCTCAAACTCCTACTTGGCTTTTTCACGCGCAAATGCTGCCAAATGCGTGGCAAGGTCAGCTAGATCTTTTTGAATCGTGTCAAAACGATCACCGCGATAATAAGAGTCTTCGTCCATATATATGCTTCGATTAATTTCAATCTGAAGACTGTGAACGTTGTTGGCTGGGTCGCCGTGTTTTCGCACGGACTCAGCGCCAGGGAAATGTTCATTCAACGTCGCGTCATATCCTTTGTCTTTAAGGAATGACACCACCGCATCCGAGAACGATGCATCACAGGTTTCCCCTCCGCGTGTACCGATATCAAAATCAGAACGCTCGCGGCCTGGATCTGCGACGGCAAAACCACCGAAAGCGGACATGGAATGGCAACTCACATGAAAAGCGACGCCGTGACGCGAAACGAACCCGGCTAATATGTCAGAAAGTAAATTATGGTATGGCCAATAGTAGTTATCCAATCGATGTTTCAGATCATCAACGCTGATGGGTTCTGTGCGAAGTGCAATATCGCCCTTTCCACAAACCCGTGGGATCAAACCCATACCGCGAAAGGATTTGTCGGACGGCTGAAACGGTTCATGCCAGTCACCGGAAACCCACTCCGGGTCAAGATCAAGCTCATGACGATTGGCGTCGATGTAGGCGTTGGCAAATAGCGCGAACAACCATGTTGCACCTGCATCAGGTGCAAATTTATAGAGATCCTCAACATACATAGAGACCAAGCGCCGGACCGCATCAAATTTTGCAGAGCTTTGGAATTCACGGGGGTAATCGCTGCCGCTTCTGGGAATATCAAATACCAGTGGTGCAGCGTTATCGGATGGTGTCCGGCAATGCAGGATGCCTGGAAGATACGTCTCTTTAACATCAGTATTAGCCATTTCTTCTCTCCTTTTCTCTCTGGTTTAGTTCCGCATGCTGACTGGCAACTCGATATCGGGTGATATCTCACCCAGCCTGTGCCAGGCGGCTCGGGTTGCTTCTTGCGCCTCGGCGATCACTTCGGCTTCGTTCATACAAAGGACTTTTCCGTCCTTCATCAAAAAGCGGCCTTCGACCGCGACCGCCGATACGACACCCGGGTGCCCGTAATGAACGATGGACGAAACTAGATTGATGACCGGAGCCATACTCGGATTGTTCAAATCAAGAACTGTGATATCGGCCCGTTTACCAGGGGCGAGTGACCCAAGATCATGTGTTCGCCCTAGTGCCTTGGCGCCGTTGATTGTTGCAGCTTGCAATGCATGAAGCGGTGCAGGGTCAACGCCACCACCACCGGCACCGCGATGCACGATGGTGCCAATCCTCATGGCCTGAAACATATCCTCGGTCATGTTATCGGTGCCCAGAACAATGTTCACACCAGCATCAATGATGTTTCTGGCGAGAGCCTTGTGCGGCCCACGCCTGGAACTATTGGCAGGGCAATGCGCCATATGCACACCACGATCGCCCAACAGCTTAATGTCATCGGATGTGCAGAATGTCCAGTGCGCGCCCACTACATCGGGCCCAAGCCAATCGTTGGCATCCAGGTATTCAGCAGACGTCATACCGTACGCGTCTTTGACCTGGGCAACCTCTTTTGGGCTTTGCGAAAGATGCACTGTCCGTTTCAGATCGTGTTTACGGGCGAGATCATTCAATTCCCCAAGCATCCATGGCGAGCAGATATCTGGTGCATGAGCCGATATCTGACATTGCACACGCCCGTCATGTGTATTGTGGAACCGGTTAATCATTTCAATATTGCGGTCCAAAAACTCCTGCCCAAATCCTTTGTCAAACTCATAGACGCCTTTTCTGATCTTGAGCGTCAATGCGTCAGTGGCACTTTCCCCAAAATAAAGCCGGAGCCCGGTCTCTATCATACCGTCAGCGTAGCCCGGGATGAATCGAAACGGCTCTACCAACGTTGTCGATCCCGACCGGATTGCTTCCAAACACCCAAGTCGCGCCAAAGCACGACGTTCGTCATCATTCATCGCAAAGCTGATTGGCGTCATATACCCAAAGATGGCGTCACCGGACATATCCTCTACGGTGCCGCGCAGTACTAAAAGAACAGTATGGGTATGCGAGTTGATAAACCCGGGAACGACTGCTTTGCCGCGTCCATCAATCTTTTCCAAGTGCGGATAACGCGCCTCGACCTCTGCACTTGGGCCGACTTCAGATATAAGGCCATTCTCAACGGCGACCGCCGCATCTTCGATGACCCCATCGCCACCTTCGAGTGAGACCACCGTAGCGCCGGTGATAATCCAGTCCGAGGTTTCAGTCATTTTAGATTGTTCTCCGTTCTTGTTGTTGAAGGATGTTGACATTCTCCGGCGTTTTGTTCCCCGCGAAAGCCATAGAATGATGAGATTGCAGATAAAATGCTGAAGCCGACAACAAACCAAATCACGGGCCACACTGAGTCGGATAAAACCATCCCCAGGGCCTGTGTGGTGACTGCCGCAATCAACCATTGTCCAAACCCCATGATACCAGCAGCACTTCCTGCCAATTCAGGTCGAATGCCGACCGCTAATGAAAATGATGCAGGTTGGCTCATCCCATGTCCCAGGACGATCACGGCAAACGGTAAGAACAATGCCAGTGGGGACGGGTCTCCATACAAGTTCCAAGTCAAAACAAACACTGTCGGTACCAGCGCGAAGCCAATACCAACCCGTATCAAACGTTCCACTCCCCAGGTCGAAGCGACTCTGGACGTAATCAAGTTGCCAAGCATGTAACCGATGGCAAGAAACGGATAATAGAAACCATACGCCGTTGTCGGTTGGTCTAACACTTCGACCATCACGTACGGCAAGCCCGTCAGCACGGCATACCAACAAGACAGTGTGCAGGCACCATGCAACGCGTGACCAACGAAAACCTGTGAACGAACCAGCGTCGCGCCGTCAGCGAACGTTTGTAAAATTCCTCTGGCGGGTTGATCGGGGCGCGTTTCCGGCAACCATAGAAAGCAACAAGAAAATACTACTAAACCATATGCCGAAGTGACCCAAAAACTCGCCTGCCAACCGAACCACACATCAAGATATCCACCAATCGCGGGCGCGGCGGCTGTCACCAAAGATGTCACCATCGTGACGAATCCAATCACACTTGCAGCTTTGTTTCGTTCGAACAGGTCACGAGCGATCACCCGAGCAAACATCAAACCGGCACAGCCACCAATTGCCTGGAGGGCGCGACCAACGACGAGAGCTTCAATCGTGTCAGCATGCGCACAGTAAAGTGGCGCAATCACATAAATAGCGATCCCCGTAAGAATGACGCGCCGACGGCCAAATCGATCCGACAATGGACCATAACCCAGCTGCGCAAATGCAAACGTTGCCACGTAAATACTTACCGTAAGTTGTGCTGTTGCAGCACTAGCACCTAAGGTCTCTGTGAGCCCCGGCAGCGACGGCAGGAAGATGTGAAAGGCAAAGGGATTGGTCACGCTGAGACCGATTAGTAACAACGTTAAGCCTTTACCAGAAAAGGGTTTTTTCATGCTCTATGACCTAAATAACGAGACGTTACACACTTCCTTTCATGAACATTAACTGATACCTTTGAAGACTATTATAAGTCTCCGTATTCGCAATTTTGCCACCCCTAGATATCTGAAGGATTAAACCATGACGATTACTCGGTTTCGCAAGTTCAACACCCGTGACGTTTACCCTGGCGGGCGGCTCGATAACGACATGTGCATGGCCGTTCGTGCCGGAAACCGAATTTTCCTGCGCGGTCAGACGGGGCTTGATCTCGACCAAAAAATGATCGATCCGAACGATGCGGGCACTCAAGCCGAGCAGGCAATGCAGAACGCGAAGATACTTCTCGAAGAAGCTGGCTCCAGCCTGGACCACGTTACGATGGTCACAACCTATTTGACGGACCCGGCTTACAGAACCGCTGTATATAAAACTGTCGCCAAACATCTGCGTGGCAATCACACGGTCGGAACAGGGCTCGTGGTTAAAGGCTTGGCGATGCCCGATATGAAAGTCGAGATCGATCTGGAAGCATACATTCCAACGTCGGGTGAATTTAAAAAGTACCGCCTGATGAATTCCAAAGACTGGTATGGACAGGCTGACATCAATCGTGACTCGGCGTGGTTGATCGACACCGGGGACGAGATTTTCCTGCGCGGCCAAACAGGCACTGAATTCGACGGCAAAACCATGCACGGCACGGGATTTACTGTTGAGGATGCCGGAAAACAGGCCGACAAGGCGATGCAGAACGCGCGCGGCCTGTTGGAAGAAGCCGGTGCGAGCTTCGACGATGTCTGTCGAACCCGCATCTACATTGCCGATCGGGCGTACCGGGAACCCGTCTACCAAGCCATCGGCAAACACTTTGGCGATACATATCCATGCTCGACCGGGCTCATCATGCGTGGTTTTGCGCGTCCCGAAATATTGTTCGAAATCGACATGTCTATTGTCCGAACCAACGGCACCCCTCATCAACGGTTCCGAAAATTTCACACTGACAACGAATACAAAGACGGCCAACAACTTGGCATGAAGTTCTGCAAAGCTGTCCGCGCTGGAAACAGAGTATTCCTCCGTGGGCAGACTGGGGGCACTCTTGATGGCGAATTCGTCGGGCCTGGTGATCCCGGCGCGGAGGCGGATCAAGCAATGAAGAATATCAAGGTTTTGCTCGAAGAAGCTGGTGCGAGCCTCAACGATATCGTGAAGGTGAGCACGTACATTCAACACCGGGACCATCGCGAGCCTGTTTATCAACAAATCGGCAAACACCTGAAAGGCGTTTTCCCATGTGGCACAGGCCTGATCGTTGATGGTTTTGCGAAGCCGCATATTTTGGTCGAAATCGACGTCGATGCCATCATCCCCGATTGATCCAACACGAGAGAGGAACTCACGATGAAACTCGAGAGGCTTAGCCCCTTTAATAGTGCCGACGGTCATGTCGGTCGAACGACCCCTGGAATCGATGCGTCTTCTGTCGTCAAAGCGGGGAACCGCATTTTCATGAGCGGCCAAACGGGTCAGCCAATCGGTGGCGCATTGCCAGATACAACTGACCCGGCCGAACTGGCTGAACGGGCGGTGGAATCGGTTTCTGTGTTGCTTGGCGAGGCTGGTGCAACACTCGCAGATGTCTGCAAAGTCACGACCTGGCTTACCGACAAGGCGTATCGCCCGGCCGTTTACAACATGGTCAATCGCTCTCTCTCGGCCGAACCAACGGTCGGCACCGGCATCGTTACCAAGGGCTTGGCGCTGCCGGGAATGATGTGCAATCTGGGAATAGAGGCTGTCATTCCAGGCCCAGAGGGTCATAAGCGATATCGCGAGTTTGATACCGCTCAATGGTTCGACCAAAATAAATTGACCCGGCGCTCCTGCATGTTGGTCAACACAGGGGACGAAATTTATCTGCGCGGGCAGACGGGTACCGCCCTTGATGGCTCTCAACAATTCGGGCCGACCTTTACGCTCGAGGATGCTGCCGAGCAAGCCGACGTCGCGATCCGTAATGCGGCTACCTTGCTCGAAGAAGCGGGTGCCACTTTCGACGATGTCACAAAATTGCATGTCTACATCCGTGATCGTGCCTATCGCGAAGCGATCTATCCGGTGATCGGGCGCCATCTTGGTACAACGGCCCCTGTATCTACCGGATTGATTGTCGGCGGGTTCGCGCGCGTCCCAATTTTGTTTGAAATCGATATGGCAGTGACCTTGTCCAAAGGCACGCCCCACACGCGCATTCGAACCTTTGAAACCACGGCGCAGTATAAAGACGGCCAGGACCTTCGAAGCAGATTCAGCATGGCTGTTCGCGCGGGCGACAGGGTTTATATGCGCGGCCAAACTGGATTGACGTTTGACGGTGAATTCATCGGCAAGGGTGATGTCTCGGCACAGGCTGAACAAGCGATGTTGAACGTGGCCCAATTGCTCGACGAGGCCGGTGCGCAGGCGGACGATGTTTGCAAAGTTACAGTGTATGTCACCGAGCGGGAATTTCTGCCTGACGTCGAAGCCGTCGTTGCGCGACATCTGGGGCAAGTCCGGCCCTGTTACACGGCCATCGTCATTGACGGCCTCGCCATGCCATGGATGCAGGTCGAGATCGACGTCGACGCAGTCATCCAAAGCTAACGGCGAGTGACATCCAGAAATCATTCGTCATAAACCTCATCGCGGGCGACAATACGGCCTTTCTTAAAGACCAGCTTGCGTTGGGGATGGCGGGCGACGGCCTCGGCTGCGACTTCGGCTTTTACCGTGACAAGGTCAGCAGGTGCACCAACCGTAATCCCGGCATCCGGCAGTCCAAGCACACGCTTGCCAGCAGCTGTGGTGCAATCGAGAGCGATCAACAAATCATCATCAGTGCGGTATCCTGATCGCCAAGCAATCATGGTCGCGCGTTCCAGCATGTCACCCTCACCCAGCGGCGACCATGTATCGCGCACGTCATCATTCCCCGCGAACACTTCAACGCCGTGCTCACGAAGAATCTTAATCGGAGGCAACGGGGATGCACCGCCGCCGTGGGTAGCAAGAGAAACCCCTGCCTCTGCCATCTGATCAGCAAGTTTGAGGAGCTTGCCTTCCTCTGCGGCACCGAGACTAAAGCCGTGACTAATCGTAACCCGCTTAGCCATACCGTGGGCTTTCGCTCGATCTGTAACACCCGCAATCTCTCGTAATCCGTTCTCGCCAGGATCGTGCACGTGGATATCGATACCGACATTCTTTTTCTCGGCGATAGCAAACAGGGTATCCAGTTGACCATCCAGATCATCATCAATGGCTATCGGATCGATCCCGCCTACAAGGTCGACACCGGCATCGATGGCGGCCGACAAATAATCAGTCATACCAGCATGCGATTGCACGCCAGACTGGGGGAATGCCACTAATTGCATATCGACGGCATCGGCAAAGTTCTTGCGAACCTGTAACAACGCTTCGACATGTTTCAGACCAATGCTTGGGTCGATATCAACATGCGTTCGAATTGCCGACGTGCCATGCCCAATGCATAGCCGCACAAGATTAGAAGCGCGCTCTTCGACGGGGGCCAAGTCTGAACGCATATTGCGTTCCGTATCGATCCTACTCTTTCGGGTCGGGCCTGCCCGATGCGACATCCAGGGTGTTCCAGTTAATGTCTTATCCAGATGCATATGACCATCAACAAACCCCGGTAATACAAGATCCCCGCCGCCATCCATAAGGTCTTCACCAGATTGCGGAACAAGACCCTTTCCGATCTCTGTGAACTGACCGACACCAATTCGGATATCAGCCTCTTCGCCATTTGGCAGCCGAACATTGGTTAACAAGATGGGTTGGCTTGTCATTAATTTTATTCCCCGGTCGTTAGTAATGATGTGAAATCTCGGATGTCAGATATATCTTCGAACCCTTCCAGCATATTTCGAACCTTCGTTAACTGCCCCGCATCGATTACGTTTGATGCACAGTCATTAAACTTGGCCCACATTTCAGTGTCCGAAAGCGGGTTTTGAAGTACGCCTTTTGGATGCTTTAGAAATTTAGAGAGTGTTTTGCCGTCGTTGAGTGTGATGCGAGTCTCTGCAGGTTCTCTGCCATTGATCGCGGTCGCTAGCGGCTTGTCATCGGACGTTCTAGTCATCGTGATTTTGGGATAAAGCGCGCGCACTTCTGAATTCCGGATTACAGAACCCTCAAAATCGGCAAGCACCAAACGCTTTCGAAGCAGTGCCACTGCGATCGAATAATGCATGCTGAAACGTGCTTCCATTTCGGTCTTTGGATCATCGAACATCAAATTATCGAAACTGACCTTATTAACGACAGTCTCAACCGACTTGATGTCATCAACGCATAAGTCGTGCTCATTCATAAGATCGACCAACGCATCGACGGCTGTGTGCACGCTTGCACAGCAGGGATGAATTTTGACTTTCAGGCCGAAGCGTTCCAGTGCCGTGGTGTTTCCTATAAGCCCGGCTCCTTCGGCGTAGCCCTCTCCGCCGCCGCCAGCATATAGATCTCTAAATCCCCACGACCCTTCCAAAGGTTCAGGCGTTGCTGATATCCCAGCCTCGGCGTATCGAGCCGCAAGCAAACCATTCATCGCAGCCATGCCGATATGGAGCGGCTTAGCCATCGTACCAAACTGAATTTTAGAGCCCGATGCCATACTGAACGCAAGGCTTATGGCACGTGTTGTGGTCTCTTTGTCGAATTTACACATTCGCGCCGCCGCAGCCGCAACACCCATGCCACCAATCGTGCTGCTGGTGTGCCAACCAAGTTCGTAATGGTGCAAGTTGACCCCATTGCCAATGACAGACATCGCCTCGAGCCCCGCAACATAAGCATCAAGCACCGCTGTTCCATCTGCGGAACGCTCGTCCCCCAAGGCGAAAATTGCTGGGGCAAGAACCGCAGTCGCATGCCCTGCCGTTGGATGATAGTTGTCATCAAAGTCGAACGCGTGAGCCGCCGTACCATTAACGAGTGCCGCATGCGGTGCCGGAAGAAGTATTCCACTCCCAACTGCCCGCGCAGAACCAGCACCCAAACCCGTCATTGCCTTGCAGGCGCGATGCGTAGCCTCATCTCCAATTCCGGCAATCATGCATCCAACAATATCGATCATGGCGTTTCGGGCGAGCCTGAGAGTATTGCCCGTCATAGCCGTTTCAGAATCGACAATCCAGGCAGCAATTTCTTCAGTAATTGGCATTAAAAAGTGATCCTTTCATGGACACATTTTGGCTCACAAGTTATTATTAAATATGATTTTTTTACGGTTTCCCGGTTCTTTTCACCCCATTTACGGAGACGATTGAAAATGACATTCTCGCTTGTAGGAAAATGCGCACGAACAGGCATGTTCGGTGCTGCTGTAACAACATCGAGCATCGGTGTCGGTTCCCGTTGCCCATATGCTCGAGCCGGAGTCGGTGCTGTCTTAACCCAACACCGGACCGACCCGACACTGGGCCCAAAGGGGTTGGATTTCCTGGCTGAAGGGAAATCTGCAGAAGAAACTGTGGACGCACTCGTCGATGGGAATGAGACCATTGGCTGGCGACAACTGGCAGTCATCGATGCGAGTGGTTCATCAGCATTTTTCCACGGCAAACATATTTCATCCGTGCATGCCGGGGCCAAAGGCGCAAACAGTTGTGCCATCGGAAACATCATCCGTACCGATGACATTCCACAAAAAATGGTCGACGCGTTTGAGGCAGCACCTGACGCACACTTGGCAGAACGATTGCTCCGCGGTCTTGAGGCGGGAGAAAATGCAGGCGGTGAATTTAAACAAATCAAGTCTGCAGCCTTATTGGTGGTACACGAAGAATCTTTCCCGTTGGTGGACCTACGAGTTGAGTTTGATCGTGATCCGCTTGCCGAATTGCGGTTTCTTTGGGAGGTCTATATTCCTCAAACCGTGCCCTATGTTCAGCGCGCGGTCGATCCATACAGCATTCCCTACCCTGAAACCTGAACGTTTCGATTAGCATAATAAGTGGATTTGCCATCCTGATGAGGTATCCCGTCGTCGCCTTTGTGAATACTCACGGCGTCGACGGCGACTCGGCCGTCCCAATCGTTCAACCACAGACGCATCAAATGACGCTTTTTCGCAGGAATGTCGGAATCCTGAAACGCGGTACGGCGATGCAATATACGAGAATTATTAAATAAAGTTGCTTCGCCACGTTCTAGGATAAAATCAAGTTTGAATTCTGGTCGAGCACCTATTTCCTCGAACATATCCATTGCCTCCCGATCTTGATCGGAGAACGGCAAACCAAATTCTTCGACAGCCATATCAATGTAACCGCGCATCAAAATAACTGTCGGTAGATCATCTTTCTCGGAGATAATGGGGACAGGCACTTTGGAATACGGCGGTTCCCCAGGCATTTCTTCGCCAAATTTATGAAGGTGAAACCCTTTCCATAAAGGCTCTATCAAATCGGGGCGGGTGCGCAGCATTTCATTGTAAATTGCAAGAGCGCTGCAATAACTGGAAAGCCCGCCGGTTTCTGCTGGTTGTAGGGCAAACATTCCGACCGTGTCACACCGGTCTGTGTGAAGACGCAATGACCGCGAGTTCCTGTAAGCACGTTCTCGTGCATCTTGGCCGCCAACATTCACCACGTGCCCCAACAATTCTCCCATAGCGCTCTGCGAAACGGGTCGACCAAAATGCGTGCCGAGGCCCAACCACATCAATTCAATTTCTTCAGTAGAAAACGCGTCGACAGGAAAACCGCGCAATATCAACAGACCTTTCCCATCAACGATTTCGTGTTGCCAGTCGGTCAAATCACCAGCAATGCCCTCAAGATTAAAGTCATGCCGGCCAATATCGTGAAATTCTGTTTTCCCGTCTGTCTTTAGTTTTTTAACGGCGTGCGCGAATGCATCGATATGCTTGTCCGCTAAATCGACGGCGAATTCGTCTTTGCCCTGAACACCGGAACCCTTCCATGCTGCTGGATGGTCATAAGCTTTGAGGCGCGGCGTCATTATCTAAATCTCCAACTAGAACGATGTGAAAATAAATTGTTAGACCACCGGGTCTTCGGACCCTTGATAACGAATGACGGGCCTCATTTTATCGAGTTCTTCTTTTGGAATGTGGCAATAGATTTTATGATCGCCATAACTCACCAGCGGCGGATTTTCGGTTTCACATATGTCACCAATCTTGCGGGGACACCGCGATGCAAACCGACATCCGGGTTTTGGATTAACCGGGCTCGGTACCGATCCCTCCAGAAAGATACTTTCCTGATCTATGTTTGGATCGGGGAGTGAAATTGCTGAAAGCAACGCTTCGGTATAGGGGTGGTATGGCGGAACGAAGACTTCTTCAGGCGACCCTATCTCACACAACCGCCCCATGTACATGACGGCAACTTGATCAGACAAATAACGTACAACCGAAAGGTCATGGGAAATGAACAGATACGCTGCATTTGTTGTTTTTTGTAATTCTACTAACAAATTAAGGATCGCTGCTTGGACCGACACGTCGAGTGCGGACAAAGGCTCATCGCAGACGATCAGATCTGGGTCTGCTGCAAACGCGCGGGCAATCGCAACCCGTTGTTTTTCGCCCCCTGAAAGTTCGTGTGGATACCGCGATGCATAGTGTGCTGGCAAATTGACGCTTTGAAGTAGATCTGCAACACGTGTTTCGCGGGCTGATTCCTCCGCCAACCCAAAAAGTTCCAACGGGCGGCCAATGGTTTCGCCGACAGATTTCTGAGGGTTGAGAGTCGCGTCTGGGTTTTGAAAGACGATCTGAACCCGGCGCCGCACATCATTACTGCGGTTCCGTGCTTTGCCTTCTAATAATTTGTCTTCAAACGTCATGGTCCCATCGGTCGCAGTTTGCAAACCAACAATGGTCCGCCCAAGGGTGGTTTTACCACAGCCAGACTCACCCACGATTGCGAGTGTTTGCCCCCGTCCCAATTTCAGATCAATGCCATCAACAGCATGAACATTCCGAACACCCTGTCCCGTGGCAACCTCAACTATTCCTCGACGCAGGCGAAACAAACACTGCAGATTGTCGACATCGAGAATGGGCTCAACAGCACTCGCCTCAACTTTTGGTCGGGTCTTTCGGGCATTTCGATCGAATTCAAACGTCGATATATCATTCCAACGCACACAACGGACAAAGTCTTCATCACCATCTATCTGTACTTTTTCAATGTCATCAGAAAGGCACTGATCTTTGCTTTCACTACACCTTGGTGCAAAGACACATCCCGGTGGCAATTCGCTGAGGTTGGGTAACCTTCCCTCAATTGCATTCAAAGGGCGATCATGTTTTGAGAGATCAAGGCGCGGAATACAGGTCAACAGACTGCGCGTATAAGGATGTGCTGGTGCCGTGAACACACGAGAGACCGGGCCTTGCTCAACGATTTGTCCTGCATACATCACGGCAACACGGTGGCAAAACTTTGCGACAACGCCCAAGTTATGTGTGATGTACAGAATAGCTGAGCCATGTGATTCTTTGAGCTTGGTCACAAGATCAAGGATGTGAGCCTCTGTCGTCACATCAAGACCCGTGGTTGGTTCATCCATGATCAACAATTCAGGATTACACGCGAAGGCCATCGCAATCACCACCCGCTGCTGCTGACCACCGGATAATTCATGTGGGTAACGCTCATAAAACCCAACGGGATCTGGTAAATTTACTTCCTCTAAAAGGTCGAGCACACGTTCGCGTACAGCGGCTCCCGACATATCGGTATGCTCGTGAACTGCTTCGGCTATCTGATCGCCAATGCGATATCCGGGGTTAAGTGCTGTTTGCGGGTCTTGATAGACCATCGCAATTCGTGACCCTTGAATACGCCGCAATTCACTAGGGTTGAGGGCCAGTACATCTGTATCATGGAAATGGACGGAGCCTCTCATGACACGACCCGCAGCATCCAGGCCACGCATGGATGCGAACGCGACGGAACTTTTCCCCGAACCACTCTCACCAACCAACGCCAGTGTTTCACCAGCATGTACTGTCAAATCCACACCCCGAACGGCTTTGACTTCTTTCCCGCGCGGAAAATATGAGATGTGCATATCTCGAATGGTGAGAACCGGTTTTCCGGTTTGCTCCTCGGGTTCCAAGACGGTGACATTGCCCTCAGCTAACTGACTATTCATCGCCGGTTTTCCTTGCTGCAAGATATTCACGCATGCCGTCACCAAGTAAATTCACGGCGATAATGAGAAGAACGATCGCACCTGCTGGCGCGAAAACCACCCATGGTGCAGACACCAGAAACGCACGTTCTTTGGCGATCATTAGCCCCCAATCTGGCGCTGGTGGTTGCGCACCCAGTCCGAGATAGCTGAGAGAAACAACCAAGAGCACCGCATAACTGAGGCGAATGCACGTCTCGACGATCACAGGTGGCCAAACGTTAGGCAGAATTTCGCGAAAGATAATGTAACTGTTGGACTCGCCACGCACTTCTGCAGCCTCAACAAACTGCACGTTACGGAGCCCCAATGTCGCACTGCGCACGACGCGTGCGACTTTTGGGATAAACACGATTCCGATACTTAGTACCGCATTGATCTCGTTGGAACCTAAAGCCGCGACTACAAGCATCGCAAGAAGAAGAGCTGGAAATGACATCACAATATCGGTGAGACGCATCAGGATCTCATCGAACCAGCCACCGATATAACCACTGAACAATCCGATGAGAAGACCGATAGAGACTCCAATAATTGTCCCGGTACCCGCCATTGTGACGGTAAGCTGTGTCCCATGGATGACCCGACTGAAAATATCACGACCGTACCTGTCAGTACCCAGCCAAAACTCTGCTGATGGCGCGGCAAGTCGGTCAGCAAAATGGAATTGATCGAATGGATACGGCGTGATGTAAGGGCCAATGATCGCAACCACAATAAAGACAAAAACCAATGATACACCGATGACCAAACTTGTCGGCACTCGACGGGGCGGCTTTACTTTACGTTCGACCTCATCGATCATCGGATGTTCACTGGTCGAGTCCGACATCTGTCGTTTCCTCTCGTTTACGTCATCCATTTACGTGTACCGAATGCGTGGATCGAGTAGCGCATAGCAAATATCCGCCAATAAATTTGCAAAGCAATATCCTGCAGCAACAAAGAACATACTTGCCTGTAACAATGGAATGTCGCGCTGCTCAATGGAGTACAAAACCAGGCTGCCGAGCCCGGGATAACTGAACACCTGTTCTACTAGAACAACCCCACCTAGCATCCAGCCAATATTGAATGCGATCACTGTGACCGTGGGCAGCATAGCATTGCGGAGCGCATGCACGTATACGACCCGCCACCTGGGCAGCCCTTTCAATTTTGCAGTGCGAACATAGGGTGATTTCAATACTTCGATCATCGACGATCGTGTAATTCGAACCAAATGCGCTAACGCTTCTATTGCTAATACTGCAATCGGCATCGCGAGAACGTAAGCCCAATGAAAGAAACCTTCGCCCTCAGTTAGCGAACTGGTCGAAGGGAACCACTGTAACCAAGAAGCAAAAATAACAATAAATAAAGAACCAGATACAAATGCTGGAACAGAAACCCCGGTTAGCGTAACTACCGTAATGAGGTTATCGATCCAGCCGTTAGGGCGCGTGGCGGCTAAAACACCAAGAATTAAGCTTAGAATGACAGCAATAATCAAAGCCGGAATTGCGAGGCGAAGCGAGTAACCAAGGCGATCAAGCAGAACAGGAGCAATAGGAGCATCCATAGCGAGGCTGCGCCCTAAGTCTCCATGCATTATATTCCATAACCATGAGAAGTATTGCACATACAAAGGTCGGTCGAGCCCGAGCTTAGCACGCAAGATATCGTAAGCGCCCCCACTCTCTTCTACCCATCCTTCTAGCATGGCGTCCACTGCATCGCCGGGTAGAACCTGGACGATCAAAAATATGGCCGCCGATATCCCGACCAGAGTCAGAAACAGCATCCCGATCCGGCGAATAAGGAAATATAACATACTTTAAGGAACCTTTGAGAAGGTGCAGAGGTGGGACGAGGCTTCTGCCTCGTCCCTAACTCTTAAACGTTGTGACAAATCAACGCTCAACCCACGTATCACGCAGATCTACGTATTGCACAGGGATCAACTTATAGTTTTTGACCTCTTTACGATTTGCCGAGACGTAGTTCTTGAAATAGGCAACCACATCAGGACCCTCGTTGTAGAGAATCTCCTGAACTCTGTCGTAGAGTGGCTTCCGATCTTCAAACTTGGTCTTGCTACGTGCTTCGTCGAGTAGTTTATCCACTTCCGGGTTGGAGTACTTGGTGTAGTTCCAGTTACTACCCGTGTAGTAGAACGGAGTCAGACTCTCATCGATCGTCGGACGACCAAACCAGTTGTTATGGGTCGTTGCATTTGCTTTAGGGTTCGGAATGATCTCTTTGTAAAGACGCCGAATTTCCACACTCTCGATCTTTACCCGAAACCCGGACTCAGCAAGCGTTTGCTGTGCTACAACAGCAGCAGGCTCAAGTCCTGGACGCTGTGTCGACGTATAAAGCGTAATGTCGATACCGTCTGGGTATCCCGCTTCAGCCAACAATTTCTTGGCTTTAACGACGTCTTTTTTCCGTTGTGGTAGGTCCGCGTTGTAATACGGGTTCGAAGGGCTAACGGGTGAATCATTGCCGAGAACACCAAGACCACCAGTCGCAGCGGCCATCATCGTCTCGCGATCCATTGCGTGACGGAAAGCTTGCCGAACGCGAACATCATCCCAAGGCTTAACGCCACCCCACATTAATAGTGGTTGGAAAGACGGTGCCGAGACAATTTTCACTTCGATATTTGGGTCTCCCTTGAGTTCAGGGATGATTTCTGGCGGAGCGAAATACATGATGTCGATTTCGCCAGTCTTCAGAGCAGAGACTTGAGCCGCATATTCTTTGATGAAAATTTGATGGACTTCATCAAGGTACGGGAGGCCTTCCTCGAAGTAATCTTGGTTTTTAACCAAGATCGCTTTGCTGCCAGGTACGTATTCCTTGAGCACAAATGGCCCACTACCGATCGGCTTGTTAGCAATATCCTCAACATTCTCTTTGGCAATGATGCGCGAGAAAGTGTTTCCAAGTTGAAGCGCCAAATCTGCATAAGGCCCCTTCAGCTTGAAGACGACAGTATGATCATCTTTGACTATGACTTCCTCAATCGGGCCGAGTGCCTTAGCACCCTTACTCGCTGTTTTTGGATCGAGTATCCGGTCGATTGAGAATTTCACATCCGTTGCGGTCACTGGTCGACCATTGTGAAACTTCGCATTTTTCACGAGATGGAATGTCCACTCATCACCAGTAGCGTTTACATCCCATTTATGTGCGAGTTGTGGCTCCGGTTTCAATTCATGGCTGATCCGTGTCAGGTTAGAGAAAATCATCGCCGTCAACATGTAGGCGTCACCGGTTCGAGTGGCAGCCGGGTCAAGTCCAGGCCGCGCGCTTGGCGTTGCAAATTTGAGAACGCCACCTTTTGATTGGGCATCAACGGCGTGCGCACTAAACGTGAGCATCGTCGCAGCGACCATCATATGTAAGAGTCTCTTAGACATGTTTTGCATCCTTGTTATAGGTACCCCGTGTTTCCCGATCCAGCCGGGATTAGTTAGGCGCGACAGGGTTTGTTCTCACAGTCGCCACCTTTGCCGGGGCGTACTAAGTGCTGCACCTGCGAAATATACTGCGGGATTTTAGAATAAGCGTCGAATTAAAAATCTAATGTTATATATTCAGAAAAGTTATAGGCTATTTTCTTTGCCGCACACTATTTCTCATTGCACCAAAGATATTCATCGATAAATAGCTTGGCCAAACGTGAAAGCGGATTGGCCTTTGCATACGAAAGTTGCACTGCGACCTTAAAGCGGGTCTTGAATGGACGCGTAACAATATTCGGCATATCTTGTCCCAACAGCGCGAACTCATCTACGATAGCTACGCCCACACCCGCATTAACCAACTTGCACGCAGTGTAGCAATAACTCGTTTCAATATCTGCCCTCAGAACTTCGTCATGCTCTCGAAATGCGTCATCAACAATAATACCGATGGGTGAAAACCGAGGGTAAGAGACAAAAGTGGTGGCTAAAAGATCCTTGGGTAAAATAAATTTCTTTCGGCTTAACGGATGATCTTTCGGAATAGCGCAAACCAAAAGTCCCTCGCGAAGCACGCGCCCCTCCAGCGACGGGTCTTTAACTGCCGTGATTGTAAGACCAAAATCTGCTTGATGACTATCCAAATGGGTTATGATTATGTCGTTCCCAAGCATGTCGAACCCGATTTTAACTTCCGGACGGTCCCGCGCAAATGCAGCAATCGCACGCGGCAAGATGGTTTGCCCCAAACTCGGACTCGCCAAAATTTTCAAATTCCCAACCTTTGATTCACGAAGGTCATTAACCAGATTCTCGATTGCATCTACACTGGCAAAAACCCGCTCAAGGTTCTTAGAAAGAACCTCGGCTTCGAGCGTCGGATGCAACCGTCCACTGATACGATCAAACAGCTTAAACCCGAGTTGATCCTCAAATTGCTTAATCGTGTTACTAACAGCGGGTTGCGATACGAGCAGCAATCGGGCCGCATTTTTCGTTGTGCCACTATGCATGAGCGCCTGGAAAACTTCCAACTGACGAAGATTCAACAAAGCCTCCTGTATAATTTTTTCAAATACTCTAAGACTAATTCTTAATTCGACATTGTACGATGGTTTTGATCATATTCAATCACCTCAGGATGAAGAGGGCCGCATTGACCGGTCCCATTTCTATTTGAGCATGGGAATCAGAGCCGGTGAATTTGGCCGCGAACTCTCAAAAACACAGGCCTAGCAGTCATTAATGCAACTTGTGAGTCGAGGAATACGAAGCCAATTCTGCAACTAAGAGGAAGTCTAAATGAGTTCGAAAAAGGACGTATTCCTAGAAGAGGCTCGTCTTGGTCCGCGCTCAGATGTTCTGGTTGAATGCGAAGAGATACCGAATCTGCCGCGTCTGATCCGTCGGTTCAAAGAATACGTTCTCACTGACCTCGCTCACGCTGTCATGTTAACTGAGACTGGTATCATCACTTCTGCCCGGGGCGCCAAGCTGCTTTCAGGATTGATTTTGATGTGGGAGAGCGAAGGCGAAGGGTTTCCTTACCTTCCGAACGTCGGTTCTTTTCTGGTCCAGACGGAGCATTTTCTAAGCGAACGAATTGATGAAGATATTGCTGGCCGACTTCAGACCGGACGGAGCCGGAATGACCAAAGTGCCGAGGCCGAGAGGCTTTTTCTTCGCGATCTTCTGTTGGAGGTTTCGAAGCATTTGATGCTGTTGCAGAATGCGGTCCTTAATCAGGCAAAAGCTCACGCAAATAGTTTGATGCCGGGCTACACCCACCTACAGCACGCACAACCGACGACGTTTGGCCATCACCTGATGCGCTATGCCGCCGCATTCGACCGTGACCTTGAGCGGATTTCCGGTGCCTATGCCCATGTAAACCTTAGCAGCCTTGGCGGAGCCGCGATGGCCGGCACCTCATGGCCCATTGATCGAGTGAGGACCGCCGAACTTCTTGGTCACGATGGCCTTGCTGTGAATTCATCGGATGCCGGCGGTTTTGCCCGCGACTACATCGAAGAAACTGTAGCTGCACTCTCAATCCTAATGGCAAACATGGGGCGCCTCGCCAACGATCTATATGTCTGGAGCTCCTGGGAGTTTGGCTACGTGCAGGTAGCAGATGCACTCGCGGGAACATCGAGCATTATGCCGCAAAAGAAAAACCCGCATTCGCTGGAGCGAATCAAGTCATTGTCGGGTCAAGCAACGGGCTGGTTTGCTGGTGTCGCAGGATGCCAGCACAGCGTATTTTCAACAGATCTGGATTTAACCTTCGCCGATGATGCGCTGAGCGGAATGGGCGATGCGACAATCCAATCTCTCCGATTGGCATGCGCTACTATTGAAACAATCGAAATCAACGCAGATCGAATGGCAGACTCCGCAGGCGCATTTTGGAGCACAACCTCGCACTTAGCTGACGAACTTGTTCGCCGATACGATCTGTCGTTCCGAGCCGCACACCACATCATCGGACGCTTCGTTCGTGATAGCATTGCTGCTGACAAGACTCCTGCTGACGTCGAAGCAGACGCCCTTGTCAAAGCAGGCCTAGAGATGGCTGATATTAAACTCGACATGAACACGACCGAACTTCGCGAAAGCTTGGACGCGCGCGCTTTCTTGTTTAGCCGTGCGAGCATTGGAAGCGTCAACCCAAGCGAGACCGAAGCCCACGTAGAAAACCTGCGCGAAGCCCTAAAGAAACACCGGGAATGGTGTGAAGGCGCCAAAACCAAAGTCGATAATTCACTGAATGATCTTTTGAGTTGCGCCCATTCAATAGCTGCGAACACAGGATCATAACGTCATATGGTTGACCCTCGACGCCTTATTGATGCTGTTGATGGCCCTGCGGCTCTCAACTTTTTAGCAAAAATGATCAGCTTTAAAAGTTACAGCGGCGAGCCAGGCGAAGCCGATTTGGCACGTTTTATGGTCAACGCGATGAAAACTGTTGGGCTTGAGGCGGAACTCTCGCCCGTACCAGAAGAGCGTTTCAACGCCATTGGCACCCTCAAAGGAACGGGTAACGGCAAGAGTCTCTTGTTTAACGGACATATGGACACAAATCCGGTGACGGGAGACTGGACAGTCGACCCCTGGGGCGGGGATTACGACGACGAGTTCATATTTGGGATCGGCGTTTCTAACATGAAGTCCGGCGATGCGGCCGCGTTCATGGCCGTTAAAATGCTGGTCGACGCAGGCATCCGCCTTAAGGGCGATGTCATTCTGGAGTATGTCGTTGGTGAGCTTCAGGGTGGTATCGGTACCGTTACCGCCATCGAAAGTGGCGTCAAAGCCGATTGTTTTGTAAACATGGAACCTACCGATCTCAATGGAATGACGCTCCACGCCGGGAGCTTCAACGTCACGATCGAGCTGACAGGCGTCACACGCCATATGTCTAAAAGAGAAGAAGCCGTTGATGCAATTGCAGCAGCCGCAGTTCTCATTCCGCGTATTAATGGAATACGTTTTTCAGGTGCGGCGAACGCTGAGCATGCGTCAGTTAATCGCGCGAATATTGGCGTGATCAGAGGCTCTTTATCCCCTGAGTTTCATGATTGGCGCCCACCACAAGTTGCAGATTTTGTCCGCATGTCGGGCACCGTTCGTTATGGACCCAGCCAATCCATAGAAAGCGTACTATTGGATTTACGCACTATTTTGGATGAATTAGAGGCCGAGATACCAGGCCTGAAAACCACGGTTGAGAAGCAATTTGCCGATGAACGCCCATCCATGTTGCCATTCGAGATTGAAAAAACAGCGCCAATCGTCGCCAGCGTCAGCAAAGCCTACAAATCAGTTCGGGCTGTTGATCAGCAACTGGGACCTGTGAAACCCTATTGCTTCTACGGCACTGACGCCGCGCATTTGCAAAGCCGTGCAGGAATGCCAGGAATCGTATGCGGCCCAGGAGGGCGCTACAACACAATGCCCGACGAGCGTGTTGATATCGTCGATTATCTGGACGCAATCCGAATATACCTTCTGACGATCTTGGACGTTTGCGAGGTGGCTTCGTGAACAAGGTATTCCCAATTGAAGAATATGAAGAGCGCCTCAGAAGACTTCGCTTGGTCATGACAACGCGGGACTTGGACGCGGTCATCGCTGACGAAAGTGAAATGCTGCATTACTTCACCGGGTTTGCAATTTCAGAAAATCTTTATCGCGCTGCCGTTATTCCAAGGGACGGCACGCCCATCATGATTGTCAGAAAATTGGACGAGCAACCGTTCCTTAATGCGGCGTGGTTCGAAAATAGGCATGCCTTTGTCGATACTGACAATCCCATCGAGATACTGGGCGAAGTCCTTGGCGAAATGGGCGCGGCGAATGGTCGAGTAGGCCTCGACATGAATTCATATTGCATGCCAGTTGCACGGTTTTGCCAACTCGAAGGCGTCATGCCAAATGTAGATTTCGTCGACATGAACGATGTCTTCCGACCCATGCGTCTTCAAAAATCACCCAGAGAAATCGACGTTCTAAGAAAAGCCGCTGCTGTCGCAGACAAGGCAATGGTCCGCGCAATTGCCGCCGCCGTTCCAGGAGCGTCGTCTCGTCAGGCAGCAGCAGTCGCGTCAAAGGCATTTGTTGAACTTGGTGCTGATTTTGGCCGAACAGGACCGATTACGGTGGGACGCGGTTGGAATTTTATGCACGGAAAACTATCCGATGATCCGTTGCAGCCCGGCGACATTTTGCATATCGAACTTGTGCCAAAAGTTAATGGGTATTGTGCGCGGCTCATGCGTCCTGCCGTTATGGGCCCTCCTTCGCCCGAGGTTGAGGATGCAACAGCAGCATTGATCTCACTTCAAGATCAGCAGTTCGCGGCGATGAAGCCTGGTGCCAATGCGGGAGAAGTCGACGTGATATTACGCGACGGTGCTGTCAAAGCAGGATTGCGGCCTGATTACGTGAATAACACGGGGTACACGTTGGGTTATTATTTCGAGCAAGCCCCCAGAACAAGCGACTTTACCCGAGTTTTCACCAAGGACGCCGATTGGGAACTTGAAGCTGGCATGGCATTCCATATGTATACATCCGCCAGTGCTGGCGTTGCGATCAGCGAAACCATCCTCGTCACCCCCGATGGTGCCGAGCGTCTAACCCAGTTGGAACGCCGACTATTTCAATGTGGTGAGGGAGCAGCCTAATGGATACCGCAACACAGAGCGTACTCAAACGTGCCGGAGACGCTGCCAAAGTGATGGCAGATCTGGACGCTATTTGTGAAACAGGCGGCCGCTTTGCTGGTACACAAAGTGAAGTTCTAGCGCGAGAGTACCTTGCAAAAAGATTAGATGAAATTACAGGGTCGCCCCCAAAACGGATGACCATCGAAGATACAGGATGGGTCCGGGGCGACGCATCCATAGAGCGCCTTTCCGACGGGAAGATATTTTCGTGCGCATCACTGGTGCGATCTCCTGAGACGCCTGAAGGCGGGTTGATCTCCGACCTGATCGATATCGGTCGTGGCACAGAAGCAGATTTTGATGCTCATGCAGATGTCATTCCAGGCAAAATTGTTATGGTCCGTCATGAGTATATGTTTGCCGCAGAAACCACTCACCGCCGCGTTAAATACGACCGGGCGATAGACCGAGGTGCAGCAGGATTTTTGATTGCGTCGCATCTGCCAGGAGACCTTCCCGTCACAGGTTCTTCGGGCGCAACCCCAACCAGAGGTATTCCAGCGGCCGGCATCAGCGCAGAGACCGCAGCAGCATTATCGGGTGATGGTGTTCAACAAATAAAAATTCGAATTGAAGCCAAATCAGAACCACGCCGTACTGAAAACCTTATACTCGATATCCCGGGTCGCATCGACGAATGGGTCGTGCTTTCCGCACATATCGATGGACACCATTTGTCGGAAAGCGCGATGGATAATGGGACCGGATTGGCTGCGGTACTTAACGCACTCGCAGCCGTATTGCCTTGTGCAAATACGTTTGAGCGGGGTCTCCGGGTCGGTTTCTTTACCGTCGAAGAATGGGCACTGGCTGGTTCTGCCGCGTATGTTGATGGCATGAGTGACGCCGAACGCAATTCAATCAAGCTGAACATCAATCTGGATTCTGTCGCAGGCGATTCTGAAATTACGGCTCTCACCAGTGGTTTTGGAAAAGCTGAGGCCTGGATGGTCGAACAGGCCACAGGCATTGGACAGCAATTAGGAACCCATCAACCATTGATGCGCAATTCGGATCATTACAATTTCGCTCGGCACGGCATTCCTGCCGCACGGTTGGTCGCCGGGTTCGATAACCCGAGTTCAAATCTCACATACGTTCTAACACCTGCCGACAACAGGGATAAAATTGATCCCGCCGACTTGGCGCGCGCAACCCAATTGACTGCAGGTCTGGTGCTCGCAGCATGCACCGCCAAAACACTGGATTTAAGGTAACGCACCATTTTTAGATGGCGCGGTTAGTAAAAATGAAATCGGAGTACAAGCAATGAGCAGAGTGGTCACCGTTGGCGCAGCACAATTAGGGGCGATCCAAAAGGCGGATGACAGGGCAAGCGTCGTCAACCGGATGCTGGCGTTGATGGAGAACGCACACAGCAAGGGCGTCGATCTGATCGTATTCCCAGAACTCGCACTGACCACATTCTTTCCGCGCTGGTATTTCGAAGACCAAGATGAGGTCGATTCATATTTCGAAGCTGCCATGCCAAGCAATGAAACTCAGCCACTATTCGAGACTGCAAAACGCATGGGCATGGGTTTCCACCTGGGGTATGCAGAAAAGATCGAAGAAGACGGAGAGATGCATCACTACAATACAGCGATCTTAGTTGATAAAAGCGGAGACATCGTTGGCAAGTATAGAAAAATCCATCTGCCCGGCCATGGGGAATTCGACCCAGAGCGATCATTCCAACATTTAGAAAAACGTTATTTCGAAATCGGCAATCTCGGTTTCCCTGTATGGCGTACAATGGGCGGCATAATGGGCATGTGTATTTGCAACGACCGACGCTGGCCCGAGACGTTCCGTTGCATGGGTTTGCAAGGCGTCGAGATGGTGGTGCTTGGGTACAACACACCCATAACAAATTCTCAATCAGACGAGTCGACCCATCTCCGCTATTTTCACAATACTCTCTCGTTACAGGCTGCCGCGTATCAAAATAGTACGTGGGTGATTGGGGTTGCTAAGGCCGGTGACGAGGATGGTCACCCGCTCATGGGGGGCAGCACAATCATCGCACCTACTGGAGAGATTGTGGCTCAATGCCACACCACCGATGATGAATTAATTGTCGCCGACTGTGATCTCGACGATAGCATTTTCGGAAAAGAGACCGTATTTGACTTCAAACGTCACCGTCGGCCAGAACATTACGACCGCATTACGTCACAAACCGGTGTCAAATTGCCGGAATAACGGGAGAAACACATTGTCAGATTTCGACATAATTATCCGAGGCGGCACTGTCGTCACTTCAGCCGATAGCGCCCAATGCGATGTCGGAATCAAAGATGGAAAAATCGCAGCGTTGGCAACCAATCTGGGCAGTGCAGATAGAGTTATTGACGCTGAAGGACGACTTGTTTTACCGGGCGGGGTCGAGGGGCACTGCCATATCGAACAGCGCTCTGCCGTTGGTGGGGTTATGAATGCCGACGATTTTTACACAGGTACGCGATCAGCCGTATTCGGCGGAACCACCACAGTGATCCCCTTCGCTGCCCAACGCAAAGGTGCAACGCTCAGGCAAGCTGTCGAGGAATACCATGAATGTGCAGGACCAAAGGCTGTCATCGATTATGGGTTCCATCTCATTGTCACTGATCCGAACGAACATGTGCTGAATGAGGAACTGCCTGCATTGATTGAAGAGGGATACACGTCTTTCAAAGTTTATATGACATATGACGCGCTCCGCCTTGATGATCGGCAAGTACTCGATGTGCTGGCCTGCGCACGTATAAATGGCGGCTTCGTGATGGTTCATGCTGAAAATCATGAAATGATCAAATGGTTGAGCGATAGACTCATCAATAAGGGATATAGCGAGCCCAAATATCACGCCGTTAGTCATGCACGCTTAGCCGAGAGCGAGGCAACCCACCGCGCCATTGCACTGTCAGAACTCGTCGATGTGCCGATGCTTATCGTGCATGTGTCGACCGAAGATGCGATGACCGAAATCCGAAATGCACAATCGGCGGGGCTAAAAGTCTATGGCGAGACCTGCCCGCAGTATTTGTTTTTGACCGCAGACGATCTGGACCGGGATGGTGCAGAGGGGGCAAAATTTTGTTGCAGCCCTCCGCCACGCGACGCTGCTTCGCAAGAGGCGATTTGGCGCGGCCTCGCCAATGGGACGTTTCAGGCTTTTACGTCAGATCACGCGCCTTACCGCTTCGATGATACCGGAAAGTTGAGAGCTGGCCCGAACCCATCATTCAAAGAGGTCGCAAATGGTGTTCCAGGCATTGAACTTCGGCTTCCGTTGCTGTTCTCCGAGGGCGTCAGGAAAGGTCGGATTGATATCCATCAATTCGTTGCCCTGACATCCGCCAACATCGCGAAGCTTTACGGGCTTCATCCGCAGAAGGGAACCATCGCAGTCGGCGCTGATGCTGATATTGCAATATGGGACCCAGACCTCGAGAAAACGATAAATTACGATCAGCATATTCACGATGACGTCGGCTACACCCCTTATGAGGGTCGTACTGTAACGGGCTGGCCGATCATGGTCCTAAGTCGTGGTCGCGTCGCCATCGAAGACGGTGAGTTGTGTGTTGAACGTGGATCGGGGGCATTTCTGCCACGTGAGAAATCTTCTGCAGCCAAGCCACTGGGCCGCCTGGTCCCGGAAATGGACCCTGCACGCAATTTTGGCGCTGATATCTTACCCACTGCCAACAAGTAACAGGTTGATTTCGAGGATATAGAATGACTCAAAAAAATAACGGCGCCGAAGGAAATAACGATAATGGGCGTATCCTCGTCATCAATCCGAATTCCACGCAAGCCGTAACCAATGGCATTGATGAGGCTCTCAACCCGTTTCGCTTTTCTAATGGTCCCAGCTTTGACTGTATTACCATTGAAACAGGCCCACCGGGAATTGCGACGCAAAGTCATGTCGATGACGCCGCAGCACAAGTTTGCGATTTGATCGAACGAGAAGACAACGCTGCAGATGCTTTTGTCATCGCCTGCTTTTCTGACCCGGGTTTTTACGCAGCCAAAGAAATTACAACAAAGCCCGTTTTTGGTATCGGTATGTCATCCTTCGCCCAAGCAACTCTGTTAGGCGAACGCTTTGGCATAATTGCGATCTTAGAAGGATCAACTGTCAGGCAACGTCGAGCCGTTCGCATCATGGGCTTGGATAGCCGATATGCTGGTAGTTTACCCATCGGTTTTGGCGCAGAGGAATTGGCGGGTGACCAAGTGCGAGATCGTATGATCGAAGTCGGTGGTACATTGATCGAAAACAACGGTGCAGACGTTTTAATTATGGGATGCGCTGGCATGGCCCACTTCCAATCCGACATCGAAACAGCACTCGGCGTACCCGTCATTGATCCATCACAAGCCGCAGCATCACAAGCCCTGGCTGCAACATGCCTGTCCCGGCAATAACCTTGGCGAATCACTCCACTCGCGCAAAAGACATCACCACCTTAAATTTAAAAATATTGATTTTATTTCAATAACTTAGATTCTTATCTCGTTGCTATTATTGGAATTCAGCAGGTGGGCGACGGCACTCATGTCCCTCGTATCCGTGAGTACTCCTAGGAGCATCTTCGCACTAGTTTTACAGAACACCTGCATCCACTTGCGGAAGACCCTTTCGCATTCGATACAAACCGAGTATGCCGTTGGCAACTTAGGCCCCATTGGAATTTTCTTTCAGCATGAGCAACCCGGAAGACATCCTGCATTCCGTATTTGGATTTGCACAATTTCGTGCAGGGCAGCAAGAAATCGTAGATCGCCTGCTTGCGCATAAAAATACATTAGCAGTCATGCCCACAGGTTCAGGTAAATCCTTGTGCTACCAAGTCCCAGCGCTCATTTTTCAAAAACTAACCGTGGTCGTCTCTCCGCTTGTCGCCCTGATGGACGATCAGGTCGCAGCGCTTCGGACATTGGGGGTCGATGCTGTATGCATTCATTCCGGGCGCGAACGCACCGCCAATGTTGAAGACTGGAAGCGTGTAAGTAGCGGTGCATGCAGATTGCTGTATCTGTCGCCTGAACGGTTGATGACGGAGCGAATGGTCCAGGCTTTGCAGCGACTCGATCCTGATATGTTTGTTGTTGATGAGGCTCATTGCATTTCGAAATGGGGGGCCAATTTCCGACCAGAATACGAAGCCCTGACCGGATTGAAATCCGCGTTCCCCAATGCTGTCTTTTCCGCCTTCACCGCCACCGCCGACGAGGCAACCAGACGCGATATCGCAACCAAACTCTTTGATGGTCAGGGCGATATCATCGTACACGGGTTCGACCGTCCAAACCTGCATCTTGCCGTCGAACCAAAAACCAATTGGCGTCAGCAGCTGCTTGAATTCATCAAAGATCACAACGGACAGTCCGGCATTGTGTATTGTTTGTCGCGACGCCTGACCGAAGAAATCAGCACTTTTCTGAACACCAACGGCCATCGCGCACTTCCCTATCATGCAGGACTGTCCGCTGAGGTGCGCCGCGACAACCAAGAAACCTTCATGTCTGAAGATGGTCTTGTTATGGTTGCCACCATCGCATTTGGCATGGGTATCGATAAGCCCGATATTCGCTATGTCTTTCATGCGAACCTGCCAGGCAGTATGGAGGCCTACTACCAAGAAATCGGTCGTGCTGGTCGCGATGGTGCGCCATCTGACGTGAAGCTGATTTACGGACTTGATGACATCCACATGCGCAGGCGGTTCATCGACCAAGAGGGCGGCTCAGCCGACCACCGCCGCCGGGAGCATAAACGCCTGGATGCGCTGATAGCCTATTGCGATGCCACGACCTGTCGACGCGTTACATTGCTAACGTATTTTGATGAGGTAACCACGGCCTGCGGCAATTGCGATATATGTCTTAATCCACCAACATTGATCGATGCAACACCCGAAGCACGTATGCTCTTCGCAACCGTTGAAAGCACCGGCCAAATTTTCGGTGGTACCCATATCATCGATGTGCTGAGAGGTGGTGCGACAAAGAAAATAAAACAACACAACCATGATCAACTTCCCGAGCACGGGATTGGATCTAAATACAGCGCCAAATATTGGCAAGGCTTCGTTCGCCAAGCCGTCGCTGGCGGTCACTTGATCACAGATATCGAAGGATATGGCGGTCTGAAATTAGGCCCGTTGGGTCAAGACGTTGCAAAGGGTAATGCCAGCTTTTCGATCCGAGAAATGGCCCGCACTTCACCAATTAGCGCCAAGTCACGCCAAACCAGCAGCACCGACCACGACTTGCCAGAAGACTTAGCAGATTTGCTGCGCACGCTGAAAGTGCTACGGCGCGATCTGGCAAAGGCACGCAACGTACCAGCCTATG
>ENA-UOXV01001426-UOXV01001426.1-marine-metagenome-genome-assembly--contig:-NODE-1426-length-33365-cov-6.722696_pt1 | contig 33365 bp, 34 predicted proteins | sample MGYA00238165_ERZ766961 | MGnify/ENA primary metagenome ERZ766961 (study PRJEB28924, sample SAMN03173240) | marine metagenome | biome: Marine; feature: Water; material: Subsurface seawater | place: North... | reverse complement strand
CCAAAGGTGAGCAAGTCTTTACTGAGTGCGAGTGACACGTGTCACTCGCATATAATTCACAAAGAGTGATAAATTACACTCATCTGGGAGGTGAACGATGCACCTCTCTAATCTGTTCACATCACTCGGTTTCCTCTCTCTAAGAGAGAGACCCAACGTGACAGAGAAGAGTAATAAATAGGAGTGAATGGTCTCCGTGTGAGATGGCCAAATAAGCCCATAAAGGTAGCCCCGCTGCACTCGTCCAGCTGATTTTAGAAAATCCGAGATTTTACCCTTCATCCAATCAGCATCTTTACTCGGATCTGGATTGAAGCGGATGGCTCCTGATGTTCCGCGTTCCGCGCTACCGAAGGATTTTTCGATGATTTGGTCACAGATAAGGTATCCTGGCGTCGGCGCCAGCCTGAGGGCTCTTTTGGACCATGTCAAGGCTGACTCTGGTGACGCATCCACATTTAGACAGCAGAAATCTTGTACATGTGGAAGGTTTCGTAATTCTTCTGACGTATGCTTGCATCAAAAACATATCATCATACAGGTCCAATGACGTTGGAGGAGCTAAACATGGTGCTCGGTGTCCTCGTTGAGGTAGTGTCGCGTACGTACGAACCGTGTGTCCGTCGCTATGTTAAGGCGCTTTGGCACGCGCTTATTGCACGTCATGGAGGTGGCTTTTTCGAAGGCTTTTTCACTTGTGCATTGCAGGTAGCACACCTCTGTAAAACAGGTTGATTGAACAATCCGATTTGTTGATTGAAATCTCAGGAACAAGGTCTGGCAAACTCAGTCTGCTTTGTCGTGTGCAGATTTCAGATCGAGCCTCCACACCCAGTACTGAATGCGCTGTAATGGAACTGGTGTGTGAGCTGACTATCGCCGTAGCACTTTCTGGTGGAGAAGTATCGAGGCAGTACGTCACGCAACTGGTAGAATTGCAGATTTCCCTTGTCGGTAAGATTGTGGCATCGAATTGCAAGCCGAGCCTGCTGCGCGGATGTCTCAATCGCACGTGTTTCGTACTATCGAAAATCGATGGGTTAAGGGAAACATTCATGGATATCATGGCCCAACCATTGAATATTTCTGACTCGGTCCGGCTGTGCCTTTCTCATCCTCAAGTGTTGAGCCTGAAAACAAATTACAACGGTGAAAATCAAATTTCACCGTTTGATGTGAGATTTTTCTTAAATTGCAGATCGGTGGCGTGTACATTGTGGCGGTGTTCACAAGGCCCCAGAGGAAATCAACTGGATCGATTGCTACACATAAATTGGTCGATCTATACAGACACACAGTCCTTGACGCTGTTCAGGTATGTGACTGCGTTTTCACTTGTTGTAATGAGGCATCATTGTGTTTCATTGTGTGCTTTCATGCTCATTTTTATCAATCGTTCTGACTCCCATGTGATGTGTTGACGATCATTTCCTCCGTATCCCTTAGGAATTTCGATGATACCCTTTGATTTTTTTGCAGGGGCGCAAAGGTCGCGCGGTGCCGGTTCATCTTGCTGCTGCCTTCGCCGAGATTATCAAGATTTTGAGCTACGACGATATTTCTACTCTGGTATGAGATGAGGGATCGAAACTGGCTCTTTTGAAGTGAATCCAACAAATAATTATGCTTTGTCTCCGCATTTGAATTCTGCTAGCAGATGACGGAAATCCAACAACAATGCTTGCGCACACCGAGCCTCATGTTGGGTCCACTTGCTACATTTATCGCACAGCTTTCCGTGGATCCTTCCCCTTATGTGGCGCAGCTCGCCCCGGTGCGACCTGATTTTTTTCAGAGTGATGAAAATATCATGTGCCATGGAAACGTACCTTCACCGAATCGCGTCCCGAAAAATCTTCCAGGAACTCTACTCGGACTGACAATTTATTGTGCTTATTTCTTGACAGATCGTGTACGAGAGGTTGACGATGGACATTCATCGTTCAGATTGTCTGAAAGTCGTACGTACTCTCACCATACAATGCACAGACTCTGCTGCACTCCTCGCGTTAGGGCAGGTTTGCATCACTCCGGTCGACCAAGTGCAGCATGTTTCAAAATACTTGACTTCTGTTGAACTTGATGTGTCTTGTAGCAGGCCTCGGAAATACTGATCCGAGTCTTCTTAAGTGATCACTGCAAACAGGGTCTATTTCATTCTCTTAAGGATCATATCACGCAAAAACAGTCCAGGAATTGGCAAGGAACACAGGGTCTACTTCTCGCGTTGGAGTATTTTCTTGATCAAGATTCCAGACCATCGACGCTGGCCACAGAGATTTATCCTGCCGTTTTACAGCTTTCCGCTAAAGTCGAGATTTCACCCTCGCCTCAATGTCGAACTGTTTTCTCAAAATGGACGTGTTGACATGATTTGATGAAACCGTGGCCCTGAATTGAAATCTTCAAATAGGAGGCCAACGAGGCGACCAAGTGCATTGCGTGGCGCCTGCTGGGCAAAATTGTCGCTCGAACAGGCAACCTCACAGGGGAGTGCCAAAAGCTCATGGCTGAGTTGCTCAAGAGCTCCAGCGAAAACTTGCGATCTGTGGTCCTTGATGCGCTGTGGACGATAGTTCAGTGCTTTGTCGCAACGAACGCAGCAGCACAATTCGCCGATCCGCTTATCAATCTCATTCATGTGAAAATCCTGCTCGTATGCCAAGTACTGGTTTGTTTTTGCGATCTGCCTGCTTGAATTACCCAATTTCAACGGCTCTCGCGCAGTTGTCGCAAAAGAAGGTCGCGTTGAGAGGGGATTCGATGCGCGCTCTTCGAATTTTGATAATTTTTGCTGAAAGGGACGAAACGGTCGCCAAAAAAATTGACACTTGCAAGGCATGACCTAAGCACGATTCTTGACTGAGCCATATTCAAAAATTGGATTTTTCATAAGTTCTTGTGATATCTTATGAAAAATCCCCGAAATAGCTCCGACTTTTCACTGAAGTGGTGCCAAACAAGCTGAACTCTGCGAGTTTGTTGCAACAGATCCTCCCGCAACTTCTTGGCTCGCAGTCTGACCTCCTCGCGATGTGCGAGTACGGCACACCGCCTGGTCTGGTCTCGGAACAACAGCTCCTGGATCTCGCCGCGGCAATCAATCTTCTGCTTTGTGATCAGCTGAAATTTGGCTGTGACCAATTGGATCTGGTTGTTTCCAGCGGGATTCTTAAGGGCAACTAGAGCTAGCGACTAGCGACTAAAATAGATTCAAGGTGCATAGCAAGCGAATCTGATTGTTGTTGTTGACAGATGAACTTTGTGGCACGCCTTCTCTGTCATCCATTGTATTCCATCCATCTGTCGGCGACTGTCGTCGTCAAGGTTTGATTCCATCATGTTACAGCGAGAAAATTGTGCCCACGGGCAAAGAATGTGCACTCTTTCCCATGGACAGAGGTGGTTCGATTAGAACTACATCGCAGTATTTCCTCTTGGCCTGCTCATGACATCGGCGAGGTGTGTTTGGACTCTCTCATGAAGCAGGCTGTATGGAAGGACCCTACATTACTTGCCGAGCTGATCGATAATATTAGATCACTCGTCTTCGATGCGTGTGAAATCGAGGTAAAAGAAATCTTCTGGATAACTTGTGGTTGTAACGCCAGAAGATAGATATCATATTTGATCTGAATTATTTGCCTCAAGTCAATGTGAAGTAGTCGAAAATGCAGTCGAAATGGAATATTCAGTGTCCACCTGACTGACGAGATCCGTCTAATTTACAATGACCTCCAGATTCGCCGCTCTTCGCTAACACATCCCCGCGTTTTTTTTAAGCGAGCAATTCTCGCAGCTGTTCCGCGGACTCACCTTGCGAGCCTCCTCGGTTCTCTTCTTCTGACAACACATTCCAAGCTTCTCTTCACCTCGAGAAGAGGCGATGTTGAGGTGCCAGAATGCTGGGCAGAGCTCGAAATTCGGTATCCTCAGAAGGGACAGGGAGGAAACCTTTATGAGCTTCTTGACGAGGTAAGAGACGATCTCTGTGATCTTCTGATAAGCGAGGATGGCGCTGCATCAGTGAATTTAAATCTCCAAGACACGGCTCTTCGTGCAATCACTTCACTTGTGCGACTTGAAGTGTGCGTGTCCGCTGCCCTACGAATCAAGTTTTTAGCCCTGTTGCTAAGTGCATCATTCCGAGATATTCACTTTCCTCTGTCTTGCTTGCAAAAGCAAAGTGATACCAAAGCTGCTGGCGGGAGTCGAACAAATGCTGTCTCTCGAAGATATCCTTTCGATCTCGGAAGAAGAGATTGTGATTTTCAACACCCCAGTAGAAGAGGATTTGGTCAACACCCGTCCACCTCTACCTTGAGACGTGAATCGCGCTCGAAAGTTTGAAAGGTTGATTCTGAGTCATCTTTCGTTCTTCCCTAGGACAATGGTTTGACACCTAACAACAGTCTTATCGCGCCTCAGAGTCGTGCGAAAATGGCATGTACATCAAGACAGGTCTGTGTTTGTGTGCCTGCAGTTATTTTGTCAGCTGAAACTCCTCAATCTTACGCATTTTTTGGTCATGCACTGAATAAGTACGCATGCATCAGCAGCACGACGTGAACAAACAAGTTGCACACGAGATTGCACAGACCAAAAAGAAAATTATTGCGTCCAGGAGAACCAAGCGAGAGGACGAGTTTTTCCAGGGCCGGTTGATGGAGTTTCATGACATTCGCATCCGTGTTGCCAAGGTCGTACACGTTGTTCAATGCCACAATGCGCAGAGATATTAAGTGGGTAGAGGCGAACATGATATACTGCAGTATTAATGTGAACACCGCTGATAGCTTCGTTTTCAGGTAAAATGTCGCGCGCTGAACGCCATAAGAATCCTTGTCGCGATCTGTCGTGGAAATGGCTGCACTGTGCTTGGACACATAGCTGGCTTGAGTCACACGCTTCTACTCCTTGCGCCTACTACATTACTTCGCGCAGAGATCCCTGATGCAATTCGCTCTCTAATTTCGTGCAGTGTCCTGCATCCACCGGCCGTATTTGCTGACGCTCTAATCGCGATCGCGTCGATGGGCATGGGGTATTTCGATCCTTTGACGTCAAGCGTGGTGAAACGCGCTGTACGTGTGCTCAGAGCTGCTGTAAAGAACAGTACTCTGTCGCCGCCAACTTTCTCGCTGATATTCCCAGTCTTGAAGTTTGCCTTGACCGTTCATGGTGTGGATGCTGTTGTGCACGACGATGCACTGGATGTTTTGGCGGCACACGTTGACCCCTGCGGTTCGTGGCCTCGGGCAGAAATGATCGGTGTTCTTCTCCACGTAATGCTAAAGAGCATAAATCTTCGCGAATCAGCAAAAACTGCGCTGCTTGAGCTTTGTACTGGTCTTGAACCATTCGACATATCGCAACTTCTGGATGGGTGCCTATCTGAAATCGTTCTCATCCGCGTGGTCTCTCTCGATGCACTTGCAAAAATCGTGGATATCCCAGGGAATAAGGTTCGTTAAAAATCCTCGTTTCATGTTCAGATCCCCCCATGGCAACCTTGATATGGAAACCTTGATTGCCAATCGAACACATGACACAGATTCACAGTTGCTTGCATTCGACACTTTTTCTGCTTCGCCATGACGGTGATCAAGTTGTGTGTGCGAAAGCCGGGTTTCTGTGTGCACACTACTTTCCGGAGAACAAGGATGTTCCAGTGTCTCAGGTGCGTGTGACCTTGCTACACTGTACGTTCATGTATGGCATGTATCAAGTCAATACTCCGCACTTGAGTGAGTATATATAAGTATAACATTGTGTGTGTGTGTGTGTGTGTGTGTGTGTGTGTGTGTGTGTGTGTGCGTGTTATCATATCATCCACACCTCTGAAAAAACTCCCGGTTATTTCTGCTGCAGCTTATGGCGCTACTTTCCCGTGAGGAAGCGAGGATCCGCAAGATGGCAGCAGACTCTTTGGCAGAATTTGTAGTGCTCGAACCTGGAGCTGTTCGGGAGATCGTAGATCAGCTCAGAAACCTCTATCTTGAAGCAACAGATTTTGAGTCTGGGACCTACATGCGCTTGGGCTGTTCAGCTGCGCTTCATGCTGTTACTGAACATTTGAAGACAACAGACATAGTTGAGTATGTCGACTTCGTGACGTCAGCCAATGGGCATGGTCTTACTGATCCACACGAATTAGTGCGATCGCCCGGACCCTCAATTGAGTCACTTGTGACGATGAGTACTTGAATGCCTGGATCACTGAAAATTGCGATTGTTTCAGGTTCGTTCGCAAATGACAGACACTGCATTGCGCTTGATTGAACTGCATGGAGAAGGCTGCACCGAGTCGTTGTATCTTCTTTTGCAGAGGCAGCTAAACCTGCCGGACGCGGGCACGTTGCAGAGCGACTTACTACGTGAAGGCTGCGTAATCCTTCTCGCTACTGTCACCAAGTTTTTGCCGAGCGGCGATCCCAAGGTCTTGCATCTGGTGTCCCATAGGATTTGTCGGTAGAACCTGCGTTTATCGCTAGAACCTTGATATTTTTCCAGCGCCTGGTTCTGGTTGGCTTTAAATTACACATCTTAGGTATTGCTCGTGATCGATCGTCTGATGCAAACGCTCAAGACGCCGTCAGAGCCTGTACAACGTTCGGCTTCCCTGGCCCTGTCACCTCTGGTGGCCAAGCTCGACAGCAAAGAGTGGATTGATCAAACGGTTGTTCCAAATTTTCTTTCCCTTTTGTATCCACTATTTTCCAGCATCCCAGAACATGGAAAATATGAAATTATCGCAAGTATATCCATTTTGCCGTGAAAACGTCTCTTATCGTTCGTTACATTTCGAAGATTCGTGGCACAATGGATCTGCTGCTGAGCGGTGACTCTTACGGTGATCGCCGCGGGGCAGCTTATGGTCTCGCTGGTCTCGTAAAAGGCCTCGGAATTTCTGCACTCAAGGAAGGTTCCGGGATGATGATTTGTTGCGATCCACTTGAGCTGTTGACATCCATTTGATTCTCTGGATTTGTTAAAAAACTTCATTCATTCGGTTCTCTAGAACGTCTGAGAAATGCGAGAGAGTTGGCAGCAACTTCGACCAGTCTTCAAAATTTCGCTATTAAACTCACGAGCCAGCAGGCCCACAATATTATGCCGGTTTTACAAAATGCTGCCATGGACAATTCAAAGATCTACCGTCAGGTTCGCAGATGAAAATTTTGATTTGCCTTTGAATGAATTAAGGGCTGAAAGAGAAGGGCGGCCTCCCCAGGGTGCATTGTTTGCTTTCGAGCTTCTTTCTGAACGCCTTGGTCGACTGTTTGAGCCTTTCGTGATCCAAATTTTGCCGTTTCTGCTCAATTCGTGTGGTGATGGAGATGAAAATGTGCGCGAAGCCGCAGAGTTGGCTGCACGGACAGTCATGTCACAGGTGGGCAAAGGCATGAAGAGAAAATCATTTTGTCCTCTCTACAGTGCATGCAGTCACGACAAAAGTTGACAGCTCCCCCGCAATACAGCTCTCCGGCCAGGGCGTCAAACTTGTCATGCCCGCGCTTTTGCAAGGCGTCGAAGACCGAGCATGGCGCACGAAATCCGCATCAATTGAACTTCTGGGTGCTATGGCGTACTGCGCGCCGCGCCAGCTTAGCACATGCCTTCCAACGATCGTACCGGTACAATCCCCGCCCCTGAAACTTTCCTTTTCGACTCAGGGACCACGTTCCTGATGACGAAAATTGATCTCGGTTGCGCTGATTGTCGTGAATCCTGTGAATGTGGCTTGCTAAGGAGGAGTTACTACAATGATTTTGTTCTATCGACTCTCTCTCTCCGAATGTGTATGCATTTGCGTCCAGGTGCTAGCTTCGGCTGTTTCGAACACCCACCCGAAGGTGCGCGCGGATGCGGTTCTCGCGCTCAAAAAGATCGGGGAAGTGATTAAAAATCCCGAAATCCTCGCGGTCGCGCCAACTCTGCTAGACTCCCTATCCGAACCGGACAAAACCTCAACGGTAAGTATTTTGCATAACATGATAAATACATTTGTTGCTCACTGCAATAGAAATATTCTCGTCCGTACATTGCCAGTCCAGGCACGCTATTTCTCGAGATCCTTACTGAACCCCTGAGTACCAAGCAGGCTCTTGATGTAGTAATCGAGACCACCTTTGTCAATGCAGTCGACGCGCCATCCCTGGCACTTTTAATTCCTGTTGTTGGACGCGGTCTCAGACACAGGTATGTGGCCGAAATTATTTATCTCGTAGAAGATGCTGTCAATGATTCTAAAAATTTTCTTCAGAACATACCGTAAACTGCTGATTCCGAACTTCATGTTGCCTAGCTCCGCCGAAACCAAGAAGAAGGCTGCAATAATCGTTCGCAACATATGCAACCTCGTCAGCGTCCGTGCTCTGTCTTCAATATTTCCAGTATCGTTTTGTGTTTTTGTCTGTCAGGCGTTCTTACTCTTACACCTGAAAACCAGGTTGCAGATCCGAAAGACGTGTCCCCCTACCTTGACGATCTCATTCCTATTATCAAACGCAGTATCGTCGATCACTCACCGGAAATGCGGGAATGTGCCGTCAGCGTATGTATTCATGACAAAGATACCCTCTCTTATTTCTTTTCTGCATCTTACCCTTAATACGTAATTGCTCACCTCGCAAAGATACCGCAGGCGCTTGGTTCGTTGGTGAAATCGATGGACAATTTAACATACGGGGAATTGGAGACGTACCTTCTAAGCGAGTGCAAGTGAGTCCTCCTCCAGCGCTCCGTAATGATCCTGGGAATCTGCAAGGATTCTCCAAACGCTCACGTTTACGACAGGTCAGAAAAGGATGTTGTAGTTCGTGGCGGCGCTGCGCACGGCCTTTCCAAGGCTCTTGCTGCTTCTCCGATTGAACGGTACGCATTTTTCTTACTTGCTTCCTTGAGTGCTTTCCCATAGACTTTTGGGTCCTTGAATGTGAACTGTTACGGAATTTGCAGGTGGGACAACATTATGGGGAAAGTACTGTTGCAGTGCAGGTCTGAAGTGACCTGCATTCGCGAGGGTGCTTTTACGTTTCTCTCCCATTTTTTCTTTGATATGGACGATCGCCTGGATCCTTACGTTGAACAGCTTCTTTCTGCTATTTTGCAGGTAATGAGACAGGTGTAAGATGTCTATTGCCCCATTTAGGAGTGTAGGCTGGCAACGGTTTCATCCATTGCATTGGAGTGATTCGTCTACTGCCATTTGATTCGATCGAAGTTGTGGTTCGTGTGACGTGACTTTCTCATTGCCTCTGCAGGGAATTTCCGATGAATCAGAAAATGTTCGCGAGGTTGCGCTCAGAGCTGGGCACGGGATCGTGCAAAACTACGCCGAGATTGCCATACCGCTTGTTCTCCCTGCAATTCAAGAAGGTGCATTGAAAAGCGCGGGGCTCTAGGTTGCCTCTTCGTCACCGATGCCAAGTTCCTTATGATCTCATGACCCTTCCAGGCCTATTCTCGTCGGAATGGCGCGTCAGAGCTTCCTCACTAAGTCTCTTGGGAGACATTTTGTCCAAAATAACGGGGCGCAATGGGAAAATGCACTGCGCTGGAATGGTTGAAGCGAATGACGACAGAAGGGGCGATGCTCATGAAGAGGCAAAAATTGCCGATGCTATCGGCGAAGAGCTCAAAAACAAGCTTCTGGCCACGGTCTTCATCCTTTGTTCTGATGTGAACAATCCCGTTGTCAGTTCTGCTTCACTTCAGGTACGAGTCGTTTTCCAGACTTTTGGGCATGATCATTGTGATTTTTGGGGCAAAGAATCGTGAGTCGATTCTCTATCGCGTGATTCCATCTTGGGTTCTGCTGCCCTTAGGTATGGAAAAGCGTAGTGCAGTCTCAAGCGTGTACACTGCGAAATATACTGCAAATATTATTAAAAACGGTCGTCGCTTGGCTGTCTTCTTTGTGTGAAGAAAAACAGGAACTACGCTTTTCTAAGCTCCCGATTTGCGAACGAAATGTGATGACATACGCTTCCAATGTAAAAAATTCAATTTCTCATGCATACCATCATTTCTTCAGGTTGTTGCAGGAAAGTCATTGGGTAAGTTGGTAGTGAGCCTGGGAAATCGATCTCTTTGCGAGATCATCTGTTGCCTCAAGAAGAGCCAAGAATCCGCGTCAGAGCGCGAGCGCGCTGCTGCATATTTTGGATTGTCTGAGCTCATCGCAGCTTGCCAACGCCAAATGCTCATCGCTCACTTGGAAGAACTTGTGAGCCTGGTGAAATGTGGCCTTTGTGACCAGACTTCTGCAGTGCGTTGTGCAGCAGGGGGTACATTCGATTCTCTTTACGACGTGTTGAAACAACGCGCAATTGAGGAAGTTGTGCCGTCCTTCCTCCAAGCACTGGAGGTCAACCAGTTGGAAAGTTAACTTGCCCTGAAAACATTTTCTGCTCTTGAATTCGCATTTATGTATTCCATTTTCGTGCAGGCACATGGAAACGAGTGTGTGCTGGCTCTTCAGGGGCTGCGCCAGTTGCTTAAAGTCCGTGGGAAGATGGTGCTTCCATTTCTTGTGCCGCAGCTTACATCGCCTCCCATGACTGCTGCACATGCTCGTGCACTAGCAGCACTAGCCGAAGTTGGCGGCCATGCCCTCAGTTCGAACGTCCCAACGATTCTCGGAGCGTTAATGGTTGGCACAGTCGAGTCATCCGAATCGCAGGTGTAGTTTTCCCCGCACCGTGCAGCATTCCGAATTTATAGACTGACATTGGGAGTATTTGTGACGTGTCATGACTTGATTCATTGTGGGCAGACGATCGCTTCTGCAGCCGAAGTGGTAGTGCTTGCAGTACCGGAAGATGGCATGCGCATGATGCTCGACGAGATCCTTCGCCGCTTGGACGATGTGAATGGGGTGGACACGCGTGCAGCTGCAGCCCACCTTGTGCAGGTGTTTTGCAATAGAACCCAGTATGACTACGCGGAATACAAGCCCAACATCATCAAGTTACTTCTGCGTATGATGGGAGATACTTCGGAGGATGTGATAACCGCTGCAAATGGTGCACTAAATGCTTTCGTCAAACGACTTGAAATGGATGACAAAAAGGTTCTCCCGCCCGTGATAGATTGCTGAATGTCATGTCTTGCGCCCATAGTCACGGTTTGCCACTCACGAAAGCTTGAAATCACTATAAACAAAGGTGATATTAGCAGCGAGCAGCAATGGCAGAGAATGACTTCAAATCACTTGCCTGGCACAGAATGACTCCAAATCACTTGCTGTTTCATGTGGAATGTACGTGATGACTGTGCATGATGAGGTTCAAAAACTGCGTGAAAGTTGGGGTACGGAAAGTGTCCCAGGTTTTAACGCGCCGCGTGGCCTGTCACCGATTCTTCCTTTCTTCCTACAATCGCTCATGTACGGCACAACGTCTGAGGACCGAGTAACTGCAGCACAAGGAATTGGAATTTTGGTACAGTCAACATCTGAAGAAGCGCTCAAGAGTTTCGTCGTTCAGATGTCTGGTCCACTGATTCGTATCGTTGGAGATCGCTTCTCTCCCTGGCAGGAGTGAAATGACCTGCCCATATGTTCAATTATTTATGAATGGTCGACACGTTCCGTCGGCCTCTCAGGCAGGCCTGGTAGCCTTTGGAAAAAGCTATCCTCATACTTTCGACGGTCCCCATCGCGCTCAATATCTGAACGATACAGGTCAGGGCATCGATTCTGAACACACTATCGCTGTTGCTTGCACGAGGAGGAATGATGATGAAGCCCTTTCTCCCACAGCTTCAGTCAACATTCATCAAATTTTTGTCCGAGTCTTCAAAGGAAGAATCCTTAATTTGATCACTCACATCGATGCCTCCTGAATCGCCAACCGAGTATCGTGCGACATCGTAGCGCTGACTTGAAAAAGTGCGACGGCAGGTTGTGCGATTGAATGCACTTGATGCGCTGACCAACATGGTTCCTTTGACGTCGCGCATTGATGCACTTCTCAAGGAAATAATGTCTGGGAAAGTTCCGTTCTCTGCCCTCATCTGTGCGTACGTTTTTGCTTTCTATGGAATTATTGCCGCAGCACAGCATTTTTTAAAATGCATTTCTTTGATGCAGGTATCGTGGTGCAGCAGGAGCAAGCCGTGTTACTTTCATCCGAGCACTTCAACTTGTTGTTTCGCGCGCCGGAAATGCAGCTGCTCCCGAAGTGCTGGGCATGGTCAGGGAACTGCTGAGGGAATCACTTGGAGCAGAGGAAGACGAGGTTCTCAATCCATCAATTTCAATCACATTCTGTCCCACAGAAATGATTTTCTGCAGAATTGTGTGACCTAAAAAAATCTGCTGAGTTCCCACGCGATGTGTACAGATCCGCATCAGAGCTGCAGCGGCTTACATTTGTTCAACCAGGCGAGCAGAGAGAGGGGGTTTCTACATGTCAGACGACGAAGAGGATGATCGAACCGATTATACTGTTCGTGTCAGTAAGGGCGGAGAAAATCTTGGTGCTGAATAGTACGACACCGTTCGTGGAGAAGTTGAGAAACAGAAATCTCTTTCTCATGTCCATGGAACCTTCGTTCTGCTCTGCTGCCTTCGTACCTCGCGCCTTTGCCTCTGTGTCTATGTGAGTGTCTTGCCCCGAGGCCTGGGAGGCCCCAAATGGACTGCGGGTGGCGCACTAAACATGCCGCCGCTGGGTCCTTGGCACGCGGCTACTGATGTGCTGGGCCTGTCTTCGTGTCTTCTGTCCGCGGCCTGAGCACGCAGTGGGCATGTGTTGACCGTACATGAGCTCTAGACGAGCCCATACGGTGAAGCCATTGGGACATTTCTAAGAAGGAAGATTGGGCTGGCGCCAAATATGGCATGAGAATAGTTTGGGAAAAGCACTTTGTTTGGGCCTGGCAGTCAGGGTACATGTCGGATGGACAACCTCCACTCGTGGGACGGCGGAGCCACTGGTCCTGCAATCTGCGTTCAGGCCGAGGTTCATCACGCAGTGGCTCTGCGTCGGGCACAGGGTTTTCACAAACAGCTTCTGTCAGAGAAAGAGAGATGTTTATTGCATCTTAGGTGCAATCGGCTTGTCAAATTTTTACCTAGACGCGGTTGAGGTCCAGGAGAGCGAGGCCACTAGGGCCGTGAGGTAGCGGTGTAGAGGCCGAAGAGAAGGCAACGGCGAAGAGCCGTGCCGTAGAATGGGAATAATCTTTTATGAAGTGCCGGTTGACACTCCACCTCTGCGGACGCTGGGCGGCTCCTGCCACTCGGCCGGCCTCGCGCACGAGCAGAGGCAGGACGTTGTGTGGCTGCAGGTTCTGCGGTGCGGTACGTAGGGCAACTGAGACTGCCTCCGCCCACGCCTTTCGGTACTCCGACCATCCGGTCATATCGAGCCGACGTCGTCGCAGACGGTTGCCCGTATTTGTAATGAATGTTGCAGATATCAACACCTCCAAACAAGCGCTGCGCTGCGCCAACATATCGAGCAGGGAGGCACTGCCCAGACGGGGACGCTGCTTACACCCTCCAGCCGTCCTATAAGAACCGCGATACATGGAAGACTGAATACCACCTCATTCTCCAAAGTCATGACATGGTCTTCGTAGGTACAGTCCGGTTTTAATTGGCTGAGTAGATTGAGGTCGATGGATGCTTTCAAGCAAGTTAGCGCAGCGCGCAAAGCAGCTCCAGAGAAGCGGGCGGTGACCGCATCACTCACAACCACCTATCGCTGCCGAACTCTCGCTGACCAACGCAGCGCGCCGTGTCCGTAGCCGCGCGGCGCACTGCTTGTTCTGTCACCTTACGCAACCCTCCAAGCTTTGTCCCAAGCACGCCCCTCAACTAGCTGCAATCGGCTCCGCCATAGGGGTGTCCGCCTCTGCGCCTGCACCCACTGACTGCATGCCTGGAAGAACCTCCGTGGTCGGTAAAGACGCAGCCGGGAGCAAATCGTCCCACTCGACTAGGTAACGCGTCACGCGCGGTTCCGTGTGTAGAATGTTGCGCTGCAGCAGTGCAGGGTCTGGGCGCTCCATCTCCGGCGGTTCCTCGCGTAGCTTCTCATCCTGGTACTCAACGGTAACATAGTATCCCACCCGCACAAACTCCTTTCCCTGCATCGCACACATCAACTGCCGACGCGAGATCAAGGTCTCGGCGGGAGCAGCAGCACCGAGGCTGGGTCGGGGTTATTCACAGCAGACCTTATACAGCGCCTGCACCATTACAACCGTGACGCCGAGCATGTCTCCTGAGGGGATCTTGCTCTCGTCTGGCCCGTCCACGACGAAGTCAAACGAGTTCACGCCCAGCTCGGGTGGAACTAGAACCTCGTCGAGTACCTGGTCATGGTCTTCGCTCTTTGCAGACCCCACCCACGTAATACGCCACTCTAGTTCTGTAGAAGGAAAATGATAATCAGTGCCGAGTTACCAGGATGCTGGCGTACCGTTGACACACCCCAGTCAATGAGGTGGCATTTACCTTCTTGAGGCTTGGTCTTGCACTGAAATGTGATCGTGAATTTCAGCTCGTCAGTGAACTTGGCAACTGGGTCGACGCACTCCACCGCGAGGATATCAACGTACACCATCAATGCGGCGTTGCCGCCCACACTCTCCGGGCTCAGCCCCTGCTCAGGGCGCAGCCGTGAAGTATTTCCCGCCAAACTGTCGGTGAAAAACATGTCAAAAGGGGGGTGACAGCACGTGTGGTGTAAGAGTCGTCAATGCTGGTGGGATGAAGGTCAAGAAAGGCAAGGCTGGCAGCGGGGTCAATGCGGGGTGCTCGATCATGGAAGATGTACGATTCGTCGGAGCCGGCACCGATCCGCGCTTCCAGAATGTGCCAAAAGCCAAGAAGAAGGCGCGTGCCCTGGTGCCTCATAGGGGCACTCCCATATGTGGACTGACCGTTGGTTGGTGTGGCCTGATGGTCGGCTGCCGTTGATAGGTTTCGGTTGATGAACGCTTCACGGTCATGTTGGACCCGAAGAGCTCGTTTGGAAAACAAGCGGTGTCGGACAAGTACGGGCGGAAGGTCAAGCACTCGCTGAAAGAGGACCTCAGCCGCTTTTATGATATCAGAGAGGTCTTTGGCCAAGAAAATGATCATGCGCTGGCCGAGCGCTTAGGGAAAATGGATGCCAAGGATGACACTCAAAAGGCCGAAAAGGGCGTCAAGGGCGAGGGGTCTAGCAAGACTGGAAAGCAGGCAAACAGCGGTGTGTCTTCCGATCCTGTGTCGGCGAAGCTGAGGAACCAGGACCTACGTGAGGCGATGATCGATTGGAGCTCTTCATCCACTTCCGAGGATGAAGAGGAACGCGACGAGGCTGAGGAGGTTTCAGATGCAGTGGACATCGCACAGCCGGTGGTGCCAGTGACGGAGCAGATCGAGCCTGGGGAGGAGACGCTGCGGCTTGCTGTGGTGAACATGGACTGGACGCGTGTCAAGGCGCATGACCTGCTGATGCTGCTGCGCTCTTTTTGCCCATCAAATGGCGAGGTGCATCACGTGAGCATCTTCCAATCAGAGTTCGGCAAGCAGCGCATGGAGGAAGAGAGGCACCATGGTCCTGGTCGCTTTCTCCACTCGCTCGATGATCAGGTTGATTCGACGTCCCAGGATGAGGATGAAGTCGGTCAAAAAACTCTCGACGTTGTAAAGCTCCGTCGCTATGAAGCAGACAAGCTGCGGTATTATTACGCGGTAGCTAAATGCGACTCTGCACGCACCGCCAAGACTATCTATTCGCTGTGCGATGGTGTCGAATACGAGGCAAGCTCCAACGTCGTCGACCTTCGGTACATCCCTGATGAAGAAATCTTTGACGAAGAGCCGTACTCTTTTGCGGATGGTGTGATCGGCGACTACCAGTCGCCTTACTTCACGAACAAGGCGATCGGGCACACAAACGTGAAAATGACATGGGACGAAAACGATCCCACACGGGACGTGCTGAATGGCAAGGGCCTCTCGGGGGGAAGGGGCAAACGCTCGAAGAACGTACAGGACTTACAAATAATTGACTACACACCGTTTCTTGCCATATCAGATGAGGAAGAAAGCGAGGACAGGTGTGAGCGCACGCGGCGGCGTGCACTACTGCTCGGAGACGGCCGTGCAGTCGACGCTTTCGGGGCCAGCAAGGACGAGACAGAGTCCAAAGATGTCATTGTGACGTTCCAGGCAGGCCTACATGAGCTCGGTGAGAAGATGCTTACGAAGAAGCAAGAACGTGAGGAATGCAGCAAGCTGAGTGTGTGGCAGCAATACCAAAAGAAGAAGGCTGTGCACAAGGCTGGGAGCAAGGAAAAACGCAGAGAATTCATGAATGGTGCTGAGGAGGAAGCACTGGATCTCCCAGACGGATCTGAGTGCGCACCCACCGCTGATCGTGCTCTCCTGACTCCGGGTGCGTTCAGTGCTGCCACTCGTTACACAGCCAACAGCTGAAGCCTCCGCTCAACAGATTCGTGGACGACTCGTACTTCAAAACCGACCCCTTCTTTCGGCTTCCTGAAGACGCAGATAGTGACCAAGAGGTAGTTGGCTCGGTTATGCTTGTCAAACGGTACGGTCGGCAACCCAGATATTGCTGGGTTGCCGACCGTACCGTGGCTTCAATCTCTTTACTTTGAAGGGAGATATGCAATGTATGCTTCTCTCTGGCACCTCACCCACCAAAATGGGTTGAGGTGGTGGAAGACGTGCTACAGCACATTTACTGCCTGCAATCTCTGCGTTTGTTAGTGCAGCGGTTTGCGTATCGCGGCTCTGCATTCGTGGTGCATATGCGTTGCGAGGCGCGACTCACGGTGGTTGGGCTGGCAACAGGATCTCGGCATTTGGAACGCAAAGAAGGGCGAGGGCAGTGCTGGTATGACGAAAGAGGAGGAAGAGATGGTTCGTCGTGAGAAGCAGCCAGTGAATAATCACGAGCAGGTGAAGCTCGAGCTGCTCATGATAGATGATGCTGGGACCAAGAGAGGATATTCCCTGAAGCACGGCGCTCTCGGGCGAGCGTCGGAGTGCGCAAGTGAGCAGCATGAGAGTCGCAAAAAGAGCAAAAAGAATGGCAAGGAGAAGTACAAGAAGGGACTTGAAGCGGAGGCGGACGATAGCTTCTCGCTGAATCTACAAGATCCTCGCTTCGCATCGGTCTACACCGATCCAAAGTTCGCGCTGGATCCTACCGAACCGCACTTTTTGAAGACGCACGGCGCATGCAAACTGCTTGAGGAGGGTCTCCAGCGTCGCTCTTTTATGCACGCCAGTGATGACGAAGACGAAGCTAGGCCGCACAAAGCGAAAGTTGTTGGGGTCTTCGACGACCAGAAACGCCCCGCAAAAAAGGGAAGGCTGGAAGCTTCTCTTGCTGCTATGGTCTCGACACTCAAGGCCCGTGAGCGATAGAAGGATTTTAGTGGTCTACCGTGCTCTCAACCACGAGCTCGAAGGTGATAGCTTTTCTCATTCGCATCTCTTGAGGGATTTTGAGAGGGCGACAGGGCCGCCTGACCGGGGAGGGCGACGTCGCGGTCTCGTCACCTGCAGCAATACAGCTGCTCCCGGGCCCGCCTCGGGACTAGAACCACTCTGCGTTCAAACCTGAACCGTTACCGGTGAGAGACCCGCCCTTTAAGGCGGATCCCTGCTTAAAAGTCAGTAAATCTTTTCTCTGCACGTGTCTGTCGGATTGTCTAAGTTAGAGCCCTGAACATGCCCTCAATCCCGCAATCAAAATCAATAATCGAGGAAGGGGAGCTGTGAGGGCGTCCTAAACATTCATCTGGCAATTGCTTGTCCCAGCCGAGCGGTGCAGGCGCGAAAGTCTTTCTTGCACACTCTGCCCCGGAAGGCGACCTCACGGGACTGGTCGGTGACCGGAGACCCGATGCTAGCGAGCGCGATGGTGAAATCAAGCGTCAGGCCTGCTGTGCCCGTGATGCTGGTGGGGTAGAGAGAGAGAGAGATGTTTATTGCATCCGGCGCAAACGGCTTCGGTCAAATTTCTACCTAGACTCGTAAGAGGTCCAGCTGCTCATGTAGGCACCCAGCCTTCATCGCGACGAGGGAGAACTCCGCCTTGAGGCGCCCGAGGACCGCACCCCGCATTTGCGGGGGGCTCGCCCCCATGACGGCGCCCGCACCGTCGACGTCCACACCTGCCCGCTGAGCCGCGATCGCCTGCACCGTCTGCGCCGCGAGGAGCTCCAGCAAGCGGAGGCAGTCGGCATGCGGCAATACGGGAGCGGACGTTACGGCGGCCTTGAGGTCGCTGAAAGCCTCTTCCTGATCGTGGCCCCATTCAAAGGGAATCCTTGCTGAAAGCTAGTGAGTGAGTAGGCCCAAAAAGGATCGCAGCTGCGAGACGGTTGTTTCTTGTGGATTATGATAGTAGGTGGGGAGTCGTTACGTTTGATTTCCTTGAAGGTGCAAAGGTGGATTCTGAGTACGCGCCTGGCCTTTCTCCGGGAATTTAGTCTCCAGACCGACATTCGGTGGAACGGAAGGGAACAACGGCACGAACTTTGTGGCTCGTGGATGCTGTACAGGATTCAATGATGCAAAAGTCGTTGTTCAGTGTCTGGGTCTATGGGTGGTCTCGGCGGTCTGGGCGGGAGTCGAGCCCAGATTCATTGCCCGCACGAAATGGTGTCTGGCATCTTAGTCCGGAACGCACTGTCCCCCAGCTAGGTGGTAACCTGAAAAGCAAACGCAAGTCCACTCCGCAACCTCGTACTGGGAGTTGGTCGGACATCCTCGCGGCACTGTGGACCCAGCTAGCGCGCCATCTAGAGGAAGCGCATCGAAGCCCACACCGACGCCACTCAGCCGGTCGGCAGCGATGGCACTGAAAATAGCCCTGCCACTTGAGGTAGTCTGATTGAAGTATCGCGGCGGAGTGTCTTCCATGCTGTTGACGAAGTGCTGCAGCAGCGACGTCCCGTCCCCGAGCACCGCTTGCACGAGCACGTACCCGCCCTCCACGAACGCAAAGTCGACCGCGACGGTGCCGCGCGATGGCAATGAGGTATAGAGCAGGAATCTGCCGAGCTCGGTGGGCTGCGTCTCACCGGGCACGTAGCCAGCGCTAAACATGCCCGCGACGTTCTCTGCGCGGTACACCACTATCGTGTTGGCAGCCTGGTCACCAGCGGGCGCCCAAAGTGTACCTGCAAGGTAGTCGTCGCCACCACGCCGGAAGTGCCGCCACTTGGTGAGACCCTCGAGCTCGAACTTTTGGTGCACGAGAAGCAAGTCCACCCCGCTGGTGCAACTGAGCTCGAACACGGCCGGAGTCGCTGCCAGCGACCCGGACGACGAATTACGGTGATTGGCCACCGCGAGGAAGGCTGCGCCATAGGCAGTGAAGGGCTCGATGTGCATCGCGGCGGAGGATGGCAACGAGGCGACGAGCATAAAGGCGCTCGCCGCATCAGACCAGGCGTAGACCGGTGAAAAAGTTGCGAGACCAACCTCGTTGGCGTCACGAAATTGCGCGAAGGCAAGGAAGTGCCGCCCTCTGTGTACGACGTGCGCAACGTGGTGTGCACCGTGCGTCGGGATTCGCTGCAATCGCGCAAATTGCCCCGCCGTCAAGTTGTAGCGCCAGACCACTGAGTCCACAGTGTGCAAATTGCCGTCAAAGAAGTTGGAGACGGCGAGATGCATGATGCCGTGCATGACAAAGGGCGCGATGTCTGTTGCACCTGCAGTGGTGATGCGTTGAAATGAAACAAAGGCTTCGATCGATGGGTTCCAGCGGAACAGCTCAGACTGTGTGAGGTATCCGTCTGCGTCGTCGTAGTGGTTCGCAAATGCTAGAAAGTGCTCAGTGGATTTCTTCGGGACATCTGTCGCCGTGACCTCACCCTGAAAATCGATCGCAAATGCTGACACTGCGTAGGCGCCACGGGTGGCCAGCGCCTGTATGTGCGTGAGCTCTGGAGGTGCCGAGCCGCCAAGGTAGAAGACTTGCGAGTCGACGCGGTAGGTGCCTCCGTCGAAATTGTTGGCAACAGCGACGAGGTGCGAGCTGCCGATGGTGAACTCCTCGACATCGCGTGCTGAGAGGGTTGTGAGATCCTGCACGCCCTTGAGCAAGCTGAACTGGTCCGGGTCGTCAAGCACCGCCGTGACAAGCCAGGGGTCACCCACCACCGCGTCGTTCCCTCCGGCGTCGACCAGCTTCACCGCTGGCGCGGTTCCAACCAGGTTTGAGCTCACCTGTACAAGCGCTGATGCGCCACTCGCGCCGACTTGCACGTCGGTGCTGGTAAAAGTACGAGCTGCGAGCCAGGCTACGGCCGTCGGATGGGCCTCGTCAAGCGACATCGACATGAAGGCGAGGCGATAAGTGCCCTCGCGGTCGATCGACAGGTCGGAGAAGTGTGCGAGGCCATCGCTCGTCGAAGCCACCGTCGAGCCGCTCAACTTTGCGGCACCTGAAAGGACCAGAACCTGCTCCTCTGCAAGTAGGTAGTCATATCCGCCGTGCAGAACAAACTCCACGAAAGGTGCAGCGCTTCCGGCCGTCGCGTCATCGATGGCGACAGCAACGTAGCTGACACCGTTGCCCAAGACAACTGCAACTTCGCCTTCCCCTGCAAAAGCCAGGAGGTGCTTGTCGCCACGTGAGAGCGTTGCAATAGCCGAGGCCTCAAAGGTCACAAGAGAGTCGAGCCAGGTCGCATTATTGGCCATCATGGAGATACTCGACGGGTCTCCTGGTTCGGCAAGCTGAAGTAGAAGCGATTCCTTGCCCGCGATGCCGAGCATGGGCCCGACAGGCGTCGCAAACGACACTAGAGCGTACGGGACCACGTCCGAAATTTGATCAATGTAATCAAACAGCTCAAAGCTGTCGACCTTGTGGTCCCATCGGTACATACGCAGCTCATCAGCATCCGGCAGAAGCTCGAAAAGGTAGTGCTCATAAGCGTGGTGCAAGTGCGCGAGCGACTCGATGCGCGCACCAGTGCTCACATTCTGCGAGAATTGGAGCACTGTAGACCCGTCGGAGTCGAGTACGAGCTCATACAGCGCCGTGCCTGCCTCATCCCCGTCCGCAGAGTTACCGATTGACGCAGCAAGAAATTGACGCCCTCCGATCAAAACGCTGACGACAGAGGTTAAGCCGGGTGCCTTGACCGATACGTCACGGTCAAGAAATGACGGACTGCCGGACGGGCTGCCGGTCGTGCCGTTGTACCGCAGCACGTTGAGCATGGACGCATTTATCGCGACCGCAAGCCAGTCCGCGCCCGCAAATCGGAATGACTCCACTGCGTGCGCACCAACAACTCCCAACCGCACCGGCGACCCTGGGGTGTTGCAGCTCCATGTCCTTACCTCAACGTCTGTGCCGTCCGCACGGAGTATGAAGCTCTCCCCGCCAACGCGTGCAAAGCGAGCAGCACCCACGCCACTCGCGGCAAAATCAGCTTCGCCCTCGACGCTCTCAAACGACGCTTCTGGGTCGACTAGCATCGCAGCGACGCGCGGCCCAGGATCCTCCGTGGCGAGGTTACCCCCGCGGTCGACGATAGCAACGACCGGTTGCAGAGCGAATGCGATCCCGCCCCACGCAACGTCTGCGCCTGCGCGCAGCGCAAGCGCGTGCGGCGCCCCTACGGCAATAGAGAAGTTGACGAAGACAGGCGCAATACCTTCTTCGCTAAACGTGAAGCTGAGGGTGGCCTCGCCCGCACGATCGACGCCGAGGTCCGTGAACACAGCACGTCCGCGGTAGACGAGGACGACCGCGCGTCCCACCAGCGCAGTCTCCGCGGGGGCCGCTGAGTCAATCGCTGCAATCACGCTCGGCGTAGGGCCTGGCGAAACTAGACTCAGAACATTGCCTCCACGGTCCACGACGGCGACCGTTGGCTGCACATCAAAGGCCGCGCCGCCGCGCGAGACGCGCAAATCTTTAGACGCGGGGCGCTCCAAGACTAGCCGCTCAGCGGAGCCAATCTGCACGACAAATGGTCGCCCTGAGGTGGGCTCGAGCGCGCCACCCGAGTAGAGCAGGCGGTAGGAGGGCTGCGCGATATTGATAGAGAGGCCTTGAAAGGTCACAATTCCGTTGACTGCGGTGGCCGTCGTCGTCCCAGAGAGCTCGGCGAGCGACTCGAATCCGACGACCCCGAGGCGCTTGTGCCCGCCGTACAGAAGTAAGTCACGTCCCGCGGCGTCGCGGAAGTGGTGAACGCTTTCGCATGCGTCAATCGGGAGCGACGTGAAAAGCGCGAACTCCAGTATGCACACCGCTTTTACCGACGAGCAGTTGTGCGTCGACCAGCTGTACAGATCAAGTTGTGACGAGGGGACATGTCCCGTCGCGTCAGCGACAGTCACATTGCGCGCGACCGCAACCCACTCTGCAGAATTGAGGTGGAAGTAGGCCATGTCTACTGCGCCGGACAGGCCTTCAATGCGCTGCCTTTCGACCAATCCCGCATCCACCATCTCAAAAACGACCAGCAAGCCGCTCGATGTGTGGCCCGTACTGTCGCCACGATTCAGGACAAGCACAAACGTGCGCGCGCCGACATGGAAGGACTCGACGCTTTTTACAAAGCTCGTCGACACGTGCTGCCACTCGAGCAGCTGCCCTCCAGTAAATCGATATAAAACCGACTTTACAGCGTATTCATGCGTCAATTCGTTGTACTCCTGCGCAAGCATCACCCATCCTGCGCCTTTGTGCATGAAAAAATGCCATATCGAGGCAGAGACAGTTGGGATTTCTTGCAAGCGCGTGAGCACGGATCTGCCCACGGATTCGTCAGGGTCGAAGCGATACAGTGTGGACGCAATGCGGGAGTGCGTGTCGTTGTACGAATTGGCGACGGCGACGTAAGTCTTGGCACCGACGCGAAACACCTCGATGCTCCGCGCGCCCTCTGTCGTGAAGGATTCGACCAGCGAGAGGGCACTGCCCGTGGCATTGAACGCATAGATGCAGGAGGCCGTCACGTACGTGCCGAGCAGCAGCCCGTCGGCGTTGCTGACCTCGCGGAAATTGTTGGCTAGGAAGACGTAAGTTTGGCCGGCGACCTCGGTCACCTCCCAGTCTTCAGCGCCGTCTGACGGAATGTCCTGCATCTCCTCGATCGCGGAGCCGGTCCAGCGGTAAAGCTTTGACGCGATCGCGTACGTGGTGCCATCGTACCGCAGCGCCGCGACAATGTAGGTCGTGCCGTTGGCCGAGAAGGACTCAATGTCTGCAACGGTGACGCCACTCGCCGCGAGCGACGCGATCGCCGTCGTCATGTGGATGGTATCATCCTTTTCAATGGTCACCGATACCACTGTCTCGCTGTCGTCCGTCACCGCATTGCCGCCTGCGTCAAGTAGCTGCACTACCGGTTGCGTCGCAAACTCGACGCCGCCACGAGCGCCCGAAGGTGTGATGGCCTCGGCCATACGAGCACTCTGCCCGAGCAGGACGGCCAGCTCGCCGCCCTCTGCCCTCGTGGTATCGTTGCAGCACTCATCCGTGACGGAAAAGACAAGGCGGTAGCCCGTCCCAACCTCATTGATGTAAAGGTCCGTAAAATTGGCGACACCGGCGACCGTGAGCGCTGGCGTGCCTTCGATGGGGTGCTCTGCTGCGCCTTTGGTCGACACAGCTGTGACGAATGCGGGAAGCTCGACCGGGTTGCCGCCAGCGTCGAGGACAGTCACGCGCGGCTGCTGTTTGAACGTCTGCCCCGCAGTCGCATCCGCCGCTCCACGGTCAATGCGCACCGCCGCCGGCGGGCCTGCGCGGATGGCAAACGTCGGGGAGTACACCGTGGGGAAGTCAGGTGCAGAAAACTCGATGCGAAACGCCGCGCCCACAGCCTGCACTGCGAAGTCGGTCCAGACGACGCTGCCGTTGACGGCCTCAGCCGTCGCGGAGCCAAGGATGCCGCCCCTGACAGAGGCGTTGGTGGTGGCATCAATGAGTTTGGCTGCAAACTTGAGGCCAGGTCCGTGCTGGAACGTCAGGTCCGTCCCGGCTACCTTGATTTTTAGCTTGGGCTGCCACGAGAACAGCAGCCCAGACACCGCTGCATCTCCGGCCAAGCGGAGCAGCGCCGCACAGCCCGTCGACGAAACGTTTCGATGCAGACCAATGGAGCAGGGGCGCGAGCGCACAGACCACGTCACTATGCTCGGCAGCGTCTCGGCAGCTGTAGTCGCGCGGAACTCCGCCGTGTGCGCCGAGATGGTGCCTGCGCGCGAGACCACGAGGCGGAAAACGCCCGCCGTAGCGCCATCGGCGATGCCGAGATCCTTGAACTCTGCGATCCCGCTGGAGACGCGGATGGTCGTGGTGCCAATGAGGAGGTCTGAACGGTCGTGAAAGAGGCCGCCGGAGGCCGCGGCAAACGCGAGCGTGGCAGAGAGCGTCGAGAAAGAATCGGAAACGACTAGGTTTCCCGCTGTGTCTTGAATCGCAGCACTCGGCTGCACAACAAATGGCTGCGAGAGGTACACTCCAACCGGCGCCTGGAGGAACACAATGCGCGCCGCGGGGCCAGCGCCGACGGTGAAGAAGCGCGAGTAACCTGTCGGAGTGAGGGCATTTGCGGTGAACACGAGCCGCACATGCGCAGCGTCCTTATCTACCGAAAGGTCAGTGAACGCCGCGACCCCTGCTTTCGCTGCGCGCGCGATAGTACCGCCGAGCGTGAGAGGATTCCCCCCATCATCGTAGGCGTGCACGGTCAGGACCGCCCCAGTGGACGCGTCACGCACTGGAAGTCCGGCGCCGTCCAGAATCGTCACGAGAGGATGCGGACGAAACGGTTCGCCAGCTTTGGCCGAGGACGGGAGGAATGGGCTAAGCACGAGCGAAACGGACGAGACCAGGGACACGACCCACGCCGAGGATTTCCCCGCCCCATAGTTCGGGGCGACAAGAACGAACTTCCCCTCGCTAATTTGGCAGGTGCGCACAAACTCCGCGTCAGGAGCGGCGCCTGCGCGCAACGAGGTGCCCTCCCAGAAAGTTGAATCGCCGCTAACGTCGAGCGCCACGATCTCGGTCTCGTTGGTAGCTCCCGGCGGCGTGCGAGCAAGGAACAGGAACTTGCCGTGGTAAATTAGCGGCATGTCTAGCAGCAAGTGCTGGACGCGGCTGGGGCCGTCAGCGGCCCCTGAAGCTGCGGGAAGCATGACCCAATATGCTGCGAAGTGTTCCCCGTCGAACAGGAGTGTGAAGGTGTAGAGCGTGCCGCTCAGTCCACGCCCACCAAACAAATAGCCCTTTCCGCTGTGCCAGGCCATCGAGGGATCGACGCACGGCGGCGGCACGAGTCCACGCTGCACCGGCGCTGCTATGGCCCCAATACTAGCGCGATACACGCGAAGCAGCTGCATGTCGGCGAGCGGAAGGCCGTCGTCACCTTTTCCGCCGAAGAGCACCACCAGCGAAAAGACCGTTGTGAGCCACGGCTGGGCGATGTCCTGGCGCGAAGTGACAGCATGAAGTGCACCGTGCCGCGTGCGGGCACAGCCACCCGCTATCTCATTCGGCAACCATGCTGCGTTGGCGATGTCCAGTACATGTGCGCCAGAAAAGTTCTGGATGCCGTCCGTCCCACCGTGCACGACCATCACCTCGTGACCGCCCACCGCCACTGCAAGAGCTGCATGATCGTAGCGCGCGGCGGGCCCCACGCCGCTGGTTGACACTACATCGAAACGCGGCGGCTGCCACGCGTAGTCTGCGCGGACCAGGGCGCTGGACGGGCCCGTTGCAGAGAGGCCACCAAAGTAGAGGACGCCGCTGCCGACTGCCACCGGCGGCACGCCAGGGAGTAGCTGTGGCTCGTCGGGGAGCGGGTACACCCACACCGACGATTCGATGGTGAAGTTGTCCGACACGTCAGGGGCCATTCCCGGTGCTGAAAAAGCGACGCGGTGTCCACGGCCGTTGCCACTTATCTCGAGGCTGAACTCTGCACGCCCACGCAAGGCCGCGACAGTTCCGTTGTTGAGGGCAAACAGCGTGCCCGGTGCCGGCGCCGCCGTAACGGTGAGCGCATTATGCAGGGGCTGGAAGTTGCCAAAGTCGTCGTTGACAATTACGAGCGCCCGAAATGGCTCGCCAGCAGGGAGCACGCGCGGAGAGAACTCAACCCGCAGCGTGTTGGCGTGGCCGGCCGCGACCGAGAAGCGCGGCGTGAGCGCCATCGTCACGTTGTTGAGGTAGTCATTGTAGAGACGCACCGACAGTTCCCCGGCCTGTGTCGAGACCAGCTCATCAAAGGTTGCCATGCCCGACACGTTCAAGGCTAGGCTGGTCGCGCCGTGCAGAGCCACAGCGCGTGACACCGGCGCACCGTGCCCGAGAGAATCCCCCCACACAAACGCGCCTGCGTGCACCGGCAAGTCCCACTCGCGCGCGACGGGCGCGTCGAAGCGCATAAGCTGGACGATCGTTGCCGGCGCCAGCAGTGGCGCCGACGCGTTGTGCACCGCCGAGCCCCTTGGTCCCGCGCCAACTGCGCGCAGGTGAGTCGCGACCGCTGACGCATTGAATGGTCTGAGTTGAAAGACCTCAATGCCGCTACCGCCGCTCCAGCCGTCGACAGACAGCACGACGCGCTCGCGCTCACGCGTACCGCAGGAGCCACCGACCACATCTGCGCTTAAACACGGAATGTCGACAATCGCGACGGCATAAGCGTTGCGAGTGGGGAGGACTAGAAAAGTCTCGAAGCGCCCGCGCGTCGCGTCCCAGCGGTACACGTCCGAGGAACCGCTTCCCGCCGCGGGGTCATGCACATTAGCGACGGCGAGCAGCGCGTCACCTCCGAGCACTGCGAGGCGGGCGTATGAGGCGCCTGTCGTGGGAAGGGTCTGTAGGCGATTGAAGGAACATGCGTTGAGGTCGAGGCGAAACACCCCTGAAATGTCTGATAAGCTGCCACCGCGTGCACCGGCGTTGACGACTACAAGAAGCGTGGCACCGTCCCTCGTGAGCAGAGGCGCGAGCGACATGCACGACCTGCTCGGAAGGCTCAAGGCAGGCGCGAACCGCTGTAGCGCAGGGTCCCATGTGTGCACCGAGACCGTCCCACCCCAGCGATTTGCGTACGCGAGATGGTGCCTCCCGCCCGGTGAAGTGAAATGCTTGACGTCTCGTGCGCCATTCGTCGAAATCGACTGGTGGTATGTCAGCAGTGGGACGTGCGAGTCAGGGTTTGTACTTCGCAGTTGATAGACCTTGGATGAGATCGCAAAGTGGGAGCCGTTGAAGTAATTGGCTACCGCCAGGAAGTCCTCACCATCGATCGAGAAGTGCTCCCAGGCGACCGCTCCAGCGCTACTGATGGCCTGGATCGGTTCGAAGAGGCTCTTGTTCACTGATGCACTCCACATGTACCGATAGATGACGGAGGGGACGCCGTAGCCGTTTCCGCTGTCGTCGAAATGGTTGGCCACGATCAGGTAGTGCACACCTCCCATTTTATAATGCGTCCATGCGTGCGCCCCCTTCGTTCCTGGTAAGCCCTGGTACCGGATGAGCCGACCTCCCAACCACTCGTACAACGATGAAACCGTCACGGGAGTGCTTCTGCTGAAGCGGTTCGCTACAAGCACGAAGTGCCGCTTCACCTCAGCAGGGAAATGTTCGTGGACGACTAGCGGCTCCACATCTGTCGCGTACATGGCCGGTGCATCATCTGGTCCCGCATCGACCAGAAAAGCTGTCTCGCCGCGCAGCGAGCCGGCCTCGCAGCTCTGCACGAACATTCCCCCTGACCCTTCGCCATCCTTCCTGATCACCCCTGCAGTCGAGATGCAGCCTGCATCCTGGTCCAGAACAGATGTGTACTGCGACACGAAGGACATCATCACACTAGCGCTACTCGTAGGCATGCGCCACATCGCGGAAACCACGTCCATCGCAGAACGGCGCAGCGACAAGAGCAGGTCGAGCGAATAGATGCGCAGGTCCCACCAACCTGTCAGAGGGTCGATGGCGTCAAACGGCTCAGTCGTCAAAGCGAGCGTGCCAGCTGACAGATACAGTCGGAGAAGACTCTCAGCGCCCGACAGCTGCATTCCTCGCAGCACAGCGACACCGTGTTTGAACTCGAAATGTGCGGGCGCCGCAAGTTCGGCAGCGCTGCCTGGCCGAGCGCGCAGGACGGTGCGTAGCGGCACAGCAAAAGCACCGTCTGCGTTGCCATTTCCGTCGACCGCAGCGACAACAATGTCAGGAATCGCAAGCACTGCGATTACTGTGCTCGGCAGCACAAGGACACGCAACTCCGATGCGGGCCCACCGTAAATATTGAATGGCCGCGAAGTGGCGGGCGCCAGCTTGGGGTCCGACACGAAGCGCAGCGTGAAGTCAGCGCCCATCTGGTCCAGTCGAAGATTCCAGAAGTAAGCCACTCCCTCATACTGGTGACCCACGAATGTGCCCAAAAGCTGCGCTTTGCCGTTGGGCGACATTGCAGGGTGAAATGACGAGCCGCACACTCCGATCGAAGCAATCACCTCGCCGGCCCAGTCCGTGATCACGTTACCGCCCAAGTCCTGCGTGGCGACTGCCGGCTGTACTGCGAGGGTGCGCAAGACGACACCTCCTGAGGGCTGGCGCGTGACGACCAGCCGAGCGGCTGCGCCCTTGGCCACGTCGAACGGATCGGAGACAGATGGGTGCAGCCCCTGAGCTGAGAAAATGAGGGTGTACTTGCGCCCTGCAACGTCGATCGCCACGTCAGTGAAGCGTGCCACCCCACCGCTCGGTACGACGGACGCGCTTCCCAGCAGGGTGCCCACAAGTCCGCCATTCACCCCAACGGTGACCGTCACCGCGGGCCCCTCGATCGGCACCACATTCGAGGACCAGTCGGACACAAATACAACCGGCTGAGGCACCAGTGCCTCGCCTCCGTAGCCGTCACCGGGCTGCGTGCCGATTTCGAGACAGCATGCGGGTCCCAGTTTTACCAGAACGTCCGCACTCCACACCGTGAGCGCCGCAGCAGCTCCTGGCGGGAACGCCGCAAACTCAAGGCGGTAGCGCGTGCCATCTGCCGAACGTGCCCCTATAAAGAGGTCCGTGAATGTGGCCAGACCGTCGGTGGGTGCAGTAGAAGTGCGCCCACGCAGCGAAACAGCGCCGTAACGGATCTCGTCTGTCGTGGTCCTGAGGTTCGCAATGAGGTGAAGCTCGTCTTCAGCATACGCGAAGTAGTCCGACGCCCCCCTCGCGTCGTTGAGCTCAGGTGCAACGACGAAGCGTACCGCAAACCCCGCATGCAGTGCTTCGCCGCTTGCGGGCACGTGCGTCCCCGTTACCTCGACTTCAGCACCGTTTGTGTCCGGCCCGGTGTAGCGCACACTTAACTCGCCGCACGCCACCGCTGCTGGGCGCAAGAAGTCTACCTTCAGCGCATGCGAACCTGCCCCGAGCTCCACTGCACTACGCGCCGTGCGCGGTCCGTCTTCGACGTGTTGGGCAGCCACCACTACGGAGCCGTTTATGCGCAGGTGCGACTCGCCGTGCGTGCTCATGGCGAACACGTACAAACCGGCCGACTGCACATGCAGCTCGCCGACCCACTCCGCAGCAAGGGCATCGGTTGCGAAGAGTGTGCCGAACGACTGAAAGGGACGATCTCGGCCATCCAAGCAGCTCGTGGTCCCCTGCAGGCGCGCCTCCACATGCACAAGTAGCGGCGGCGCGCCTGGCGGAAGCTGTGCACGATTTCCTCCGAAGTCAAGCAGCTCAACAGAAGGCTGCGGCATCAGTGTCGTGTTGCCCGTGCCGTTACCCGGCTGGCGGTGCACCCGCAAGTAGCGGGGCGGGCCAGCATTCGGCTCGAACTCTGAAGAGATAGTCGACGCGAGCCCCGCGGCGGAGAATTCCAGCACATACGCGCGGTCGATTTTTGAGACCTTGAGTCCTTCGAAGATAGCGCCGCCGGCTCCAAGCGCTGTTTCGTCAGCGCCAGAGAGCACATAAGGCGCCTCCGGGACCGCATAGCGCAGCGCGAGCGCAACGTCAGCGTTCAGGAAGTAGCCGTCACACCGATGGAGGTTGACCTCATCCGACAGGTGCATATACAGTGGCAGGTCCGAGACATTGAATTTCGAGAGGCGCTGCATATATTCGTAGCGAGTCTCCACCGTAGGGTTCCACGCGCTCGTACGAATCAACCGCGTGCACACGTTACCCCTTGCGTCCCAGCACACGTCCTGCACGGCAGGATAGCCGGCAATCAGCGCGCGACGCTCGAAACATTTCCGAAAGCAGTCCTGCCACGGCCCGCCAACAAACTCTGTCCCGGGCGCAAGCGCGTAGTCGGCGAGGCGAACGTGTTTGACAGCCTCACCCTCGAAGTCGAGGTCTGTGCATGTCACGCTCGCGGTCAAGCGTGCGGAGAGAAGCACCGCACCCTCAGGGATGCTCGTGTTGAGCTGCGCGGTGCAGCGCTGCATTCCGCGGCACCGTAGCTCCCGCACTTGCTCGACCACACGCAGCAGGCGCACAGACACGCTGCCAGTCGCATTCGGCTGTGTGTTTCCGCCGGCATCGACCGAAATAACCTCCACAGTGAAGGCCTCACCGCCCTGCACGTGGCCGAGCGGCGCGCGCAGGTGCAGCGCAACCGGCACGGATACCTGAATGCGAAATGGTGCGCTACGCGCGGTCTTGAGTCCAGACGTCTTGAATGCGAGCACGTAGCCATCCCCTGCGGCATCGATGGCAAGGTTTGTGAAAGTCGCAAGGTCTCCGTGCGGAACCGACACCGCACCGGTGAGCGTCGCATTGTCAGGGGCCGCCCACAAGGAGGCTGTGACTGTCTGTGCCTGCGCATGCACGCGATTCCAACCCGCGTCAACAAATTGTATCACAGGCTGCCGCCAGAAGATCGCCGCCGCCGATGCGACGTGCGGCTGGCACAGCACGTCGAGTGCCACGGCGACGCTCCCGAAGTGCACCGTGAAGGGCACGCTCTGCGCACCTAGTAGCCCCACACTCGCGAAGTCGAGCACATAAAACTCACCAGCAGTGCCCACGGCGAGGTCAAATGTAGCGAGGCCGCCTGATGTGCGTACTTCGTAGAGCAGCGGATCCCGTGCAAACGATAGGTCGACTTCCAGCTCCTCAAGCTGAAATTTGGCCGGGTACAGGCCAGATACGCACTCGGCGCCCATGTACGCTTCGGACGGAAGATCCGTCACGAGGACATCAAACAGCGGGACGATGCGGGAGCAATTCAGCGCGGCGCTTACAACGACACCGTCCGAAGGGACAAGGTTTCCGCCCAAGTCCAAAAGGCGAACCTGCGGGGCGGGCGCAAAGCGCTCCGCGGCTGTACTGTTCCTGGGCTGTACTGTGATCTCAAGACGGTGCGGCGGGCCCACCTCGTTCTCGAACACATCACTTTCCACGTCTGCGAGCGGCGGCGACGCGAAGTGCAGCGTGTAGTTATCGCCGACCGTGAACACACGCAGGTCTGTAAATTCCATCGTTCCGTTGACAATATCGAACACGCCAAACGACACCGTCGGAAAAATTGGATGACGTGCATTCACCAAGACACTCATTGGCTGATCCCAGACCACGTTTCCCCCCGCATCGCGGAGATCCAGCTGCGGCTGTACCTGCAGGATCCCTCCCACTGCCGTCCTTGGCTGCCTCGCGATGTGGAGCTCAGCGACGTCCCCAACTCTGACCGCGAATGGGAAGGAGAACACCTCAGACATCGCGAGCAGCGGCGCGACAAAGAGTAACTGTACATTGTTCTGGGCAAAGTTCAGCGCTAGGTTTTCGTACTCGGCGAGACCATTCTCGAAGGGAAGGGTCACGTCCCCAGAGAGCGGGCCGACCCCGGTGAGAAGCATTGCTGTGACGCCCAGCCCTGCAGCAGCGCTGCTGTTGTGGACCCAGTTACCCCCCCGGTCCTTGAGCCCTAGCACGGGCTGTGTGCGGAAAGGAGTGCCGCCCTTCGCGTCACCCGGGTCGCGCACAAGCACGAGTCGATGGGGGTGGCCGACTGCCACTTCGAACAAGGCGCTGAACGCCCCCTGCAATCCAGACGAGAAGAATGCCAATTTGTACATCAAACGAAAATCCGTGGTCGAGAGTGCCGACGTTGCGATGTCGACACTCAAAGAGGGAAATGCTGCATGCCCCGCCGCAGCAACCCGCTCGAGCACACCTGATAGCGTGGCCCTCGAAGACGATAGAAGTACGTCGCATTCTGCGCCCATCGTCGTGCCATTTGCAACGCACGCCTCCGTCCGCACGCCCAACCACACATCAACCAGCGCGACTGACACGCTGGCGTTGCCACCATCCGCCGAGCGCTCAACGAGATTCTGCCCCGCGTCGCGAGTTTCGACAAGCGGCACATTTGCAAGCTCTTCGCCTCCAACACCGCTGCCTGGCTGCGCAACGACATAGAGGTGGTTGGCGATACCCGCTAAAATGCTGAAGACGAGGCTGCGCGCGGAAAGTAGACCCGGACTAGAAAATGTCGCAACGTACGCCTGGCCGACTGCGTCTACGAGAAGCTCCTCAAAGCGCGCAGTGCTACCGGTCTGGGCCTGCGTGGAGCGCGCAACGAGCTCCGGCAAGCAGGCGCATACCTGCGCAGCAAAGAAACCCACCCCTGATTCGCAGTCCCCCGTGCAAACGTGCGCATACGACGGCACCGAACAAGCCTTACCGCGCCATCTTTTGTCGCATTCGCAGCCATCAGCGGCACATAGGCCATGCCCCGTGCAGCTGTCCGGGCAGAACGCCAATTTAGCAAGGGTAGCATCGCCCCAAAGATGGACATGTGTGGTTCCGAAGAAAGAACCGACCGGCCGCGAAAGGTTGGCTGGGATCGCGAACGGCTGTTCGAGCGCAGGGTTCACGTTTCCGGCGGAGGGGTCGAACGTAGTGGAGAGACTTGCGGTTATGGTCAGGTTCAGAAAGTGCATCTGAATTGTGCCCATGCCATCTTGCGTCCAATACGTGTTGTAGATACGATTGCCTTGCTTGTCCATGATCCCGATCGATGGCGCGGGGCTGACTGGCGACATACTCTTTTGCACGTTAGTCGGTAGTCCCTGTGGATTCGAAAGAAAGTGCGGCCTGCTCTGCAATACCACCACCCGCTTAGAGAGTTTAATTCCACTGACAAAATAGAACTCTAGCCTGCATGGCCCGATCAGTGACAACCGCAAGTCCGTGAACTTCGCGACGCCATCAACGCATGCGACAAAGGGAGCGATCAGCTCCAGCTCGGGTGCCGCGTTTATGGCTCGCACGTGGACTGCCTCCGACACGTTCGCGATGTTCCCTCCCGAGTCAAGGACCCTCACAATCGGGGGCGGCAAGATATTCTCTCCC
>ENA-UOXV01001425-UOXV01001425.1-marine-metagenome-genome-assembly--contig:-NODE-1425-length-33375-cov-59.858673_pt1 | contig 33375 bp, 27 predicted proteins | sample MGYA00238165_ERZ766961 | MGnify/ENA primary metagenome ERZ766961 (study PRJEB28924, sample SAMN03173240) | marine metagenome | biome: Marine; feature: Water; material: Subsurface seawater | place: North... | reverse complement strand
TTTATCTACTAAACTTGAATAAATTAGAAAAAAGTCTAGATCAACTTCCAGTAACTGGTCCTTAAGTTTGTCCCTTTTTAATTACCTAAGGACCAGGAATTAAGCAAAAAAATAGAAAGAAACAAATGACATTAAAAATAAATGATACCGCTCCAGATTTTGAAGCAGAAACAACTCAAGGAAAAATTAATTTATATGATTGGGCTAAAGATAGCTGGATAGTACTTTTTTCTCATCCAAAAAATTTTACTCCAGTTTGTACAACTGAACTTGGAGCTCTTCAAAGTCACAAAGTCGAGTTTGATAAAAGAAATGTTAAAATTTTAGGATTAAGTATTGATCCAGTAGAAGATCATGGAAAATGGAGCGAAGACATCAAGGATGTTACTGGTTTCAAACCTGAGTATCCATTAATTGGAGATAAGGATCTAGCCGTTGCAAAAGCCTACGGAATGCTTCCAGCTAGCGCTGAAGGATCTTCTGATGGAAGAACTGCAGCTGATAATGCAACGGTTCGAAATGTATTCGTGATTGGTCCTGATAAAAAAATTAAACTTATTTTATCCTATCCAATGGCGACGGGAAGAAATTTTCCAGAAATTCTAAGAGTCATTGACTCACTTCAATTAACCGCAAAACATAAAGTTGCAACTCCTGCTAATTGGAAGCAAGGGGAAGATGTAATTATTGTTCCTGCAGTAAAAGAAGAAGAAGCACAGACGCTGTTTCCAGATGGTTGGAATACCGTGAAGCCCTACCTTAGAATTGTTAAACAACCCAAAACTTTAAACTAGAAAAGGAAAAAATGAAAAAAATAATAACAGCAGTACTTTTTATTTTTATTTCAACATCTGTGTTCTCAGCAGAACCGTTAGTGGATGTGAAATGGTTAAATAAAAATTTAAACAACAAAAATGTATTTATATTAGACATTAGAAACAAAATTGATGGTGGATCTTACGAAACATTTAAACAAGCCCATATTCCAGGAGCAGTGCACTCTGATTATCTAAAAGATGGATGGAGAGCAAAAGTTAATGGTGTGATCGGACAATTTCCAGGAAAAAAGCCGCTGGAACAATTAGTAGGAAGTCTTGGAATTGATAATTCAAAACATATTATTGTTATTTATGCCGGAGTAAATTCTACTGATTTTGGAAGTGCTGCTAGGATTTATTGGACTTTTAAAACTTTAGGACATGAAAATGTTTCTATTTTAAATGGTGGTTTTAAGTCATGGAAAGATGCTGGCTATAAAGTGGTAGCTGGTGAAAACTCATTGTCTCCAAAAGTATTTAAAGCTTCCATCAACAAAAAGTACAGCGCTTCTTATAAAGAAGTGAGAAATGCTAAGAAAGAAACAAATGGTATTTGTTTAATTGATGCTAGACCTAACGATTTCTTTAAAGGAGTCAAAAAACATCCTGCTTTAAAAGTGGTTGGAAGAATACCTAATGCAGTTAATGTAGAGCAGCAAAAAACAGTTGGAAGTGATGGTTTTATCAAGTCTAAAGCGGAAATATTAAAGCTCTATGATGCGGCTCAAATCAAAGATTTCAAAGGATACATTACTTATTGTAACACTGGACACTGGGCTGCTACTGTTTGGTTTGCGCTAAGTGAAGTTGCAAATATTCCTCAAGTAAGAATGTATGATGGATCTTGGGCGCATTGGGAAAGCAATCCTAAAAACAAAGTTATTTCCGGATAATTTTAAAACTTTTATTATATGCGGGTACTAAGTTTACCCGCATATTTAATTAGAGTACAAGCCCCTCATGATTGTAATTAAAAAAATTGAAACGCCCATTGTTTTGTTTGGGGTTATTTTTACACTATTATTTTCTTACATTACCTATTCCACGATTGGTCTTCGTCATTTTCTAGTTTTTGCTATTGGTATTGGTTTGGGCTTCACTTTATATAAAGCTGCATTTGGTTTTACGGGTGGGTGGAGAAATTTTATTGAAAAAAGAGATAGTAGTGCACTTCGAGCTCAATTTTTAATGCTGGCTTTAGCAGCTATAGTTTTTTCTTTTGTCATTGGTTCTAAAAGTTTTGTATATGATGGCACTATCGTAGGGGCAATTGCTCCGGTTAGTTTGTCTGTGGTTATTGGATCTTTTATGTTTGGTCTTGCCATGCAATTGGGTGGAGGCTGTGGCTCTGGAACTTTATTTACTGCTGGAAGCGGTAATACCAAAATGGTTATTACTTTATTTTTTTTTATTATTGGCTCTGTAGCGGGAACATACCACTTTACTTTTTGGTCATCCCTTCCCTCTTTAGGAGGAATTTCTTTATTAGACAATTATACTCTGGTTGAAACTTTAACTTTTCAGTTAAGTCTTATTTTTACTCTTTATTTAACTGTTTTTATTCTAGACAAGAAAAGAAACAAAATAATAGATCATAATAACATTTTTAGATTTGACTCTTTCAGTCTTCTTAGGGGACCATGGCCTTTATTTTTAGGTTCTGTTCTTTTGGTATTGTTTAATTTTTTAATGCTGCATGCTGCAGGTCATCCATGGTCTGTCACATTTTCTTTTGGATTGTGGGGGGCAAAATTAGCAACCCTAATTGGTGTGGATGTTTCTTCTTGGGACTATTGGCAATTATCCTACCCTGCTGTTGCGCTAGAAAATAGTTTATTGGCAGATCCTACGACCGTTTCTAACTTAGGAATTATTTTGGGGGCTTTAATAGCTTCTGCTTTATCTGGTAACTTTTCTAATCAAATTAAAATTGATAAAAAGTTATTTTTAGCTGCCATGATTGGTGGTTTTTTTATGGGCTATGGAGCCAGACTTGCATTTGGTTGTAATATTGGAGCATTGTTTGGTGGTATAGCTTCAGGGAGTATGCACGGTTGGGTGTGGTTCTTGTTTGCGTTTATAGGCTCTTACTTTGGGGTGAAAGCTAGAAAGTTTTTTTATTAATGAAAAATATTTTATATCTCATCATTTTGTCTATTTTTTTTGTAGTCATAATCTATGACCACAATTATAGTGGTGTGGCTTACAACCCTCTATTTCATAAAGAGGGCGAAACTTCTGGGTCCATCAATGCTATGCCTTGTGGTTTAGGTGGAGCTCAAAATCACAAGCACTAAAAGTTCTTCAATATTTGGCTTTTTACCCTTTACATTTTGCCTATTTATTATTACATACCTCTTTAAGCGCTGATTTGTTCAAATTGCGGGCGCTATATAAAACCAGCTAAAGCGATTTAAACCACCGCTCTAGCCGGTGGTTTTTTTTTGGAAATCCCATCAGAAACTACCGAAAACTTGATCATAATAAATTATGAACAAGAACGATTTAAAATTAAGTTTTGAATTTTTTCCAGCAAAAGACTCCGCTGCTGAAGAAAAAACATGGGCGAGTTTAAAAAAATTAGAAAATTTTAATCCTCAATTTTTTTCAGTTACCTTTGGTGCTGGTGGTGGTGAGCGTTTAAAAAGCGATTCTTTTGTTAAAAAAATTAATAAAGATTCTTTAGTACCAGTGGCAGGTCATTTAACTTGCGTGGATATGTCCAAAGATGAAATTAACGATTTGGCTTTAGGTTGGTTTGAAAAGGGAGTGAATAAAATAGTTGCTTTACGAGGTGATGTTAGGGAAAAAAATAAACAATACGTTCCTCATCCCAATGGCTACCAAAATGCTGCTGATATGTGCTTGGGTTTAAAAAAATTAGCTAATTTTGAAATTGCAGTTGGTGGATATCCAGAAATACACCCTGACTCTAAAAATAAACAAGATGATACTGATCATTTAAAAAGAAAAGTGGATGCGGGTGCCGATAAAATTATTACTCAATACTTTTTTGATAAAGATGTATTTTTAAGATACCGGGATTCAGTAGTGGCTGCAGGGATTAACATTCCCATCATTCCAGGAATTATGCCTATTTCTAATTTTAAAAAAGTTAAAAATTTTAGCGCTATGTGTGGCGCATCTATTCCTGACTGGATAGCTAGTGAGTTTGCTGGCTTAGACGACACGCCAGAAGTGCAGCAATTAGTTGGTGCCAGTTTAGCAAGCGATCTAGTGAAAAAATTAAAAAAAGAAGAAGTTAATGAGTTTCATTTTTATACACTAAATAAATATGAATTAACCTTTGCAGTATGTTCACGATTACTATCACTGCAAAATAATTTAAATCAAAACAATCAAACCAAAGGAGAAGCAAGAGCATGATACAAGTAGCATCTATTGGATACCCAAGAATCGGTCCTAAAAGAGAACTAAAAAAAGCATTAGAACAATTTTGGAAAGGTGACATTCAAGAACAAGATTTGCATAATGTTGCAAAAAATTTAAGAAAGCAAAATTGGCAAACTCAAAAAGATTGTGGTGTAGACTTAATATCTTCTAATGATTTTTCATTTTACGATCAGGTGTTAGATGCAATTTGCTTATTAGGTGCCGTTCCGAAAAGATACAAATGGGATGGCAATGAAGTAAACCTAAAAACTTACTTTGCCATGGCGCGTGGATCCCAAACATCAGAGCTGGATGTGCCTGCATTGGAAATGACGAAATGGTTTGATACGAATTACCATTACTTAGTTCCTGAGCTATCCAAAGATCAATCATTTAAAATAAGTTCTAATAAGCCTTTCGCAGAATATGAAGAAGCGAAACAGGCAGGTTTTAATACCAAGCCTGTTATTTTGGGTCCATTGTCTTTCTTATTGTTAGGAAAAGGAATTGATGGCTTAAATACTATTGATCTATTAGACAAAATTATACCTGTTTACAAAGAGGTGGTTAAAAAATTTGCTGATCTAGGAGCAGAATGGATTCAAATTGATGAGCCTATATTAGTAAAAGATTTAGATTCTAATGTGGTGTCTAAAATCAAAAACACTCTGAACGAGCTTAAACAAGCTGCGGGTTCAAGTAAGATTTTACTTACTACTTACTTTGAAGACCTAAATGAAGACGTTAAGGAAGAAGTGTTTGCAAGTGATGTAGATGTAATTCATTTAGATTTGGTTCGCGGTACTAAAAATAAAGGTTATGTCAAAAACTCCAAGAAACAACTGTCATTAGGTTTAGTAGATGGAAGAAACGTATGGAAAACAAATTTACAAGAAAAAATTGATTTTGTTAAAGACAATGTTTCTGGCGATGTGATTATTGCTTCTTCTTGCCCCCTACTTCACTCTCCTTATGATTTGGAGCTTGAACAGAAAGTTCCAGATGAAATTAAAAGATGGTTATCGTTTGCAAAACAAAAATTGCAAGAGCTGAGTGTGATTAAGGGTTGCATTAATGAAGGGAGTCATAAAGCGGAGCTAGAGAATAATACTGCTGACGTTCAAGATAGAAAAACTTCCAAATTGATTCATGATGATGCTGTGAAAAATAGAATAAAAACAATCAATCAATCGATTGTAAACAGAAAATCATCCTATCCAGAAAGAGCGGTGGTTCAAAAAGAAATTTTTGCTTTACCTAAATACCCAACCACAACCATTGGGTCTTTTCCTCAGACAACCGATGTAAGACAAGCAAGAGCTAAATTTAAACGTGGTGAGCTGGATGGACAAAGTTACGACAAGTTCTTAGAAGAAAAAACTATTGATACGATTAAAAAACAAGAAGAGATTGGTATCGATGTTATTGTTCATGGTGAATTTGAACGTAATGACATGGTGGAATATTTTGGTGAACAGCTAAAAGGATTTACCTTTACTTCTAGTGGCTTTGTACAAAGCTATGGTTCTCGTTGTGTGAAACCACCAATTATTTTTGGAAACGTGTCTAGACCAAAACCTATGACAGTACGTTGGTCTAAATTTGCACAAGAGCAAACAAAGCAAATTGTAAAAGGAATGCTTACAGGGCCGATCACTATTTTGCAGTGGTCTTTTGTGAGAGATGACCAACCAAGAAAATTTACAGCACAAGAAATTGGCTTTGCCATTCGCGATGAAGTGGAAGATCTTGAAAAAAATGGTATTCGAATGATTCAAATCGATGAGCCTGCTCTTAGAGAGGGGTTGCCTTTAAAGAAAAAGGACTGGAAAGAATACCTTACATGGTCTGTAGATTGTTTTAAGATATCTGCTGCAGTAGTGAAAGATGAAACTCAAATTCATACACATATGTGTTACGCAGAATTTGAAGACATCATCGATTCTATTGCCGCTTTAGACGCGGATGTTATTTCTATTGAAACATCTAGGTCTAGAATGGAGCTCTTAACTACATTTGAAAAGTTTAAATATCCAAATGAAGTAGGTCCTGGAGTTTACGATATTCACTCTCCTAGAGTTCCATCGAAAGATGAAATGAAAGAGTTGATTCAAAAAGCATCTAAATTAATTGATCCATCCAGAGTTTGGGTCAATCCTGACTGTGGCTTAAAGACTAGAGGATGGCCTGAAACTATTGATGCATTAACTAAAATGGTTGATGCTGCGAAAGAACTGAGGGCAGAATAATTGAAAAAAAAATTTAAGTTAGATACCAATCTAGTTAGGGGTGGCCTAACTAGATCTAACTTTAAAGAAACATCTGAAGCTATTTTTCTCAATTCGGGATTTGTCTATGATTCAGCTGAGCAAGCAGAAGCTATTTTTCTAGGAAAGAAAAAAGGATTTCAGTACTCTAGGTACGCCAATCCAACAGTAGAAATGTTTGAACAGAGGTTGGCTTTATTAGATGGTTCAGAAGCATGCTTTGCAACAGCAAGCGGAATGGCTGCTGTATTTGGCTCGATGATGTGTCAATTAAAAGCCGGGGATCATGTAGTTTCTGCTTCAGCATTATTTGGTTCCTGTAGATATATACTAAATGACATACTTCCTAAATTTGGGATTGAAGTATCTTTTATTGATGGAAAAAATATTAAAGAATGGAACAAAAGTATTCAAAAAAATACTAAGATTTTCTTCTTTGAATCTCCTTCTAACCCATGCTTGGAAATTATTGATATTAAACAAGTTTGTAATCTTGCTAAAAAAAACAAAATAACAACCATTGTAGATAATATTTTTGCATCACCAGTGTTACAACAACCAGTCAAATTTGGTGCAGATGTTGTTATTTATTCTGGTACCAAGCATATTGATGGACAGGGAAGAGCTATGGGTGGAGCTGTCTGTTCAACAAATAAATTTAAAGAAAATATTTTAAAACCTTTCTTGAGACATACCGGTCCTTGCATTAGTCCTTTTAATGCATGGGTACTTCTTAAAAGTTTAGAAACGATTAAAATACGTGTCCTTTCTCAATCGGACAATGCATTGCAAATTGCGAGCTTTTTAGAAAAACATAAAAAAATTGAACAAGTATATTACCCCGGTCTTAAATCTTTTCCTCAATACGCTCTTGCCAAAAAACAACAAAGTGCTGGTGGAACTATGATTGCCTTTAAAGTTAAGGGCGGGAAGAAAGATGCTTTTAAAATTATCAACAAATTAAATGTTTTTGATATCTCTAATAATTTGGGAGACTCAAAGTCCCTTGTAACTCATCCAACTACCACAACACACAAAGTTCTAGGAGAAGAGGCAAGACTATCTCTTGGCATTACCCCTAACCTAATTAGGCTATCTATTGGACTGGAAGATATCAATGATCTTAAAGAAGATTTGTCCAATTCTTTAAAGTAGTCTTATATTAGTCACATTTTTAATCTGAGTTTGCCTTAATTTAATATTAATTAAGTATCAAACAACAAGAGGAACAATATGAATCTAATACAACCAGCAAAAATTAACACAGTGGAAATTAAAAAAGAAAAAAAATCTTTTTTTTCAAGAACCATTTCATTTATAGTCACAGCTAACTTGCTAGTTTTGGGAATGATCTATTTTACGATCTTCAATAGTTAAGATTTAGTTATAATTTTAACCACCCAAAAATAAATAGAACGTGGTAAAATTCTTAAGGCTTTAAATAAAATCATCATGGGCAAAGGGAAAGTAATTTCATACTTTTCTTTTTGTAAGCCTTCATAAATAATATTAGCAGCTTTCTCGCTCGTCATTAAAAATGGCATATCAAAAGTATTTTTTTCAGTTAATCTAGACTGAACAAATCCAGGGTTAATAACGCTAACTTTGATATTGTGTTTATCGCAATCAATTTTAATAGATTCTGCATAATTCATCATGGCTGCTTTGCTTGGTCCGTAAGAAGAAGAGTTCGGTAGTCCACCAAAGCCCGCAAGAGAAGCAACAATTCCAAGCTGTCCATGATTTTGATTTTTTAAATGAGGAAGCAAAATTGAAAAAACGTTAATCATACCCATAAAGTTTACATCCATAGTTTTTTGAAAAAGACTCACATCAATTTCAAAAGTGTCATGTGGCTCATAATATCCCGAGCAGTAAATGACTTTATCTATTGTTGCATTGATTTTTATAATATTGGATAGCTTATTTTTACAATCGTCCAAAATAGTCACGTCTAGACTTTCGGTAAAAACCTTGGCTTTTCCACTAGAAAATTCCTGTTTAATTTCTTCTAACTTGCTCTGCGTTCTTCCTAATAAGATGAGATTATCGCAGGTATTAAGATATTTTTTGGCTAGTTCATAGCCAATACCAAAAGTTGCTCCTATTATTAAAACATTCATAATATTTATTAAAAAGTAAGTAATATAGTGATATAAAATATCTCTTATGGCATCAAGAATTGAATCAGATAGTTTTGGAAAAATTAAAGTTCCTAGTGACAAATATTGGGGAGCTGGAACTCAAAGATCATTACAATTTTTTAAAATAGGTAAAGTCAACGTTCCAATTGAATTAATTCACTCTATTGCTATAGTTAAAAAAGCTGCAGCAATCGTTAACGCAAAATATAAAGACATTACCCCACAAGTTTCAAAAGCTATTATTAAAGCATCTGAAGAAGTCATTTCTGGAAAATTAGATGATAATTTTCCACTTAGGGTCTGGCAAACAGGTTCCGGAACACAAACCAACATGAATGTTAATGAGGTTATTGCCAACCGAGCAATAGAAATACTTGGTGGAAAAATGGGAAGTAAGAAACCAGTTCATCCTAATGATCATGTTAATAAAGCTCAATCTACTAACGATACTTTTCCTACTGCCATGCACATCGCGATTGCGATTCAAGCTAACAAAAAACTTATACCAGCTATTAGCTTATTGGAAAAAGCTTTGGCTAAAAAAACTAAAGAATTTAAAGATATAGTCAAAATAGGAAGAACGCATTTACAAGATGCTACTCCTTTAACACTGGGCCAAGAATTTTCTGGCTATCATATGCAAGTTTCAAAATCATTAACTAGAATTAAAAGAGCATTACTTGAGATTTATCCTCTGGCACAAGGAGGTACTGCTGTTGGAACTGGTATTAATTCAAGGAAAGGTTGGGACAAAACAATAGCTGCAGAAATTAAAAAAATAACCAAACTTCCTTTTCATACTGCCAAAAATAAATTTGAGGCATTGGCAGCACATGATTCAATTGTAAATTTTTCAGGAACTCTTAATACGACAGCTGTTGCGCTAATGAAAATTGCAAATGATATAAGATTTTTAGGCTCCGGCCCAAGAGCAGGATATGGAGAATTATCTCTTCCTGAAAATGAGCCGGGCTCTTCCATCATGCCAGGTAAAATTAATCCTACTCAATGTGAGGCAGTTACCATGGTTTGCGTAAAGGTGATTGGAAACCACAACGGAATTACTATGGCAGGATCACATGGTCATTTTGAATTAAATGTTTTTAAACCGTTGATTGCACACAACATTCTTCAGTCCATTGACCTCATATCCGATTCTGTTCAATGCTTTGTTAATTTTTGCGTCAAAGGAATTAAGCCAAATAAAAAAAGAATTGAGCAATTGTTGAATGAATCATTAATGCTAGTAACAGCTCTGGCCCCTAAAATTGGATACGACAACGCAAGTAAGATTGCCAAAACAGCTCATAAAAATGGAACCAATTTAAAAGAAGAAACTTTAAAAACAGGATTGATAAATGAAAAAGATTATATGAAGATTATGAATCCTAAAAAAATGACTCACCCAAAATAATTAGAATAATTTAAAGTAATTTTTAAGATCAAATGTTTTTGCAAGATCACCAAAAAAAATAGTTTTCAATCTTTGGTTTAGATCCACAATTTGAGGTTGGCTATATTCCTTGTCAGAAAAAAAACTCTCCATAGTAAATTTAGAATTTTTTAAATTAAGGACTCCTTTAGCTTTCATGGAATAATTATTAGTTGTTGCTTTGGATTCGCATGTTTGAATACACAATCTTTTAAACTGTTTGGTTTCAAAGGTACTATCAAAAAATAAAAGAAAATCTTTGTTTTCTTGAATAAATCTACCGGACAGGTCTAAAAAATTTTTGTCTGAACTAAATTGAACTCGATTCAAAACAATATCTCCTCCATTAAAAGAAATATTTAGATTTATATTGTCAAAATAATTCCGATCTAAAAACACATTTTGAAAATTAATTTTAAAATTACCATTCATTAATGATGCTATCTGAAATATTTCTTTATTAAAAAAAGAAACCCAATCTGATTTGGATACTCTTGAAAAATTAGATCTTCCAAATTTTAAATCCGCATTCACAAATGCTAAGTCATTATTTTTTTGCAAACTTACTTTTCCTACGCCATTATAAGTAGCAGATGATATTTTGGCATTATTCAATTCCAACTTATCATTAGCGAGTACTATATTTGACTTAATGTAAGTATTGCGAAAGCCGGGAAATAACAATTTCTCAGAAAACTTGATTTCAACAAAACCATTCTTATTAATTAAGTCTTGTCTTGTGTGCTCTAAAGATAGCTTTATTTCTGGAATGGAAATCTTCAATTTATTATTTTTATATTTCAAATTATATAGAAGATTGGAGAATGTCCCTTGTAGTTTGGCAGTAACTAAATTTTGAGAATTAAATAAAAATACCCCATTATTACTATCGAATTCTATTTCTGAAAGCTTATTAACAATCCTAATGTCCATGTTTTCAAAGCTAATTTTTTCAAATTGTGATTTATTTTGAATATAGGATTTAAAAAAATCTTCAGATGCAGAAAGGGAACCATTTGCTATAGAAAATTTTTTAAATGAAAATTCTTTTTTGAATAATTTAAATGGATTGGCATTTAAGTAAAGATTTTCTATATTGCCATTTAAATCATTACCTTCTCCTGCATCAAAACTAATATTTTTAAGTATTAATTTGGGCCCTAGATTAAATGTATATGCAATGTCGCCTTCAATTTTAACATTCGTATTAAGAGCTGTAGATAATTTATTCTCAAGTTCACTTTTGTAACTATTTATATTGAGGGCTAACGGAGCAGCAAAAATAACAACCAAAAATATAACAATTAAAGTTGCTACTTTTAAAAAAAATTTACTAGCTGAAAATTCTTTTTTCATTTTTTCTTGTTGTATTTAATTTTTAATAATTTAATTAATGAACATGAGTGTCACAGGTCCAAATTACTTAAATACTTTAAATAATCAACAAAAAGAGGCTGTTTTACATACTGAAGGACCTTTGCTTATTCTTGCAGGTGCTGGCTCTGGTAAAACAAAAGTGCTCACTACGAGAGTAACTCATTTAATTCAAAGTAAAAAATGTTTTAGCAATCAAATACTCTGTGTAACCTTTACCAATAAAGCAGCAAACGAAATGAGGGAAAGAGTTCAGGGTTTGGTGGTGGGCAATGCTAATTCAGTACCATGGCTCGGAACTTTTCACTCTATTAGTAACAAAATTCTAAGAAAACATGCAGAAGCCGTTGGGTTAAAGCCAAGTTTTACTATTTTAGATACTCTGGACCAATTAAAACTAATTAAAAATATTTTAGCTGCAGAAAATATAGATATCAAAAAAAACCCTCCTAAACTTATTGCTCACTTGATTGATCATTGGAAGAATAAAGCTCTTACTCCCTCTGAAATAAAAGCCAGTCCATCAGACTACTCTAAAATTAATGCTTTAAAAATTTACAGGATTTATCAAGATCGTCTTAAGATGATGAACTGTGTTGATTTTGGAGATCTTATTCTACACTGCGTTACTATTTTTAAAAATTTTAAAGAAATACGTGAGTCCTTTAAAAAAAATTTTAAATACATTTTGGTTGATGAGTTTCAAGATACAAATTTTATACAGAACCTATGGCTTAATTATATAACAGGAGATACTAAAAATATTTGTGTGGTGGGGGATGATGATCAATCCATTTATAGTTGGAGGGGTGCGGAAGTTAAAAATATATTAGATTTTGAAAAAAATTATTCTAATACTAAAACAATTAAACTTGAGCAGAACTATAGATCAACTAAAAATATTCTAAACACTGCCTCCTCTTTAATATCCAACAATGATGATAGACTGGGAAAGAAAATTTGGTCTGATTTTAACGATGGTGAAAAAGTATGGATTAACTCCTATAGTGATGGTCGTGATGAGGCAAGTGGTACTTCTGATATAATTGAAAAAGAACTTACAAAGCAATTTTCACTAAATAATATTTCTATTTTAGTCAGGGCATCTTTTCAAACTAGGGAATTTGAAGAAAGGTTTATTAGAATAGGACTTCCCTATCGTGTCATAGGGGGTGTAAAATTTTATGAAAGAGTAGAAATTAAAGACGCACTTTGCTATCTCAGACTAATTCATCAAAAAAATGATGATTTGGCTTTTGAAAGAATTGTAAATACACCGAAAAGATCCATTGGAGATACTACCTTAAAAAAAATTCATGAATTTTCTAGAAATTCTAATAAAAATCTTTTTGATACTTCAGTTTCTCTTTTGGATGGGGATGAGTTAAAGCCCAAGACTAAAGAAAGCCTAAAACTATTAATAAACAAATTAAACCAGTGGACAAAACTTTCTGGAAAATTGGATCATGTAGAGTTGCTAGAAAGAGTTTTGGATGAATCTGGTTATACTAAAATGCTGATTGATGAAAAAAGCCCCGAGGCTGAAGCAAGATTAGAAAATTTAAAAGAATTAAGATCTTCTATGAAAAACTATTCTAATCTCATAGAATTTTTAGAAAATATTTCACTACAAACTGCTATCGATGAGGAGTGGGATGGAGAAAAAATAAACCTTATGACAATTCATGCTGCAAAAGGTTTGGAATTTGAATGTGTTTTTTTACCAGGCTGGGAGGAAGGTATGTTTCCACATCAAAAGTCTATTGAAGAAAAGGGAGATGTGGCTGTTCAAGAAGAAAGAAGGTTGGCATATGTTGCAATAACTAGGGCCAAGCAAAGATTGTTCATTTCCTTTGCCAATAATAGAAAATTTTTTGGTAACAAAAATGATAATAACGACTGGATGCCATCTATGCCCTCCAGATTCATTGATGAATTAGATAAAAAATATTTAAAAATAAATGAAGTTGCAGAAGATCCTCATCAAGATTTTGAATTTAGCCAAGATACTGATTTTTCAACAACACCCAAAAGCCCTGGCTGGGATCGGTATACAAAAGCTAAGGAGAAAACCAAAACTATTAACTATACTAATAATTTAACAGATTTTAAAATAGGACAAAGCGTTCATCACGAAACATTTGGAAATGGGAAAATTATTCATATAGATGGAAATAAATTATTAATAAACTTTAAAGACGCTGGAGAAAAAAAAGTAATTGATAAATACTTAAAAAAAATTGAAAATGAATAATCTGGATAACCTGAACAAGCTTAAAAAAGTATTAATCAAAAAAAATATTGATGCCTACCTAGTTCCTAAAAATGATTATTTTTTTAATGAATTTATAAAAACTGGTAACGACAGATTAAGATATGTTAGCAATTTTACTGGATCTGCGGGAACCGCTCTTATTTTACACAAAAAAAATTATCTTTTTGTAGATGGGAGGTACACAATTCAAGCAAAGCAGGAGAGTGGTCATCTTTTCAGCATTATAGATATAAGCAAAATAAACATCTCAAGCTTTCTTAAAAAAAATTATACTAATATTAAAATAGGCTTCGATCCAAACCTTTTTAGATTTCAAGCAATTAAAAATATTTTAAAAGAAAAAATAAATTTAGTTTCCATTGAAAAAAATTTAATTGAACAAGTCTGGAAGGATAAAAAAAAAGAAGTTTATAAAAATGCTTTCATCCTTGAAAATCAATATTGTGGCATAAGCCACATAAAGAAAATCAAAAATCTTAGAGACCTGCTAGATATAAATAAAAAGAACTCTTTTTTTATTTCTTCTAATGAAAATGTGTGCTGGCTTTTAAATATTCGAGGTGAGGATTCTATTTACTCACCTCTTCTAAATGCATTTGCATTAATTCAGCAAAATAAAATTACAGTTTTCTGCAATTTAAAAAAAGTAGGTAATAAATTAATTAAGAGTTTTAAAAAAGACGTTCAATTTTCTGACATCAAATCATTGAAAGAAAAGTTAATAAGAACCAAAATTTTCTCAGTTAAGATTGACCCCGCTACAACTTCTTATGGATTAATCAAATTTTTACAATCCAGCAAGATTAAATGTAAATTTATTCAAGATCCTATTTTTCATCTCAAATCTAAAAAAAATAAAATTGAAATACAAAATTTAAAAATTGCACACATGTTTGATGGAGTGGCATTAGTAAAATTATTTTTTTGGATAAATCAATTTAAAAACAAAAAAAAAATAAATGAAATTAGTTGTCAAAAACAACTTGAAAATTTTAGAAAAGAAAATTCTTTTTATTTAGGACCAAGCTTTCCGCCAATTTCAGGTTTTAATAAAAATGGTGCAATTATTCATTACAATGCAACTAACAAAACAAACCAATTGTTAACAGGAAATGGAATTTATCTTCTTGATACTGGTGGACAATACCTATGCGGAACTACTGATGTGACAAGAACAATTTCGTTGGGAAAACCAAGCTTATATAAAAAAAATATCTATACGAGAATACTAAAAGGTCATTTAACATTAAGAAATTTTCAATTAAAAAATAACACCACTGGTGCGCAGCTCGATCGAGCTGCTAGAAAATATTTAAAGCAGATAGGATTAGATTACCCTCACAGTACTGGTCATGGTGTTGGCTATTGTCTCAACGTACATGAAAGCCCCCCATCTATATCTAAAAAGAGTAAGGATAAATTTGCTGTGGGTCAAGTTGTATCTAACGAGCCAGGATACTATCTTGAAAGACAGTTCGGAATGAGGATTGAAAATTTAATTTATGTTAACAAAATAAAAAAAAAACTATTATTTGAAGATTTAACTTTAGTTCCATATGATAAAAATTTAATTAATAAAGATTTACTTTCTAGGCTAGAAATTAAATATTTAAATAATTATCACAAGGAAGTATTTGAAAAACTTAATTCTTTTTTAAACTTAAAAGAATTAAATTTTTTAAAAAAAATATGCTCACCTCTTTAGTAACTCATACCATTTTTTTTCGGTAATAATTTCTACTTGAAGATCTTTTGCTTTTTCCACTTTATTATTAGTAGGTTTGGAGTCTCCTACTACTAAATAATTTAGTTTTTTACTAATACTACCTAGTACCTTGCCGCCTTGAGATTCGGCTAAAGTCTTTGCCTCAGATCTACTCATTTTGGAAAAGCCACCTGTGAACATTAAAGTTTTATTTGTAAATATTCCCGAAGTTATATTTTCAAAATTACTTATTTGTAAACACTCGATTAAGTCATTAATTACTTTTATGTTTTTTTTATTAGAAAAAAAAATTTCAAGAGCTTTAATTTGCGTTTCTCCTATCCCATCAATCTCTATTAAATTGCTTAGCTCTACTTTTATTAAGCTTGGGTCAAATAATTTTTTAAATTTCGTAATGCTTTTAAAGTAATTAGCTAAAATTTTAGCATTCTCTTGTCCTATATGTCGAATTCCAATTGCATATATAAATTTTGCTAAGCTTAATTTTTTGCTTTTTTCTATTGATTTATTCAAGTTGTTGCATGATAACTCTCCCCAACCTTCCAATTCTTTAATAGCTTTATAGTCTAGTTTAAAAATATCTGAGGGGACTTTAACTAATTTTAAATTCCAAAAATTATCTACTACCTTTTTTCCAAAACCATCAATATTGAGAGCATCTTTGGAAATAAGATGTTTTAGTTTTTCTTTGGCCATGTAAGGACACTCGTAGCCAATATCAGGACACCTTCTTACGGCATCTATTTTTTTGCTAATCTCGTTAAACTCTTTGATTGTATTGTTGCCGCATGGACATTTTGCAGGAAAATTATATACTTTTGTTTTTTTTCCTCGCTTGGATAAATCAACATAGACTACCTGTGGAATAACATCGCCTGCTCTTTGGATGCAAACAGTGTCACCAATTCTTATATCTTTTCTAATAATTTCATCCTCATTATGCAAAGTCGCATTAGAAACCATAACGCCTCCCACATTAATAGGCTCTACTTTGGCCACAGGAGTCAAGGCTCCTGTCCTTCCAACTTGAATTTCAATATCATTAATTTTGGTAAAGGCCTTTTCTGCAGAAAATTTGTGAGCGATAGCCCATCTCGGACTATTAGATAAGTTTCCTAATCTTTTTTGTAACTCGAGGTCATTAATTTTGTAAACAATTCCATCAATGTCATAATCTAGACCTGACCTTAATTGCTCAAGATCATTGTAATTTTTTTCTAGCTCTTTAATATTTTTAATAATTTTAGATAAAGGATTAGTTTTAAAATTAGAATGTTTTAAAAATTCTAAAAATTCATATTGGGATTGAAAATGTGAGTAATTTGATTGAATTGTGGAATATGCAAAAAATTTCAAAGGAATGGCTGCAGTTTTTTTGAAATCTTTTTGCCTTAAGGATCCTCCGGCTGCATTTCTAGGATTGGCAAAATTATTTTCGATTTTTTTAAAATCCTTTTTTCCTATGTACACTTCTCCACGTATTTCCATTAGTTTAGGAAATTTTTTATAAGTAATTTTTTTTGGAATATCTGTGATGGTCATTAAATTTTCAGTTATTTCTTCACCATATTCACCATCACCTCTAGAAAGTCCCTGAACTAAAATACCATTTTGATACAATAAAGAGGCTGAAATTCCATCAATTTTGGGTTCAGCAACTAAAGTAATATCTTGTCCTGCTTCATAATTTAGATAATTTCTAATTTTTTTATAAAAGCCATTCATATCCTCTATGCTAAATGCATTTCCCAAAGAAAGCATTTTTTCTGCATGTTTGACTTTTGAAAATTTTTTTGATGGAGCAAACCCTACCTTGTTACTGACAAATTTATATTGAGGATTTTTTTTTTCAAACTCTAATAGTTTTTTTTTAATTTCATCGTATTCTGCATCTGTTATCTTTGGAGAATCAGTTTCGTAATAATACTGATCATACTGATTTAATAATTTTAATTTTTTTTTGTAATCATCTACACTGCTAATCATAAAGTCTTACTGCAGTTTTATTATTTTTTTTAATTTTTCTTTTAAGCTTTTTTTTTGCTTTTCTTTTTCGATGGGAAGGTTTTTATTTTCAACAATATTGTAAGATTTTTTGTACCAATCACTGTCATTATAATTGTATCCTAAAATCGAAGCATATTTTCTAGCAGCCGGAATATTTCCAAGTTTATAATGAATTTCAACCAACCTATGTAAGGCTTCTTCTATATAAACTGTTGTTTCGTGGTATTTTAGAACTTTATTTAATCTTACTAATGCGGGACCCCATTTTTCTCTTTCGATATAATATCTCGCTATATACATTTCTTTACCTGCTAACTGATCTTGTATTAAATCTAATTTAAATTTCGAATCTTCTGCATATTTAGAATTTGGATAATTTAATATAATTTTTTTAAATTGTCTCTCTGCCAATAATGTATTTTCTTGCGATAAAGCGATTATATTTATTTGCTCAAAAAGACACATGGCAATTAAATATTCAACATAATCCATATTTTTATTTCCTGCATAGCGCGTTTTAAATTTTTTTAATATTTCTAAAGACTCAATATATCTAGAGACTTCATAATAAATATATCCTCTCATTAATAATGATTTGGATGCCCATTCTGTATTGAATGAGTAATTTTTTTCAACTTCTTCGAAAAGCTCTACGGCATCTTGATATTTGTTATTTTTATAATTTAGAAGGGCTTCGGTATATAGTCGCTCTAATGGAATAGTAGTTTTAGGTTCTACGAAGACACTTTTATTTTTTGATGAACAACTATAAGAAAAAATTAAACTGAAAATTAAAAGGTATTTGTAAAAAAAATTTTGAAACATAATAAATTTAAGAATAGCCTATAATTTATATTAAATTCTAATACTAGACTACTACTTGAATTTCTTTTGAATTAAATGATTTTTCTCTAAAACTTGCTGATAAGTCTGAATTTTCAATTGTATAATTTTTTTTATCTTTAAATATTTTTTTTAACAAAAGACCTGTCAATTCATGGCCGCCTTGATTACATGTTATTTTGCCATTAATAAAATGATTTGATAAATACAAATCTCCAAGACAGTCTAAGGTTTTGTGTTTTACAAATTCATTTTTACATCTAAGCCCACCTTGATTCAAAATTTTATTTCCAGAGATAATGATAGCATTATCCAAGGAACCTCCCTTGGCTAAACCCATGGCAAAAATTTTTTCCAAGTCTTCCTGGTGGCAAAAAGTTCTGGTATGGGCAATATCCAGAACATTTTTTCTTACATCCTTAGACCTAAAATTTTGCTTTTTAATAAACTGATCTTTATATTCGAGCGTATAGTCTATTTCTAAAGAGCTGGTTTGAGAAGGTTCATATCTGATGAATCTATCTTTATTACCTACTGTAAAAGTTTTTTTTATAATTAAATGAGAAACTTTACTCTTTTGATTCAAGAGACCGTTATTTAAAATTTCATCAATAAAGATTTTTGAACTTCCATCCATTATTGGAATTTCTGGTCCATTTATTTCAATTAACAAATTGGTAATTCCAAGCGCATAAAATGAAAACATTAAATGCTCAATAGTACTGACACTTGCTCCATATTTATTAGAAATTTTTGTACATAGACTGGCTGTAACAATATTTTTCCAGCACGCTTTGATGACTGAATTTTTTTTAAGATCTGTTCTTAAAAATATAATTCCGGTATTTTCCTCACTTGGAATAAGAGCAATTTTAACTAAAGCACCTGAGTGCAAAGCAATTCCCTCTAATACTAATTTTTTTTTTATTGTTTTTTGCTGTAGGTTCACAAAAGACTAATATGTTTAAAAAAATATAAGATCGATTCAAGAAATGTTACAGTTCAAATCTATTGATTGTTAATTTAAAAATGAATATATTTTTTCAAAAAAACCTTCTTTTTTTTTAGAAAAAAAAGGAATTTCCTTAGAATATGGGTTCATAATCAAATTAATTACGGATATACATACGTCAAAATTATCTAAGATGTCTTTCTTAATTTTAGGTTGAAATTTTTCAATTGAAAGACTTTTGCAATGTAATTTTTCCTTAAGAACAGTTTGAAATCCATTTATTTTAGATCCTTCACCCGTAATTAAAATTTTATTAAAATTTATATTTTTGGATCTTAAAAATATTAAATCTTTATTAATTAAATCAATAATCTCTTCCACCCTCGCATTTACAACCCTATTTAAAATATTATTAGAGATTTTTTTATATGACCTGAATCCAGATTCTTCCATTTCAACAAATTCTTGTATTTTATCACTATTTACAATTAAACAGGAACTATGATCTTTTTTTAAGTTTTCAGAAATTTCAAAACTTAGATTTAATGCTTTTGATATATCGTTTGTAATATGCCAAGAACCCACTGGAATAGATGAGGCATATACAAAACTATCATTTCTAAAAATACTTACGGATGTTTTTTCGTGTCCAAAATCTATAGTCATACTCATATCTGCAAGCGGGTTGTCTATATAAGATAATAAGGCTAATGCATATGGTGCGTAGATAATTTTTTCAGATTTTAGGTAAGTTTTAGAAATGACTTTCTCAAAATTCTTTATAGTATTAGTTTTTGAATAAATAATATTCATTTCATTTTCCAAAGTATCTGCAATCATTCCTGTAGGATTTTCACATGCAACATCTTTATCTATTTTTGAATTAAGATTAAAAAGATGCAAAATATTATAATTCCTATTTTGGTCTTTAAAAAGAGCTACACCACTATTGATTAAAAACTGTATATCTTTTTCATGGTCCACTTCATAACCACCAATATTTTTTGATTGGCAAAAATTTACAAAAGAACTATTTGAGGGGCTCGGGCATACATAAATATTTTTTATTTTTATTTTAATATCCTCTTCGGCTTTGCCTATAATGCTTTTTATCGATTCTGAAAGCTGACTTAAATCAGAAATCGAACCTTTTTTTATTCCTTTAGTAAAGGAAATAGATTTTGATAAAATCTCAAATTTAAAATTATGTATTTTAAATATTATAAATTTTAACTGGTAGGAACCAATGTCTAGAACGCCGATAGGTTCAAAATTACTATTCATTAGCTAAAATAACTCTTCCTTCATATCTAAGATCAATTATTTTTGCTGTCTGATTATTTAGAATAAAATTAAGATACTTTACTTGCTTATTTAAATTGTAATTACCCAGCTTAATTAATTGACCGTTTTTTAAAATAACATCCCATCTACCATCATGAATATAATTAATTACTTTAATTTTTGAAAAAAAAACATCTTCATTTGTAATTTTTAAAAAAAAAATTTTAAAATCTTTCATATTTTTCATATTTTTAACTTCAATCAAATTTTCAAGGTTTGCATTGTTATCAATTAACGAATTTTTAAAATTGTCATTAATTAAATAAATTAACTTATTTTTTTTGAAATACGCAATTGCGGAATATTCCAAGATAGATATTTGCAAGGTATCGGGAAACTTTTTAGTAAACATTACAGTTTTAACCCAAATATTCTTATTAAATAGATTTTTGGCTTGTTTTGTATTTATCCAAAGTAAACTTTTATTTTTTAATAAATTATTTACCTTGGACTTTGTGCTTTCCATTAAAAAAAATGTTTTGTTGTATTCAATAACTTTTATAGGAAAAAAAATATTAATAAAATTTGAGCTTGCTAAATTAAATGTAGTTAACACTATAAAAAGGAATGAGATTCCTATCCATTTGTATTTTTTATCGATTTGTTGAAGCATCTAAAACCATCCACTTAATTAACTTTATAAAAGGAATTCCAGAATATTCTGCAATTTCTGGAACTAATGACAAGGGGGTCATTCCTGGCTGAGTGTTAGTTTCTAATATGTAAATTTCATTATCTCTAGTCACTCTAAAGTCAGATCTTGTGACACCCTTGCATGATAGGTGCTTATGAGCACTAAGTGCTATTTGCAAAACTTTATTGTAAATTTTTTTTTCTAAATTTGCAGGCATGATATGCTTAGTTTTAGCATTACGACTGTATTTTGCATTGTAATCATAAAAATTTCTGGAAGGTTTTATTTCTATAGCCCCCAATGCCTTACTACCCATAACCGCAGCCTGCACTTCTTTACCCTCTATAAACTCCTCCTGAAGTAGCTTGCCATACTTTTTTAAATACATTTTAATTTTTACTTTATTGAGTGAGCTTAAATTTTTGCAAATAACAACTCCTACGCTAGAGCCTTCGTTAATAGGTTTTAAAACAAACTTTTTTTTAGAAATAATATTATTAAGGTCTGATATTTTTTTAATCACCTTAAATTCTGGTGTTTTTATTTTAGCATTTATAAATTTCTTTTTAGATTTTAGCTTATCCATTGCTATAGCGGAAGATTTAACACCTGAATGTGTGTAAGGAATTTTTTGCTTTTCTAATAGAGACTGAATAGTTCCATCCTCTCCAAACTGTCCATGCAATGCATTAAAGGCTAGGTCACAGTTATATTGTGAAAAATTTTTAGATCCAATTTTTGGGTCAAACTTTATAACTTCGTACCCTAGTTTCCTTAGGGCCAAATATACTGACCTTCCAGTTGAAAGGCTAACCTTTCTTTCTTTGGACGGCCCACCTAGAAGTAAAAGAATTTTTTTTTTACTCATATAATTTTAATCTCTAGCTCTAAATCGATTCCGTAATTTTTTTTTATTTTTTTTTGTGTTTCGCTAATTAATTTTTCAATATCAGAAGATAAAGCAAGATTGCTGTTATCTATAAAATTACAATGATGAGATGAAAATTTAGCATTCCCGAAATGGAACTTATCACAGCCAGCTTCCCTGATTAACTCCCAAGCTTTTTTAGAACTACTAATTGGATTCTTAAAAGTACTGCCTCCAGTTTTAATTCCATAGGGCTGATTCATATTTTTCTTTTTTTTTAACAAATTAATTTTATTTTCAATTACTGATGATTGAATCTTTTTAGTTTTTTTAAATAAAACTTCTGTAATTATATAGCTATTAAGCAATGCAGTTTTTCGATAATCAAACCCAATATTCTTAAGTGTTATTATTTTCTCTTCTCCGGACAAATCAATGACAGATATTTGGCTAACTATATCTGACATATTGCTACCAAAGCATCCGGCATTCATAGACACTCCTCCTCCAACCGTACCTGGGATTGATGATAAAAATTCAAAATTTGTATATTCATTATTCTTGGCAAACTCCGAAACTCTTGACTTTAATGCGCCAGCTCCAGCGACAATTTGTGAATTAATTTCTTTTATTTTGCAGAATTCTTTACCAAGCTTTATCACCACACCATCAAAACCAGAATCTTTGAATAAAATATTTGACCCAGAGCCTATAATAATAAAATTTTTAAAATTAATATTTTTTAAAAATAAAATTAACTCTTCTTTGTTGTTTGGTTGAAAAAATATATTTGCACAACCACCAATTCCAAACCATGAATTTTTATTTAATAAATAGTTATTTTTAATACGATCTTTTAATTTATCAGTTATTTTATTATTATTAATTTTTTGCATTTTTTATTTTCTTTGAGATAGATCTCATCCATTGACTGACGCTTCCTGCACCCATCGCAATAATAACTTCTTTGCTGGAGTGGTTTTTTTGTAAAAAAATCTCAAGGTTCTTTTCATCCTTTACAATAACAACTTCTGTATTTGAATTTTTAACAATTTTCTTTCCAAACTTCTCAAGGTCAAAATTAATGCTTTTTTCTCCAGCGGCATAAACGGGGCACAAAACCACCAAATCAGAATCTAAAAAACAATTTGAAAATTTGCCATATAGAGATTGTACTCTCGAAAATCTATGTGGTTGGAATACGGAAACAATCTTATGTTTATTGAAGTTTTTTTTGCAGGCATTCAAAACGGCTGCTATTTCGGTTGGATGATGAGCGTAATCATCAAAAATTATTCTATTTTTTTTTTCATATAATTTTGTAAGTCTTCTTTGAACACCTAAAAAATTTTCAAGAGCTTTTTTAATTTTTTCAACAGAAATACCGAGGGTAATAGAAACTATGATTGCAGCCGTTGCATTTAAAACATTATGCTGCCCCATTAAATTTAAAGTAACATTCTTAATAGTAAACTTTTTTTTGAGGTTTACTTTTAAATCAAAATAAATTTTCATATTTTTATAGACCAAGTTTGTCGGAATAAAATCTGCTTTACTATTAAAGCCGTAAGTTAAAAAATTTTGCTTAGTTGATTTTTTTATTAATTTTGCAATTGATGGATCATCCAAGCAGACAACATTTTTTCCAAAAAGAGGGGTCTTGTCTAAAAACAAAGCGAATTGCTTGGTCAGATTACTAAAGTTTTTGTAATAATCCATATGTTCATGATCTATATTGCTCACTACTGCAATCGTATTGTTAAACTTTAAAAAACTTCCATCTGATTCATCGGCTTCTATAACGGACCAATCCCCATTTCCCAATCTTGCATTGGTCTTTAGCGAATTAATAATACCGCCATTTACTATGGTTGGTTTAAAGTTTGCGTCTTTTAAAATTGTAGATACCAAAGAAGTGATGGTTGTTTTTCCATGTGATCCCGAAATTACTATGTTCTTTTTTAAAGAAATAATGTGCGCAAGCATATCGGCTCTTCGAATAATTAGTAACTTTTTTTTCATAGCTGCTTGAAATTCACTATTACTTTTTTTTATAGCAGTTGAAATGACAACTATCTTTGCATTTTTTGTATTTTGTGACTTGTGATTATTAAATATTTTAATTTTATTTTTTTTTAAAAAATCTAAACTTTTGCTTTTTTTAGATATATCGCTTCCCTGAACATCATATCCCATTTTTTTTAAAATTAATGCGATACCACTCATACCAATTCCACCAATTCCTATTAAATGAATCTTATCTTTTTTATTAATGCTTAATTCCATAATTAGAAATATTCTTTAATTTCATTTTCAAACTTGATTAATACATTTTCCTTGGTGGCTGTCTTCATATTCTCAAGTTTTATTTTTAACTGTTTTCTATCGTTAGCTACAATATCAATAATCATTTTTTGAAATTTCTGAATATTAAAAAACTTTTGCTCTTGCACCCAGCAAAAACCTTTTTCCTCAAAATATTTAGCATTGTAATACTGGTGATTATCTAAAGAAGTTGGCAGTGGTATAGCTATAAATGGAAGATTTAATGAAACCATCTCTGAGATGGCTGACGAACCAGACCTTGTAATTGCAATATCAGATTCTAGCATTAATTGAGCTATATTTGCTTTAAAATCAAACAATTCAAAATTAACTGAATTGCCATATGCAAGTTTTAATTTATCAATTTGATCTTTTTTACACTGATGAAATATTTTTATTTTAAAAAAATCTTTATCTAATTCTGACAATAATTTTGCAAAATCTTCCCCAAAAAATTCTGCTGCCTGGCTTCCGCCAAGTATTAAAATTGTAAATAAATTATTTTTTTCTTTTTTGATAACATTTATATTAAAGGAAGTTCTTATAAGCTGCCCTACATGACGCGCTTTTGATTGGTATTTCTTCTGAAGATTATTTAGGATATTGAAACCTAAAAGTAATTTTTTAGCAAGAGGGTAAAAAAATTTATTAGTCCTACCTAAAATTGTATTTGTTTCGTAGGTAAGTATATTGATTTTTAAAATATAACCTGCCATTAGTATTGGAAATGAGGCATACCCTCCTGAACCAATAATTACTTTGGGTTTGCTTTTGATTAAAAAAAAAAACGAATGAACAGTAGATACAAATAGTTGAAATATAGAAATAATTTTAAATAAACCCTTTTGATTAAAAGGACTGTTAATATTAAAAATTTTTATTTTGTATTTTGTATCATCAGTAAAATATTTTTCTCCTCTCTTATCGGTTACAAAACTTACATCATAATTTTTAGATATTAAATAATCATATAAGGCAATCATTGGAAAAATATGCCCTCCTGTTCCACCGGTAGACAAGACGATTTTTTTGCTCATACTTGCTCATCCTTACTGAGGAGAAGAGCAAGTCCCAATGCAATAGAAGATCCCATAATTGACGAGCCTCCATAGCTTATAAATGGAAAAGGCATGCCTGTTGATGGCAGAATATTAATAGTAACTCCTAGATTAATAAAAGATTGCAACGCCAACAAAGATGAAATTCCAATTAATGAAATTTTGAAAAAATTATTAGAAGAATTATTAGCTATTGCAAATATTCTTATAACCAAAAACATGGTTATAGAAATAATGAATAGAACAATTATAATTCCATATTCTTCAGCTATAACTGACATAACATAATCTGTATGCGCTTCCGGCACACTTTCTTTTAAGACCCCCTCTCCTATACCTCTACCAAAAAACCCTCCAGAGATTATCGCATTCAAGGCTTGTTCTGATTGATAAGACACTTCTGCTTCACCTACCCAACTTACAACCCTATCAAATATATAAAAAAATTTATCTTTAAAAAAAAATAATATTGAAATCATTGCTAAAGCTACAATTGTACCAATTGAAGAAATAAATAAAAAACTAATCCCAGAAGTAAAAACTAAAATCATCCAAATGGTTATAATTAATAAACTTTGACTATAATCAGGCTGAATCAGCAAAAGGGCTACTAAAAAGAAAACAAAAGGGAAGGTTAAAAAAAACCTTGTATTTAATGAATATTTTGAGGAGGATAAAATTAATGAAAGAGCTAATATTAAAAATGGCTTCACAAACTCTACAGGTTGAATTCGAAAAAAAAATAAATTCAACCATCTTTTGGAACCCTTGACCTCAACGCCAAAAAAATAAACAAAAATTAATAAAAAAACAAAAAAAATAAATCCAGCTATTCCATATAATTTTATTTTATCTTTATTAACAAAAGAAAAAAAAATTAAAATAGAAAGTCCAACAAATGAAAAAAAGACATGCTTATAAAATAAAAAATATCGACTATCGTATAATTTTTCAGAAGCAATTGTAGAAGTGGAAAGAAAATTAAAAAGATTACCTCCTACAAGCAATACCAATCCAAGGAAAAGCAAGGTCTTGTCTATACTTCTCCACCATTGAGCTAATACTCCACTATCATGTCGATTAAACATTTTTTATTTTTTTTATTATTTGTTTAAATAAATTCCCACGATCTTCAAAGTTTCTAAATTGGTCAAAAGAAGCTGCGGCTGGACTTAGCAATATAGTACTATTTTGAAAATTATTTTTCTTTGCATCTCTGAATGCACTGCGAATAGCAACTGCTAGTGTTTTGCAAACAAGATATTTTTTTTTCATATTTAGGCTCTGTTTAAATAGGGATATATTTTTTCCAATGAGATATGTTCCAACAATTTTTTTTTTGGTAGCAACATCAATATTTGCTTTATCATTTTTTTTAGTGAGTCCACCTGCAATCCAATAAATATTTTGGTAATGCTTTAAAGAAAAATTTGCAGAATCAAAATTAGTTGACTTGGAATCGTTAATAAAAGAAATGTTTTTAATTTTTTTTATTAGTTCTTGTCTATGAGGTAGCGGGACAAAAGAGTTAAAGCTTTTAATTATTAATTTATTTGAAATTTTTAAAAATTTTAGTATTGCAAATACTATACTTACACTAGGTAAAAAGTTTTCTTTTAATAAAAATTTATTTTGAATATTGGAAATTTTTATATTAGAAATTTTTCTTACTTTTTTATTTGATTGAATTCGGTTATTATAAGAGAAATTTTTATTAACAAAGCCTTTACCGTCAGGTAACAAGTGGTTAAATATTTTTAATTTAATATTAATATAATTTGAAAAAGTTTTGTGTCTTTCGAGATGGTCTGGTGAAATATTTAGTACTGCACAAGCATGAAATTTTAAAAATTTAGAGTACTCAATTTGATAGGAGGACAATTCAAGAATATATATGTTCTTAATTGATTTTGGATTGTAGCTTAATACAGGCTTTCCATAATTGCCTAGCAAAAAAGTATTTTTATTTTTTCCTTTGATGACATGGTACAGAAGCTTACAAAAAGTTGATTTTCCATTTGTTCCTGTGATTGCGATAATTTTATTTTTATTCGTATCAATTGAGTTAATAAAAATGTCAACATCTGTAATTATTTTACCAAAATTTTTAATAAAAAATGAACTACGTGAATGCTGGTAAATATCAATCCCGGGACTCATTACTATAAAATCAAAAGAATCTTTAAAATATTTGCTATTAAGGTTGATATTCGTTATTTTTTTTAATTCATTGCGATGAACTACATTGTCATCCCACACGGATAAATCTTTAACTTTCTTTTGTAATTTTCTAACTGTGGCTTGGCCAGAAATTCCAATTCCAAAAACAAGTATTTTTTTATTTTTTAAACTATTAATAGAAACCATTATCTTAGTTTTAAACTAGATAGGGCTATCAAAACTAAAATTACAGAAATAATCCAAAAACGTATAACTATAGTAGATTCCTCCCAGCCTTTTTTTTCAAAGTGATGGTGCAAAGGTGCCATTCTAAAAACTCTCTTTCCAAACAATTTGAAAGATATCACTTGTATTATCACTGACGATGCCTCTAAAACAAAAAGTCCTCCAGCTATTAGTAATGCTATCTCATGTTTTGAAATTAAACTAACTGCTCCCAAAAAAGCACCTAATGCAAGAGAACCAGTATCACCCATGAAAATCTTTGCTGGCGGAGCATTGAACCACAAAAAGCCTAAACTTGCCCCGACAATTGATCCCAGTACTACACAAACTTCTGCTGTATTTTTTATATATGTTAATTTTAAATAATCAGAAAAAATAACATTTCCGACAAGATAGGTAATAAGAATAAAGGTTAATGAAACTAGAATCACAGGTACTGTTGCCAGTCCATCAAGACCATCCGTCAGATTAACTGCATTAGAAGAGCCTACTATTACTACTACACCAAAGAAAATATAAAAAGTTCCAAGATCCAAAACCAAATTTTTGTAAAAAGGAAGGTGCAATATATCTCTTATATCCTCAGCGGTAGAGATGTTGATTAAATAAACAATCATTAAGCTAAAAATGATTTGCAGTAAGAATTTGTATGTTGCCTTAATACCTTTTGAATTTTCTTTTTTAATTTTTAGATAATCGTCAAAAAAACCAATTAATGAAAAGCTTAAAATTGAAAAAAGACAGATAAGAACATAGATATTTTTTATATCAGCCCATAGAACAGAACTTAATATTGCAGCAAAAATAATTAAAACACCTCCAAATGTGGGTGTGCCTGCTTTTTTTACAATGTGTGAGATTGGACCATCATTTCTAATGGGTTGATCAAAATGATTTGAAGATTTTAGATAACTAATAAATGGTCCACCCAAAATAAGAACCAAGCCTAATGAAGTAAATATAGCAACGCCAGTTCTAAATGTAATATATTTAAAAACATTTAGGAAGCTATAGTCAACGGATAGATAAGAAAAAAAATAATTTAACATAGTTTTAAATTTACTGATTTACTAGTTTATTTAATCCAATTCCATTAGATCCTTTTATCAAAAAAATAGATTTTTCATTTACTATTTTTAAGAATAGGCTTTTAAAATGCACAATATCTTTACAAATGAAACATCTTTTAGTTTTTTTAAGCTGATTATGAATGTGAACTACTTCCTTACCTACTAAATAAATCTCATCAATTGCAGCATTATTTAAAATCTTTGCCATTTCAAGATGATAAAATTTAGATTTCTGACCCAATTCAAGCATATCACCAATTATTGCTATTTTTTTCTTATTGTGGGAATTGTATAAAGAAAAATTTTCGATAGCATTCTTCATCGAAATTGGATTAGCATTATAACTCTCGTCAATAATGTGAACTTTTTTTCCTTTAATTATTTTGATAATTTTATTTCCTCTTCCAGATGGTAACGAAAAATTTTCAACTCTTTTTTTAATTTTTTTCAAACTACAATTAAAATATGAGCAAACACATAAAGTGGCTAAAAAATTTACAACGAAACTATCGTTAATAGTTTTGGTTTGAATTGTTATTTTTTTTTGCAAAACTTTTATTGTTATTTGATAATTATTTTTTTTTTTAATTATCTTCAATAATTGAACATTAGCTTTTTTAGATTTAGAAAATGTTATAATTTTTAATTTTTTATTATTAGCAATTTTAAAAAGTGTATTGAAATAAAAATCATCTTTATTCAAAACAATGTATCCATTTTCTTGAATATGATTCATAATTTCTGCTTTTGCCAAGCAAACTGCTTTTAAGTTTTTAAGATTTTTTAAATGAGCTGGACCAATGTTAGTAATAACTCCAATGTCTGGTCTTAATATCTGAGATAATTTATCAATTTCTCCTACATTGCTCATACCCAGTTCAAAAATATTAAATTGACTATTTTTAGGAGTGTTAGAAAGAGAAAGTGGTAACCCAAAGTGATTATTAAAAGATTTTGGGGAACTGAAAGTTCTCCCATATTGCTCCAAAAAGAAGGACAGCATGTATTTTAAAGTTGTTTTTCCAAAACTTCCTGTAATACCCACAAACTTACCTTGTGATGTTAGCCTTTGATACTTTGCAAAATTTTCTAGGTATCTAATTGGTGATCGTACCTTGATAAATTTATGTAAATTATTTTTAGGTACTTTGAAATTATTTTTTACAACAATGACTTTACATCCTTTTTTAATTACTTCTTTTACAAAATAATGGCCATCTGTATTTTTTCCCTTAATTGCAAAAAAAATAGACTTGGCAGTTACCTCTTTGCTATTAATAGTGACGTTATTTATTTTTATTTTTTTATTAAGAATTTCTTTATTAAAAATTTTTTGAAGATCTGTGCTGTTAATATTCATTTATTTTAAGTATCTTGTTACGCAATGATGGTCAGAAAAAGCTATTTTTTTGTTCTTAATTAACTGAAACTCCTCGTGTCCTTTTCCAGCAATTAATAAGATTTCTTCATTTAGCTTAGAAATAGACCTCTTAATTGCCTGCTTTCTAGATGGAACTACAATTGCGTTGGGGCACCCTGCTTTAATTTGCATTCTTATTTTTCTTGCATTTTCATACCTGGGATTATCATCGGTTATATATATTTTGTTACATAATTTGTATGCAATTTTTCCCATTGCTTTTCTTTTTTGATGATCTCGGTCCCCACCACAACCAAAGACAATATTTATTTTTTTGTTAAAAAATTTTTTAATTTCAATAATTGTTTTTTCTAATGCATCTGGTGTATGTGCATAATCAATAATAACAATTTTGTTTTGTTTTTTAAATAATTGCAATCTACCGGGAGGATTGCCAATTCTAGAGCATATTCTGAATATTTTTTCAAAACTAATACCAGATGAATAGCAAGCAAGTGTGGCAGCTAAAAAATTTTCAATTTGAAAATTTCCAATCAACTTTAATTTCAAGCTATGGACTTTTCCTAAAATATTTATTTTTAATTTTGTAAATTGACCATCAGGCTTACTAGATATTATTTTTATAATATTTCCTTTTCTACCGTAAGATAATAAATTTAATTTATTTTTTTTCGAAATTTTATTCAATAAAGGAAATTCCAATACTTCACTTCCTGTTACTAAAAATCCATTTTTTTTAATTAGTTTTTTAAAAAGAATTAATTTGGAATTTAAATAATCTTTCATAGTTTTGTGGTAGTCTAAATGATCGTGTGTTAAATTTGTGAAAACACCGCAATCAAAATCAATTTTTTCTAATCTGCTTTGTTTTAGGCCATGACTGGAAGCTTCAATTATTGAATGATTAATTCTCTTTTTATAGAAATGATTTAGACTTTTGTGATTAGAAAAAAAATCTGGGGTGGTTAAATTTCCTTTACTTTTTTTTAAGTTCTCAAATACTCCTAGAGTTCCTATCGAACCAACTTTTATTCCAAGCAAATTAAGTATTCTATAATAAAAAAATGCCACTGACGTTTTTCCATTAGTGCCTGTAACTGCAACTTTATATTTAGGCTTTTTTTTAAATTTCTGACTAATGCTTTTAACGTAAAAAGAGTAAATATTTTTTACAATAATAAAATTTTTACCAGATAGTTTGCGTTTTTGATTTTGAGTTATAATAAATAATGGCTTTTTTTTTAAGGCTTTGAAAAAATAATCTCCGTCTTTATTGCTTTTGCTTCCTAAATCAAAAAAAATTTCATCTTTTCTAAGAGTCCTCGTGTCTACAGAGCAATTATTGGAATTAATTATTTTTTGTATGGCTTGCATAATTGTTAAGTAAATCTAGATCGTTTATGGCTAAACTGGGGCCAATTTTTCGAATAATCTTGCCTGCTATATAAACTGCGTTCCATCCAGCCTCTCTTCTAGAATGCTTCCAAATTTGAGGTGCCCCCTTTGGCTCGTCTATTAATACAGTTAATACGTATTTGGGTTTTTTGCTTGGAAAAGCTGATGCAAATACATTTAAAATTTCTTTTGAATATCCTTTTTCTTTTTTGGATGGCTTCTGTGCAGTTCCAGTTTTGCCCAACACATCATATCCGACGATATCTGCTTTTCTCCCACTCCCTGATGTTTTGTTTTTTTTATCAACATTTGCCCTTAGCATTTGATTCATAATTACACTTGTTTCTTTGCTAATCACTCTTTTCTTATTTAATTTTCTATTTAAAAGTATTGATGAATCTAGAAGCACCCCCCCATTTACAATTGCAGCATAAGCTCTTGTTAATTGCAATAATGTTGTACTTACTCCATGACCATAAGCTGAGGTTAAAGTATTACATTTCCCCCATCTATTTTTATTAGATTTGGATAGCTCTGGTATCTCGAGTCTGGGCATGTCAAAAATTTCTAAGTTTTCTAAAAACTTTTGTTGATTTTCTAATCCATTCTTTTTTACGATTTCGATTGTTCCAATATTAGATGACTTTACTAATATTTGTTGAACTGTAAGTTCTTTCTTCGATTTATCCCATCGATATTCATCGATAGGAAATTTACCGCAATACACTCTGTTTCTGAGATTTGAAAAAATCGTGTCTTTGCTAATTACTTTATTTTCTAGTGCACTTGCTATAGCAAAAGTTTTGAAAACAGAACCCAACTCATATAGGCCTTTGGTGGCTCTGCTTAAATTATTTTTTAACTCATTGCTATTTCTTAAATTGTTATCTGCATCTGGCAGGGAGACCATAGAAATTATCTTTCCAGTATTTGCATCCATCAAAATAGCTGCTGCACCAATGGCTGAAAAATCTTTTACCCCTTTCATTAATTCCTCATGAATTGAATACTGAATATTGGTATTTAGTGATAATTGGACAGGAACATTTACTTTTGATTTATCCCTTAATCGGTCGTCCATGTACATTTCTATTCCAGAAATTCCATAGTTATCAGAGTCTGTTTTTCCCAAAATATGCGCAAATAAATTTTTATGAGGGTAGATTCTTATTTCTCTCTTAAATAACTCCAAAGAGGGTTCCCCCAGGTTTGTTATCTTATTATAATCTGATGGAGAAAGATTTTTTTTTAAAACTAAAGTATTTTTCTCTTTGTAATTTAATTTTATATAGTTGATATTAACTTCTGGAAAATTTAATTTTACTTTTAATAAGACATTATCAAAATTTTTTACTTTATTTTTTCTTAAAACAAGGTCAAAAGTGCTAATATTTTTTGCTAATATAGACCCTTGGTTATCAACAATATCTCTGCGCTCATAAAACAAGCCCTCGTAATTTTTTGTCCCTACAAAAGTTTTTCTTTCAAATCCTAAAAAAACTAATCTAAGACAAATGATAAGAAAAAAAATAATAAAAAAAGAAATAATAATATTATTTCTGCCATCGTCATTCTTCTTTTTTTTTGCAAGCTCGGGCTGCTCACTAAAATACAAATTTAGTTGTTTATTTTTTTTCATTAATAGTTAATTGATTGGGGAATA
>ENA-UOXV01001422-UOXV01001422.1-marine-metagenome-genome-assembly--contig:-NODE-1422-length-33422-cov-6.377049_pt1 | contig 33422 bp, 47 predicted proteins | sample MGYA00238165_ERZ766961 | MGnify/ENA primary metagenome ERZ766961 (study PRJEB28924, sample SAMN03173240) | marine metagenome | biome: Marine; feature: Water; material: Subsurface seawater | place: North... | reverse complement strand
CAAAAATATGTCAAACATTCAACCCTTTTTCTGGAACAATCAATATTTTTGTAGGGGGTCCGGGGGACTCCTAGAACCATTCTAGACCCTCCCAGACATTTAAAGAAACATAAAAAATTGCACAAAGCCGATCGCGGCGCCAATCAAGCCGCCGACGCGATCCAGGCCCGCGCATTGATCGTATATCAAACATATGTGAGCGACGGCGACGCGCGCTGCGAGACGTTCGGCGCGCCCGCGGTCTTTGCGCGGCGCGACGGGTGCGGCTGTCGCCGGGGGCTCTGGCGTCAGCGGGCGGGCTGGTTCGAGGCTACAATCGGTGTCGTAAGTACGGCCGTCGGGCGCGGGCGCGGCTGCCGCCTTCCCGACGACCAGTACATGCGCACGCTACACGCTCAGGTCGCAGCGCATGCGCCCGTGAAATAATGCTAGTCCGGTCAGCGCATTTCATCTTGATGGATCCACTCGAGGACCGCTCGACAAGCACGCGTGCATCATGCACTCACAGACGGGTGGGCCGGGCAGATCGTAAACGTGGTGAACCGGTGGGATTTGGTCCCTCGCGCACAGCTGCTGCCAGATATTCTGCGCCGAGAGGGGAGCAAGCGGATGGTACAAGACTTCACGCGGCACCTCACCCAACGGCTAGGTGGATACGCCGCGCGCTTTGGGGGCTACATCTCGGACGCGCTCTCGATCCCGCACAACTTCAACCGCACGATGCAAGGCAAGCGAGTGGTCCTCGGGCGCTACGAAACCGTAGGCACCTATATCGCTGTCCCGCCAGGGGTGCCGTGCGACTTCGCGGTCGTGGCTGCAACCTCCACGCCGCCACAGCCACCGCCGCGCGCGGGGCGCCGCGGGGCAGACCGCGCCGAGGATGGCGCGTGGTCTGTGCGTGTGGGCGAGGACGTCAGCGGCGCGGGCGGCGGCGCGGGTGCGGGGTCCAACGGTGCTGGGGTCGCGGCGATGCTGGGTGACCACCAGAGGGTCTGGCCCCACCGTTACACACCCGGGCCGGACCTTGAGCGTTGCGCGCTTTCAGGATCGGTTTCAGGTTCAGGTTGAGGTTCAGATTGAGGGCTTTGATGTTTTGCTAGACGCTAGCTGTTCGCTGCGTGGCCAGCTTGCCATGCATGCGCAGGGCGCAGCGGAGCGGAGGCGTGTGACATCTGGGCGGGGCGTGCACAGTACATCGCGGCCGCGCGGGCGTCGGTGCTCGCAGCGCGGCTGTACGAAGCTGTCTGCCGACAGGAGTGGGGCGTGGGGTGCGAGGAACTGTTGGCGCAGGTGGGCGAGCTCCAGCCGGGAGGTGCCGGCGGGAGTGCGCGCCTGCGCGAGCTCTGGGTGACGTGGGTACGCGCACGACGTGTTCGAGAGGCGGAGCTGGCGCAGCAAGAGCGCGAACGGGAGGAGCAGCGTGTGGCGACAGAGGAGGGGGCCGGCTCGCGAGGCGTCGACTGGCGGCGGGGTGACGGCTTCTGGGCGGGGCAGGGACCCGAGGACTCCGACGCGGGGCTCCACTGGATGGCGCCCGGGTGGTGGGAGGAGCAGGACCCGTGGGAGTGGGACGAGCTGGACGGCGAGCTTACGGGCGGCGCCGCGGGCGTGGGGGAGGCGGCGGACGTCGTCAGCGAGCTGATCTATGCGGCTGGATCGGTACCAGAGGATGGGTGCCGGTGGGTAGAGAGAGGGGAGGATGAAAAGGAGATGTTCTTTGCGGACATGGCTACGGGGGTCTGAGAGTTATTAGTGTAAAGCTGCGAGGACAGCACGCGCTTGCGGGCGCCGGACCAGCGCGGGAAGGTCGATCATTCAAGCGCGTAAAAGTCCGTCAGCCGGACACAATCGCCAGGATGCGCTCCTTCGCCACTGCAATCGCGTCTGCGGCGCCCGAGATGACCACCCGCGCGGGCCCGTCGCTCGCGCCCCGGCTGAGCTCTGCGTCAAAGACACGAAGGCTCGCCCCGCTCTCCGCCTCGAGCCGCCGGATCGTCTTGCCCTGCCGCCCGATCACGCGTCCTACCTGCTCTAGCGGGACTGCCAGCTCCTCGGACAGTTCGCCTTCGCTGAACGCCCCCGGCTCTGCCCCAGCACCCATGCCCGTCTTGCGCTTGCGCGGCGCAGGCCCGCGCCGCACAGCCGCAGCCGCTCGTCGGCTGGTCCCGCCTGCAAGCGAGAGCGTCTTGCCCATCCAGTCGCAATTCTCGGCCTTCAGTTTTGCGTACTCGGCGAGCCCATGCTCCCACACAGCCGTGCTCAAGCCCTTGGGGCAGAAGACGCAGAGAACTCCCATCTTCTCGATTTCACGTGTGTTCATCGTTGCGTCCTGTGCAGCATGTGTTCAGCGCGCCGGTCCCGTAGCAGACAAGTGCAGGGTGTGAGAACATGAAATGAAGAAGGATGGGGGCAGTGGGGGGGCGGGCACGTCGAAGAAGATCATGTCCGAGAAAGGAATCCCGCTGTCCGCCTTGAGCTTCTCGAAGTGCTTGCGCTTGGACCCAGGATAGATCTCCTTGTACTTGGCGAGGGATGCCATCGTCACGCTGTCAGCTACCTCAAAGCGCGTGATGAGGTCCTCGGCCCACGCAACCTTGTTGGTACGTGACGCGAACGCCACGGCAGTTCCTTTCCACTCCGCGAGTGTGGCGAGCTCATGCAGCGCCGCTATCGTTCCAGGAAAGAGGTAGATATCCCTCCCTGCCTTCGGACTTCTCTTGAGTTGATACAATTCCGGCGTCCACATCGTGTTGTCCAAATCGAATACCACGAGTTTTGGCCGCTCTGCCCCGCGCGGCAGCTCGGCGACTGGGAGCTCGGCCGCCATACTGGCACTTCCCTTCTTCATGCTAATTTTCGGCTGGCTCGCGACCGCGCTCCGCATGGACTTGACGGAGACACAGGGAATTGCTGGCGTTATGAACGCGGAAACACTCGTGAGCGACAGAAGAGACCCCAGGAGCGCCAGTCTCACGTGGGACCTGACAAGCATCGCGTTGTGCGTCAAAAGTGGTTGCTCCACTTTAAACCTGCATCGTAAGTTTGCCCTCTGCGGACCAAATTCGCGAATCAAATGTCGCAGGCGCGCTCGCCGCTGTCATCCTTTTCGCAGCGCGCGCGGTAGAAGAACGAGAGTGGTCGCACGTGTGTGCGAGCCGCAGGTCATCGCGACACCGGCGGGCCTGATCTCTCACAGGCAGGTCATTGCGCGCATCACCAAGATCAATGAATATGCAACTTCATTGCGACCAGGTGCCGACGCAACACTGAAGTGGACTTGTGGCCACCACCTGAAAAAACACCATAAACTCTGTGGAGCTAGCTTGAAACAGCCTTTCTTCGTCTATTGGCAAATATCCTCACAGAATCATGACTGTGTTGTCTCACGCCGCATCATACAGCGCAAAATGACGCTTCTTCAGCTCCCTGATCATCACCCTGAACATGGGTAGCTTCAGCACAACAGTGAGATGCCATTCTACCTGGTATGCGCTCTTACCGCAATGCATTTTCGTCGAGAGATGAGCGCTGTAGGTCGAATAATTTTTGGGACAGCACTGCTACGGCGTGAATCCTGTCTGTCTCATTCTGCAGATGCATGCCAGATGCCGTCTCGTTCTGTGCAAGCTTCTCTCGAATCTCCCTTGCCTGTATGTATTTCTCCAGTCAAACCCTAATGCTGAAGGGAAGCAGCCTGGGGCGAATACCCGTGAGAGAACGTCCTCGGGAAAGCCGGCGGAGGCCGCCGCATAAAGTCCATAGGTGGTGAGATCCATCTTTCCTTTGACGACCTGTCCCGGGTTGTGTCAGGCGATCATTCCATTCTTTCGTTTCTGTGCTGGCTTACAAAGATGAGCTGCAACACAGCCAGAACGCCGTAATTCTCGCAAATCAAAACGTGCTTTACCTTATGCAAATACGAAACAGAACTGCCAGAGTTTTTGACCTGTATGCAGGCTGCGGGTTAGAAATGCTGTCGTTCTGAGCCAGTCTGCGCATTGGCTATGTGGTACAGACCTCGAGGAAGAAATTCTTGGCATTTGCGTAAAGAGATGGGAGCTCCTGCAACTCCGTGAAATGGGTGGCGAAGATGGTGATAGCTCTGCACGAATACCAAACCCAACAGATTACAGCGATGGCTGTACACAAACGCTTGATTTTGACTCGTCACAACTTGTTACTGCGAACGCAAACCTGCACATGATGAGATGCTCGCAGCACGCCCATGCGATTCCGACGCCGTCAGCATGCGAGGTGCCGCGCCCGAGCTCGTCGATTAGGACCAGGCTCGACTGCCGATTTTTATATGATCACCGGCGCGTATCGAATTCTGTTTTCAATATTTCTTCCAGAGATGGCATGAGCAGTACCTCAGTCACGCCGGTGCTAATGCTAGCCATCTCTTTCATTTCAACAAAAAAAGTGGATGCGTTGGATTGAATGTCGTCCTACGGTGTACACATGTCAGCTGCAGTCACAGATGTTTTTTGAGAGCTGAGACGGAGTACTGTACCTCAGTTGTAATGCGCGTAAAGATCTTGTCAATGGCAGGCATGGATGCATATTCTGCAGGTACGAAGCATCCCACGTGCGCCATAATGACGATCAGCGCCACCTGCTTTGATTCGGACTCAAACAAAATCACGAGGATTGGCACTTGCATTCTGTCACCTGGCGTAAGTAAATACTTTTGCCACTCATGTTAGGCCCTGAAAGGATGCAACAGCTGCACGATGACGGGTGCATAAACGTGTTGTTCGGAACGAACAAACCATTTTCTGCAACGAGAGGTCATTGTTCACATCATGGTTTTGACACACATATGAAAACATGGGAGAGCTTCACTGCCTGCGAAGAAGCGACTCATGGGATGGCGTCCTTGACGGATAGCAAGCGGTCCGCTTTGCGAAAATTCAGGGCGTGAAAAGGTATCGGAAATTGAAACTAAGTGTGCGAACGCAGACAGCATGTCGAGCAGTGCAACAGCGTCGGCCACGGCAAGGAGCGGCCCGATATGCTCCCGTAGATCAGCCAGGAGATCGTTGACTGCACGCCCTGTCATCAAATAGATTTCCTGCGTGGACCCGCCGCATCGTTAGACGCGCGGCATCGTCAGGAAAAAATGAGAGCGTAGCTGTCGAGAGCGCTTACCTGCATCGAATCAGTGTGCCGAGAAGACAAAGACGATAGATCTTGTGTAGTTGCCAGGACACTGCCCCGCCCTGCCAATTTGTTAGTCTTTGTTTTGGCCTCTTGATTCAGGCAAGTGGCTCACAGGCATGAGCATCTGTAACTCACCTTTTTTGTCGACCTGGATGAAGATCGGGGGGAGGGCAGCTGCATCGAGTTTGACACTGACGTGATATCCGCGGCGCGCATTGTGTACGACTTTGAGGGAGGAAAGATTATACTCCTCACGGTAGGACTGCGCTAGGGCAAATATGTCGTCTGCTCGGACGAACGATTTGTAAGCACAACAGAACGGCACCGCGTGCCAGTGGGCTCTGAGGGGTGGACCGGTGCAGTCAGAGTACGACTGCCTTGCAACGTCCAAGAGCGGATCGATCCCTGCCCGCACCGCGAAACAACGTTGGACCTGACAGCAGACTCCTTGAGCTCCTTCCAAAATAAAGTTCCAGTATACACACATTTTTGCGTTACCTGTTGGAGGAGGTTCCCTTTTGCTGGATGGGCCTCTTCGTTCAGAACTCTCACTATCTTTTCTTCTGCAATTGACAGCCTTTCATCCGAAAACACTTTCATGAACCTGAAAAAAAAGGCGTCTTTGTCAGACCTAAACAATATTTATGTGAGAAGTCAGCACCTTCCAAAAATACTGGGACGATCGCTCACTTTTGCTGCAGTATACTCTCCCCGACGGCATGAGAAAGTGAATCACGCAAGGAACGTACCTGAAAAGGCACGATCGCATTAAGTTTGTAGGAAGTGATGTTGGCTAATGTTCACTTCATGCAAACTTCATGCAAGTTGGCTAGAGTTCAGGAGTAGTTAAAAAAGACTTCAAATGGAGCCGACGGGTCGGGAGCTGACCGCCTTGAGAGCCTGCTTGAGGCTGAGGGCCTTTGATATAGCGGTTGCACACCTCTCAACCGATGCGTTCTGCCATGTCAACGTGCCAGTGAGATAGTTTCGCAGTGTATAGGCTCAGTATTTCTGTCACGAACCTGCGTTGCGAGGTTGAATTTTGGAACTTGAACCAGTGCTGTGGCCGTGAGGTACTCCAGATCAGGAAACTTTGTGAGATGTTGCACCACGGCGAAGAATGCGTCCTTGGAGCCGAGCATCATTTCAACGAAGTCGAGGCGCTGGATGATGGTGTCCAGTTGTGTAACTGAAGATAGAGGCTGATGTAGGCTGACATTTCGCAAGTTCAGCACTAGTTCAGCCCTTCGACAACGCGACAGATACATACATTGAAGCAAATTCTGGGTCATGATTTGTATAAATCGTGGCCATCAATCGCTCACGGTGCTGGGACAAACTTGGATCGCAGCAGTCGCCTTCCTGCCAAGGTCTTGGTGTAGTCCATTACTCCAAGGAGACATTTCTTTCGCTGCCCCCGAATGTTTTCTGTCACCTCCTGCGGGACAAGCCTTGTCACTCTATGCGCACATCTTTTTTTTCACAACCATTTTGTTCGGTTTGTATGTACGATACCCAATCTGTACGAAGTTATTTAGTACATGCTCTCTCTCTTTTGTTTATGCAAAAGAGATCGTACGCAAGTTACCAAGTTGACGATAGTCGATATGTCGACCTGGATGTATGTGGATGGGCATCGAAATTCAATTTGCAAGCTCCGTGCGGCGTAGTTGTACTGCTGCGAATACTCACTGGCAACAGTTCACGTTTCAGCCAAAAAATGGGAAAGTCAAAAGAGGTTCGCATCATTCATGTTGCACCTGAACTTTATGAGAGCATGAAGCGCGCTAAGAGCCTGCCAACGCTGTGTGAGCTATGACAGCATTGCAAGCTGCAAACACAAGTCCAATTCACGCACATTCGCGGTGATGGCGGTTCAGAAACCAGGTATTGCGCAGCAAGTTGGAGCTCCACAGCGCCAGTCTCTGGGGTGGCCAGTGTCTGGACGTCTTCCAGGCCCTTATTGTCGTTGAAGTGGTGTCTCTTTACTAGCGTGACGAAACCAGAGGTGTGCTCTAGGGCCGCGCGCAGACTGCTGTTATCCATCGTGTGAGGAAGCAAAATCTCAGCACCGGAAGCTTTGCTCAGGAGAAGGTGCAGCAGCGTCGAATCTGCCATATTTTTCAGGAACTTAGCACAAAAGGCCTTCACGAGTGCACCGCGCTGAATTTTCCGTATCGGTTGGGAAAGATACAGCTGCTTCTATCCTTGAATTGTGAAAGCATGACCGACGCGCCGTGGACATTCAGTAGAGCAACTCCCACTTCGCGGTGCTTGTTCTCCGTCACAGCGCAGAGGTATGTATCTGGCCTGGGATGTGAATGCGTTCATGATCGGAGCGATCGATTTCAGTATCGGACTGCACGTTCCTTGCACTGCTAGAGTGTAAGAATCTGCCTCGATCTTATCTCACCTCGATCCCGAAAAATGCGCTCCAGGCGTACGATCAGCGGAATCTCCTTTACCGATCCGTGGTGTTCGAAGGCTACCTGCACTCGACGTCCCGGGGCCCGCGTTCGGTCTAGTCACCTGTTTTCAGAAACACGCATCTCAATTAGCGCGGAGGCAAAAACTAGATTGATGTCTCTTGTCGTTCGCTGTTCGGCGCCAGCGGGACTTGGTGAACCAACCTTGGCCGTAGATCTGGAACCAGGAGCTTCACCAAGTCTTGCAGACCCTGGTATGTTTGAGGATACTTCTGATCCGGGTAGTCCAGAGCTCTGCCAGGACGCTGGATTCGAAGAGACCGAGTACATTGCTCGGTTTGTGCGAGTGTGTGTGATTGTCACGGCGATCCCCTCGGACTGCTTTGAGGTATCCACTGGAGGGATTCAACGAGTATAGAAAAGCCGACTCGTGTTGGTTTGTAGAACCCTCACCAACGGCGCTGGGGCACTTGTTCGGTTCAGCCCTCCCCTCCAAGACGCCTCGGCCTTATTTTTTCTTTCCCGCACAAAGAGAAGGGCTCAAATTCAGAATTTGAGCCCTTCATCAACGACCTTGGAGGTTGCGTGGGGTGGTTGGTCCGTCCCCCGGCAGGGCCAGGGCGGGAGGGCTACCACAGAGCCATGTCCTCGATTCGGCGGAGTTCAATCATATCCGATGCGGGCTCTGTGGATTCTAGCTCAGTCAATTTGCAGGGCGAAGCGGGCATATCCTCAGCGATGGTGCAGCCCGCAGTACCTCCGCCCCGAAACAGTCTGCTGCTTTCCAGTCTGCAACGATAAGAGGGAATCACGTTCCCTCGCAGGTCCACTCGAGCGAGTTCAGTCGTAACAACCAAGGTGGGAGCTCGAACAGTGGGCTTGCTGCCTCATTCACTGCGGATTCACAGAGCTCGGGCCCGGCGAGTCGGAAAGCCTCGACGGGAAAAGTACAAGAAGAAGGTGTGTCCGAACACACATTCTGCTCGAAGATTGCATTCACTTCGTCCCGTACATAGAGAGGAGTCTCCTGCCCAAGGGCAGGGTACTCCCTGAGCCACTTCCACACTTCCTCGTTGGGATGATTGTGCACGAATAGCAGATCATCACGAGATTCATTTCAGAAACATGGCGGCCTTAAAGGTTTCATCTCTGCCTCCCTCTCTCTTAGTTTTGCCCCTTGAAATCATGCCTCAGATTTTGAGTCGGATTCTGAGAGCGCTTTTTGCGCGATGACGCGGGGCCGATTTGATACAGAGTGTGGCGGTGAAGTTGCACAAAAAAATGCACAAGGCGCACCCAAGCTTCCTCCGCCTACGATCTCGCGACGCATCTGTAACGCATGGAGCGTACGCGCGGTTGAAAAGAAATGCACGTGATCGGGCGCACGCCGTGAAGTCGCTTGGCGCTGGCACGCCGCAGACGGAGGCATACCGCCCTTTAGGAGGCCCTGAGGGGCTTTATGGCGAAAAACGGTCTGCGAATCAGATGCGTGAGGACCTCCTCAAACAGCTAAACGGTGACGTGGCAGAGCTCACAGAGCGCGAGCAGATGCTTGCTGCGCCTTTTGTCCCGCTCGATGATCCAAAGGGCCTTTTACTTGAGCTCGAACCGCACTCAGACTGCTTTGCAAAGGTGGATCTGCACAATTTGAACGAATGCACTGCCGGAAGGCACTCGTTGATTCCACGGGCAATGATGATTGCACTCGTCGACGTAAAGGGGACCCCAGATCTTTTTGTCATGGAAGACAGCGCTCTAGCCGACAAGCCGAACCTGGTCTCCTCCTTCCCCCCGAAGTTTCTCACCGCGGGTTGCGTGGGGTGGTTGGTCCGTCCCCCGGCAAGGTGACGTCTTCTTTCCTGTGAACTGTACCGAATAAGACTTGGCGTGAGTGTAGGTCCCTGGCAAGGATAGTTACACGTGGAAGTCCAAAGACTCGATTGTTGTGATCCCCGGGCAACAAAACTACTCGCCTGGGACCTACTATCTGCGGTTCCAGAGCAGCGTGGACCGCTGCCGCTTGCGCTGCGTTGCAGTCTCTACTCGGTACATCCCGACGACAGACCAAGCGATCCGTGGGCCGGGCGCTGGATTCCGCCCTGGCATTCTTGAGAAGAAAAACAACATAGGCCGTACTGTCATTCGCCCAGCGATGAAAGACTCAGAGCGCCGGAAGAAGTTTGGGCAGGCTGGGTTCTTCCCACTGACAGGCGACCGTGAGCTGCGCATCCCGCTTCCATATTACCTTCGTGGTCGCAGAGAACCTTCTCCAGGCGCAGCTCCGTTGTCTTCTTCTGGGTTGCAGTCCTCTGGGCGCCTATCGCGCCCACTATCAGCAGCCAGCGTGCATCGTCCGTTTTCTGCTGCGTCGCACACTCAGCGGTCAGAGACAGGACATTCGCACGTTTCACATATCTCTACATCGCCTCGTGAAGACCATGAACGCACCATGAAGCTGAATAAGGGTCCGAACGTTTCATATCTTGAGCACACTGCGCGGCCTTCGTCGCCGCTGGAGCGGGTCCGACTCCCCCAACTTCCCATCACTGAAATTTCAGCCACAGTCGCGCGGTAAGAGCTGCGGTACTCATGTGAGCGAGCTGATACGCGTGCTGTATTAGGCGGTCGACATTTGCTTCGGTAGAACAATTGGGAGCTTGCGTTATGATCCTGAGGAGCTGGAAATCCTGGAAATTGATACGAAGAATTTCTTTTGCTGCCTTCAGCCGCCGCGGAACGATTATGCTGCTACGTCTCAAAGGCAATTGAAAAGCCTTTTTGGGGAGGGAAAAACTGACCTACGTCAGGAGGATTCTGAAGAATCGGAGTCTGACAAGGAGGACCTCAAACCGGATCAGAACGCCGCTACATCGCCAGGAGGAACCGCTCAGAGCCCCTCCGTCGAATTTGCCGATGCTGAAAAATCAGCAGATGGGGTGAGACTCGTGCACGAAGTTGCCATAACCTTGCTTTCCCAAGTCTCTCCCCTTGATCCAAACACTGACATTTCGTGTTGGCTCATTCGATTTTGTTTTGCTGTTGTCGTTGCAGAATGCCGAAAGTCCACAGCTGCGGCCACAGCTGAGTTCTGCGATGAGCAACCCGTCTCGAGGCTCGCACAGTCATGCACCTTGCCGAACCAGCTCAGGTTTGACTTTGCACTGAGTCCGAGAGACATTGAATCGCCATTGCAGAAGTTTTGATCACATCCCTTGCCACTTGTTTAGGAGACACTCAGGTGGCGCCTGCAGCCGAAGAGGAGGCCGTAGTCGCGCGTCGAGCGCACTACAGGGCGATGGAGAAGATATGCTCCCAGTTCCGTGACCAGTTACTAGCGCTGTACCAGAAATCACATTTACAGGGGCGCAAGAACAAGGCAGACTTCGTCCCACTCCTCGTGCCGGTTGCCTCGTGTGCTGGTTTCGCGGTTGTCGCGGACGACGGCCCTGGGCCACGCAAGCTCGTTGAGCCGGGCCATCAGGCTCCAGTAGCTTCGACGCGACAGGGCACCCGACTGCTGGCGCGTGGCATGGCTAACACGCGTGCAATCGGCACCATCCAGTCTGGCGAGGTGGATTCACCGAGCAGCCACCCCTCGCGCCGCACGCCTTTGTCTCGCTTCGTTCATGTGCTTCCATCTAGTTGCACCCGACCTAAAGCTTTCTGAAGAGCTGTGGTGTGTTCTGCCATGTTGCAGGCCATGGCGGTGGCCGAGGGAAGTGAGCTGCCGGACGGTGCCGATGCCGTTGTAATTCCGCAGCACGTTATAAAGGCAATTGTGGCACCTGGGGACAATGTGGACCGCGGCAACGGCAAATTCGTCACTGTATCTGACATCCCGGTGAGCTGGCTGTGCCCTGTCGCATGGTCGCTTGATTGATCCTGGCGCGGTGCTGTCATTTGCGCAAGGCTCAATGTGGTCCGTGGGGAAACCTTGCCCCCCCCCCAAAGCTTACACTGGCTACGCCTTTTGGAACAGACGATTGGACAGAATACACAATGTGAGATGCGCCCATACTTTGCTGGAGGTGGAGCGCTTCGCCCCGCTCGCGAGCACACTGCAACACGATACCCGGGTGCCCTGGGCCACTACGATACTCTTGCTGCCAAGATCATGCCAGGGCTGATGGTGCGGCCACAGAAACATCCCATAACGTCCATTTTCCCCGGGGGACATGGACCATCCGGAATCATATCCGGATGGACATTTCTGTGCCTGAATTGGGCAGTTTGATGACGTTGACAGATCGGTTGATGTGCTTCGTACCGACAGGAGCCTGGAATGAAGGGGAAGTCACTTGCGGAGCCTGTGCTTCCTCAGCACGTTGATGAAAAGGCCAACGCAGTTCTTGCAGCACTGGAGATGTCCACTTCACCGTTGTTGCGGAGCCTCACAGTCAATGAACTGCGGAGATGGGCTGTTGCCGCGGTGGTACGGATTTTTCCGATCGGGGAAGTGCTGCAGCGCGAAGGCGCATCCGAACGAACGACCTTGGATAGGAGTGTTCGCGTTTTATATGTTCTCGTGTCTGGTCGAGTAACTCTCTGCAAGCGTAAAGATGACAGAAGCGCTGCAGAAATGCACTTGGAATCAGAAGACCTATTTTGGAAGGATCCACTTGCACCTGTCGCTGCAACCTCCGACTTTGGCGCGGTCTTCGGTGAGACCCAGGTATGGCTCTCCATCTCCGTCGCATGGACCAAGAGCATGCACCGAATTATTCAAAATCCCCAGCCCTGCGACTAGAATCTACAAGAGATTCTTTCAACCTTTTTTTTCTCTTTTCATTTCCACGATACCAATCCTACTCTTTAGTGTGAGTTCACTTCTGATCTTTGGCCTGCTGCGTTTGAGAATGGCTCTCAAGAGGTTTCTTCAGGACCAATTTTCAACCTCAGGTGCTCTTCGACCAGCCGTGGCCGTGCACACTCCGTACCGAGCAAACCTGTCGTGTCGCCTGCATCTCACTCGCTGCCGTAGCCAACGTCGTGCTTGCTCGCCCAGAGATCGTGTTTGGTGCCGGTCGCCTCGCCAAAGAACAGCTATTCGCCGTGACGGACAAGCATTCGGAGATGATTGCACTCATGCGCGATCAGCCAGTCGATTCCAAGACAGAGCTCGACGAGTCGCCAAGCTTGCAATCGCGCGATGAAGTGACCAGAAGTGATGCTTCGTCTCCAGCGGAGGCATCATTCGCGCGCGTTCCCAGCACATCACCTGTGAATACGCTAGCAGCGGAGCTGCGCATCCTTATGAAGCTCGACAACCAGTGGGCGCTTGAGTCCAAGCAGCGCGTTGCTGAGGACAAGTTGGTAGACGAGCTGATATCTCTCGGGGGCATGAACGAGGCGGAGGCCTCTGCAGCGCTCGCAGCTCGCGCAGAACGGGACGACGCGCTCGCCAAGGCAGAAGCGACCTCGCAAACAAAGCTGCCTGTAGTTGGAGATTCGCTACGTGAATTGCTCACTGCCGCACTTGATCGGCAGTACGTCCGCAAGGCGACAAGCGCCGTCAACACCAAGGGCAATGCATTCAACGCGAGCAACAAGAGGGCTGGAGGTCTTGCCACAGTGTTGAAGGACGCCGCCATGCCACCCGAAGATGCCCCCGATTCTTCGCCAAAGTCTCTTCTCGCGCGTTTGACAGCAGAGATCCAACCCTCAGTGCACGCTGTGCACGGATGAGCGGGCTATTTGGGCGGCAGCTGGGCTGTGCGCTGCTGACCCTGGCATCAAGAGGGATTCACGGGGTTTTCTCTTTATTGTTATGTACATTTCGGAAGTGTGGAGAGGTCTCAAACGATACCGCGGTGCAAGTCATTTCACATCCAGTACTCCCCCTTACAATTCTCCCTCCTCTCTAGCGGTCTTGTCGCCCCTCTCCTCGGCGCCCTCTTGCTCGATCCCGCGAAAGCCCACCTCTCGAAGGAGCGACTTGTCACTTGCGCTGATGCGGCCTGGCATCTTCACACGGCACCGCACCAGCAGGTCCCCAAAGCCACGTCTGCCTTGCCCACGGGGCATTCCCATCCCCTGAACACGCACGAGAGCCGTGTCAGAGTAGCACGGCTATGCCGATTCAGCGCACGCGTTCATGCGTGCGCTGCGCAGCTGCTGCGCCCAGGGGCGGGGGGATCCGCAGGGGGGAAAAGCGGCGCCACCTTGATAAGAACCCCTTCGTCGTGTGAGGTCAGCCCTGTCGCGCCGCGATCGAAGAGTACTGGTGTGCCCCTCGGGTGTGCAATCGAGCGCGTGAAGCCAAAGAGGGCCTCATGCAACGAGACCCATACTGTCTGGCGCAGGTCGGCGCCGCTGCGCGTGAGCTGCGCGTCCTTCTGCTCCTTCAGCCGCACCACAAGATCGCCGTCGTCCGCCTGCGCGAGCCGATGACCCTCACCTGCTCCAAGGGCTGGCCCATCACCGCTGGCGCCCTCTCATGCAGGTCAACGCGGGCGCGGGTGCAAGGAGAATGGGATCTGGGACAGACCGGTGACAGTCACAGTGTCACCACCGCGTGCCCCGGGCGGAATGGAGACGGTGACTGAGCGTCGATGGCTGTGCCCGCCGTGCCCTCGACATGCACCGCAGTGCTCCGCGACGACCAAACCGGAACCACCGCAGTGATTGCACTCCATTTGCATGCGCCCAAAAGGAGTGTGTGCGATCCGACGCCCCTTCCCACTGCATGCTGGGCACGTGTGCGAGTGAGCAATCCCCGTACCATGGCACGTCTCGCACATTTCCTGTCGGTGAAAGCCCACATCTCTGCTTGTGCCCGCGTACAGCTCCGCGAGCGAGAGCGTGAGGGTCCCCTCGATTGGCTCTGGCTTGCGCCCCCAGCGTCCGTGACCCCGCCTTGAGACATGCTGCAGGTGCGGCTGTCCCCCCCCCTGAGAGCTTCCAAAAACGCCCTCTGCGATTGCCGACGCGATCGAACTCGCAAGCACCATCGGCTTCTCTAGCGCTGGGAACGTTTGCACGAGTTGAACCCCCAAGCTTGCGTTGTGCCCCCACATCGTTGCGATGTAGAAGGCGGAAACGAAAAAGAACAGCGCGACAAGTATTGTCCAGAAGATGGTGACGCAACACCACTCAAGGCACGAAACTTCCGCCTTGCGCAGTGTTCGGGGTGCCCCGGGGCCGCCGATGTAGCGTATCCCAACTTCGGCGAAGAATTCGGAGAGGTCATGCCCTCTGTAAACTCTCTGTAGCTGTTCGTTCAAGTGCCCGAGTTCCTTGACCACTGCCAGGGCCCCACGACCTGGATCTACCTCCTGTTCGACCCCGCAGAATTAGTTGAGCCTCGTGAGAAAGCGCCCCGACATATGGATCCTTCGAGGTTCTTAACAGGGGTTCGGTCAATCGTGTGTGAAGCCCGGCTGATCAGCTGGCGTGAGCACCTTCACGCGCGCCTCGAATTCATCGGAGACCTTTTGTACCATTGCTTCTGATGTCGCTGCATCTCCCTTGTGGTACTTGGAGTAGAACGCACGGATCAGGAGAAACATGTTCTCGCGCGTAAATGAGTCCCCGAGCCAGCTTCGCTGATGCGGAGGAACACTTTCAGACGCAGGAGAACCTTGCTGCGATGGCCGATCGCCAGCACCTGCTTGATCCTGTTGCTCTGCAGAATGATCAGTGATCTGCGCTGAGCCGTTGTCCGCCATATCGCACCGCGCCTCCACGGCGTGATGATTGGCAGCCGGACTCGTGAAAGAACGAAAACGTAGACAACAGAGGCGGGCCCGAGTGGTCAGAGTGGACGAGAGACCGTAATGGGGAGTTCTGCGACGATTTCACACTGAAGACACAGCGTTCGAGCCGTTGCGGCTTCGAGAAGGTAGGAACCTAGTCTTTTCTGGGTGCAGCTGTGGCTGAAGGACTGAGAAAAGACATCTGGCCCGGAAACATGCGGCTTCAAGCATCGACTGGCACTCTGCTCTGCACGCTGCTCTTTGCACTTTTCGTTGGACCGTGTGCGAGCAGGTTGTTCACCTCACTTCCTGATTATGCAGTGCGTAAATCTGAAACCAGAGAACTTTGACTCCTCTTTCCAGCCCCTGACGCATCTGTGGAGCAACAGCGGTGGAACTTTTTCGACGGGCGTGCGATTCGCTCCCGAGGATCTCGATGACTTCATCTCTCCGGCGGAGAAGTGCATTCTTCCCATGCAGGTCTGCTACCGATCGAACCACATGTTCTACATACCTCCTCTCTCTCTCTCTCTCTCTCTCTCTCTCTCTCTCTCTGGGCTTGCACTCACGATCGCCGATGCGGATCAGGGAGCAATTTCAAGGCGAATCCCAACAGCGACGCAATCACGTAGGAACACCACGGCAGCCCAGCGGCGCCCTGTTCCTGCCGACAAGATGGGTGGACAAGACGGGGAGGAGCAAAGAGAGAAAGAGCGAGCTCTGCCACAGGATGCCGAAACGATCGCACCTGAGCAGGGGGGGACCTCAGTTCTTGCTGCTGAGAGCGCCGTGCCTATCAAGCAAAAACAGCGGAGGCGACGAAAATTAGGCAGAGTCAAGGAGGTGACAGAGACTGTCGCTCGCGGTACTTCCCATCTCCGGTAGATGGTGTACAGCTGTTGTTCGCAGCTTCACCCGCTGCGCTGGCGCCTCTTTGTTCGCCGGGGAAATTGAGGTGCTGGGGTGGTCGGCAGTGACGTTGAGCGACTGTCTCGTATGCTCGGGTTGTACCACCTCCGCTGAGGAAGTACGCGACCTCCCCACTTTCCGCGATACGATTGAGCACAGTGTGCCAGCAGCGTGTTCGCTGCTCCTGCGTCCGTCGCGAAGGGCTACACGTGTGGGTTAGCTTCTGCCTTGCTGCCTGGATAGGTGCTTGTGGCCACACACTCGGCGGAGCTGCTTTATAACGCGACCCGTGACCCGCACAAGGTCGTCTCTGGCGCCTCAGCTCCCGCTGCCGCGGAATGGTGCCCTGACAGAGAGCTTCACAGTGGGGAAGGTGCCTTACGGCGGGGCCCTGGGCAGATGGTGGTCGTCTCAATCTCTCCGCAAGCTGTCGCGTCCATTGCACACGCCAACGAAATATCCGCTACAGAGGTCGCTGCCCATATCCGCTCCTACCCGAGCCGCAGCCTGTCCATCCTCCGGCTCGCGCGCATGGCCGGTCAATGCAACGAGCTGCGCTCTCGCCGCAGGCGGAGGGCCTGCTGGCTGGCTTCCTGCGCGGCATTGGCGCTGCCAGGGTGCTATCCACGGACTACGCGGCGCGGCGCGCTGTTCGCGAGGCTGGTTAGAGCCCCTCTCCCCTTCCTGGGTGTCCGGCCAGAGGCGCCTGTAGCGCTGGCGGTGCGGCTCATTCCCGCCCCTCTTGCGCAGGAGATGAGTTCTGCGAGCTCTGGAGCGCTGGAGAGACCCGTGGGGCAGGGCTCGGGTCCGCCGGTCCCGGGCGGCGGCCGGTGCTGGCAAGCGAGTGTCCGGGCTTTGTGATTTACGTCGAAAAGACTCACGGTCTGCGCCCGAGCGACCCGGTGACAGTCATCCGTAGGGAAGATCATTCCGCAAACGTCCCGGTCGCTGATCACGGGCGCGGCCAGGCAAGGATATTCTCCCGCTGCTCTCGCGCGTCAAGTCGCCGCAGGCACTCCTCGGCAGCATCGTGAAGCGAGCGCTTGCACCGGTCCTCCTGGCTGGCGAGGACGGCGACATCTCTGAGGCTAAGCGCGCCGTGTGGCACTGCGCTGTGGTGCCCTGCCTGGACAAGAAGCTGGAGGGCTCTCGCTCAGAGCTTCGCGTGGGCGGATCGTCCTCCCCTGAAAGCGACTGCGTGGTGACTGCCGGGGAACTCCACGAACTCGTACGCCGGTTGCTACCAGGAGGCTCTCTGACTGCCGCGCGCACCGCGCCGCTGGATTCTCTCGGCGATCTTCTGTCCACCGCACTCGTCGCAGATGCGGTCGCGCAGCCCCACGCAGAGTGCGGGCTGCATCAGGCGCCCGCACGCGCCACGCAGACTCGACCGCTGTTCGCCCGCGAGGCGGATTTCGCCGCCCGGGGGGCCCTGCCCAGGAGGGCGGTCCGTGGCGCGGCGCCGCCCGCGGCTGCCGGAGCGGGGGTGTCCTATTCGCACGGGTACGTCGAGGGGGTCGCGCGGCGCGCGGCGGCGAGGCTGTTCAACCTTACGCTGCCGCAGCAGCTCACGTACGCGTCGCCGGGTGCTGGCGCGCGCTTCTCAACGAGCGAAGTGCGGGAGCTGACTGTTGCCGGCCCGGGGCCTGGGGTGGAGCCCCGTCCGGACGGCCAGGGCGCGCGGCCACGCACTTCCTGCCCCGCGCTTGGTGGTGAGCGAGCGCCGGTCGCAGGGAGGGGAGCTGCGCTTCGCTGCGCTCTACGGGTTCCGGCACATACAAAACCTTGTCATGCAGGTGAGCGCGCGCCCAGTGTGGCCTCACAAGCAGGCTGACACAGTGACGTTCGAGCGCGCCTCCCCTGCAGATCAAGCGCGGCACTTGCCCTTACGATTACGTGGAGGTCATGGCGTGCCCCCGCGGGTGCACCAACGGAGGCGGGCAGGTTCGAGCTGGGGCAGCGGCACCCGAAGCTGTTGAGGCGTGCTTCGACGCGTGGCTCGAGGGGCGCGCTGGGACGGAAGTTGCTGATGCTCAAACGGACATGCTGCTCGAGCGTGTGCCGGCTCTCTTGAGCGTGCCACAGGACGGGGAGCCGGGCGGCTGGACGCGCACGCGCTTCCGAGAGCGCGAGATGTCCTTTCTAGCACAGCTGCAGGAGTGGTAGCACGCAAGCACGCCCACAAGGGGCTTCGGGCTTGCGCTGTATATAAATGTGCACTCTGTGTACATCGCACGGCGCAGCATGTTCCAGCCTGAAGCGCTGCGCTCAGTCTAAAAAGGTCGCGGAGGCCAGTGCAACCAAGGGTCAGTCTCGAAGCTCCTTTACCTTTTTCAGGACCAGACTGCGTGGCCCGAGCGGAAGCGGCGCCTCAATCTCAATCAAGCCCTCGTCCTCGAGTGCGAAGAGCGTTGCTGTGTCCTGGACGCCAAACTCTGGAAAGGCGAAGCGATCGGCGATCTGGGAGGCCTACTACTCGTGCAGCCCGCCGTCTTGAAGGAGAAACGTCGGGAGCGTGCACGACTTGGCCTGCTTCCGCGACCTCCTGTCCTGGATCTCGGACTTCCAATTCCAACACCACGTACTTGTCAAACCCCAAACCCCCTTTCCAGCCATTTCTGCCGGACCCTGAGAACTGGCTGGAGCCTCGGTTGTGGATGACCATCGGGAGAAGCCCGTCGCTGATACTGGTATGACGCCGATCATGCCTTTCACCGGATTTCCCTCTCGTCTTGGTTGTGAGGCCGCTTTCCGCAACCTTTCCCGGGATCACGGGCTGGTCAACCTGCACGCATGCTGCCTGCATGTGTAGATCGAGCTGATCCGCTGCACATGGCAGGCATCTTTCGTGGTCCTCTTGATTACAATGGCTGAGGTTGTAACGGCAACTCTGGATTCGCTCTCACTCTCTGGGGCAGATGTGTCGCTTGTAGTGGACAGCAAATGCATCCTCGGGTCGGGAACCTCCCCTGGAACGCTGATGCTTTGTCGATATTGGAGCAGCAGTTCTGGGCGACAGGAAAATTGCGTACATGTTTGAACAGCTGCCTGCTGCATCATGGCTTGCTGCTACTGTTGCTGCCGGATCTCTCTTGACCGCGGGGTTATTGCCACAGGGAGAGTCCATCATGGGACCGGGCGATGAAGCAGCTACATTTTGTCGACATCGACGGCTGCAAGATCCTCTCGTTTGACCCAGCGACCGGCGTGTGCAACGAAGCACCAATTGGCGAGAAGGTTGGCTGCGTAGTTCCCTACCAGCAGGGCCGCGTCCTCGCAGCGGGGGTCGAGAAGGTGTACGAGGTCGATCTGACCGCCGAGGACCCCGCGGAGCGCAAGCGCCCGACGCACATGGCGATTCTCCCCGACGCGGACTGCGAAAGCCTTGTGGTCGGGCCAGGCGAGACCGCGCTGCACGCGCCAAAAGGCTTCCGCTTCAACGATGGCAAGTGCGACCCGCGGGGGCGCCTGTGGGTTGGCTCTATGAACAGCGACTGGCGAAATCCGGAGGCGCGCAAAGGCAAGCTCTACTGCATGGCACCACCCAAGGAGCGCCCCCCCCCTGGCACCTGCACCTACACCATGCGCAGTAAGCGTTCAAGGCCCTGTTTTGCTGAGCTGCGGCGCGCTGCGGAGCAGGAGTGGGAAGCAGAGGAGGACCTGGACGGGGTGCTGCATCAGTACGGCCCCAACGCGATTCTGCGGGAGAAGATCGCGCCCACTACGCTCTCCAACGGTGACTGATCAACTGTGCATCCAGCTTGCCAATGTATGCGAGGCGGTCGCAATGGCGGCGCACGACGTGCGTGCGTGGAGTCCTGACCAGGCCGCGTGCGGGGCCTGCGCAGGGATGGCTTGGGCGCGGCGCCCGGGCGGGCAGCACGCGGCGGAGGGCCCGTACGACACCTTCTACTTTATCGATACGGTGCGCCCCGCGCTGGACTCCCGTACTGGTTGGATACGCCGCGTCCCTCACCCGTACTGGTTGGACACGCTGCGCCCCGCGCTGGGCTCCAGGGCATCCTCCCTGTGTGCTCTGTGGCCGTGGCCCCCTTGTGCCCCGCCTCTTACTTCCTCACCGTTCTCCGCGACAGGCGCTGCAGACGGTTGACGCCTTTGCGTACAACGAGGTGCGTCGCGCAGCGCCGTGCGGTGCACAGGGGGTGGTTGCTGAGGGCGGCACATGGTCGCAGGACGAAGGATCGATCGACCTCGACTCGCGGCGGACGGTGGTTCGGGTGCCGGAGCTGGCGGACGGGGTGTGTTCTGGACGATGCGCAGCGGTGCGCTCACGTTTCACCAGCATCGTGCTCACAGCGGGGGCCCGCTGTTGCAGGGTGGCGTGCCCGATGGCATGACGATCGACGCTGACGGTAACCTGTGGGTGGTCCTCGGAGAGAGCGGCTGCGTGGCGCAGTACGACGCGGGCACGGGCGCGGCGATGCGGCGCGTGCAGCTCCCTGTAAAGCGCCCGACAGCCTGCACGTTCGGTGGCGACGACTTGGCGGTGCGTCCTGGCACCGCAACCAAGCACTCCCGTCCGAGACCCGCGGCCACCCCTCACGCGGCGCACCGCAGGATCTCTACGTGACGACGCGCGAGGAGAACGGCCAAGACGCCTCGCCGCACCACGGAGGCCTTTTCAGGTGGCGCCTCGCTCGTGCTGCCCCCCGGGCCACGCACACCGTCCCAAGCACGCACGCCGGGTTGCGCGTTTCCGAGCAGCGCCTGCCCCAGCGACTGCTGCAGCGGCGCTCACGCGTGCGGCGCTTGACCCGCTTGCGGGGTGCAGGGTGCGGATCGAAGGCGTGAGGGGCCTGGCGCCCGCGTGGCACTTCGGGTGCGACCCTAGATCGCGCCGTGCGCCGCGCGTCGGACCATGGCTATCTGGACCGTGCCCGCGCTGCGGCGACGTGTGTGTGTGTGCTGATAGCCAACGATTGACTCACTGCTGCAGGTTTCCGCCCGATCCTGCCCCTATGAAGCTACGCAAGGAGAAGAATAAGTAGGGTCGACAAAGCATATATGAAGGCTGGCATGAAGCCCCACACGACGCTCCTTCCCCCCCACGAAGCCGTCCAAACAGAACAGCAGGCACGGCGCACCGCGGATGCATCTGACTGCGAGACGCCTACTTGCGCCCGCACGGCTTGCACACCTGCGGTGAGCTTGGGTGGTGAGGGCAGCGCGGCAGGCCGGGGGGGTGCCTGGCCGAGGTGCTACCACGCCCTTGCCCCCGTCTTGTTCGTAGAAGGAGCCTTTCACGGGTTTGTGGCACGTCGCGCAGCAGAAGCAGGACGGATGGTAGGAGCCACCGCGGTACTCGGGCCAAGTGGCGTCCCGGATGGGGCGCGCACACTTTGCACACCTGTTTGCCCGCCGGTGTGCTGTCAGGCCTCTCGGTCCGGGCCGTATCTCTCGCAGCTGGGCGGGATGGGATTTGTGCCCGTACTTTTTGAGCGCAACGTCCTCGTAGCATGGCGTGCAGAGGAGCTGGCCATCGTGGCGGAACATCTTTGCGCCAAGCTGCACCTTGCAGGCGCCACATACGAGGCACGCCGGATGGTACGTCGCTTCGCTGACGGTCATGACGCTTCCCTCCACAGGCTTCGTGCACGCTGTGCACCTCGGGAGGAACTTGTCCGTGTAGCAAGGGGCGCACCACAGCGTCGCGTCCTTGTGCTTGAAGGAGCCGCGCAGCACGGCCGCGCAGCCCTTGCACGCGAAGCAGTCCTCGTGCCAGACCTTGCCGGGGAACGCAGAGGTCGTGACGCCGCCCTCCGCAGGGCGCGCGCACGCTGCGCAGCGTGGCGCCTTGTGCTCATCGTAGCAGCGCTTGCACCACAGCTCGTCGCCGTGGTGCCGGAACGAGCCGAGCAGCTGCGAATTGCACTGCCGGCACGCGAAGCACTCCTCATGCCACGTGCGTCCGGGGAACACCTCGGTCACGACCCCGCCCTCCGCGGGGCGCGCGCACGCAAAGCACCGCGCCACGCGGTGCTCGAGGTGGCAACCCTTGCACCACGGCACGTCGTCGACAACCTGGGCGCGCGCGGGGCCCGCCCGCTCAGCCCGCACGCGCAGCCAGTGCGCCAGGCGTGTGTGCGGCGGGGCGCGCGCGGGCGGGCCGCACCCGGAATGCCGAGGGAAGCCGCTCGTCGCACTTGGCGCAGCAGAAGCACGCGCGGTGGTACACGCGCCCGAGCGCCTCCACGCTCTCGCCCTCTGCGGGCCGGCCGCACTTGCTGCACGTGTCGCAGGCTGGCCGGGCCGCGGCACGAGAACCCGCTTCAGCCGCTTCGGCCGCGGCCGCGCAGCGCTCGCACACGGGACATCCTCCTGCCATCGTGAAGCGGTCGCGGATCGCCTCCTCGCACCCGCTGCACTTGAAGCACTCCTCATGGTACGTCTGCGCGCGCGGCCCACCGCCGCACGGGTTTATGAAAAGTCAACATATCAACTTTACATTCACTCCCGCAAGAAAGCCCTCGCGCGGCGCAGCGGCGCCAGCTGCGGCGAGCGCACCTTACCGCCCGCCTCGATGCCGGACATGGCTCGCACGACGCGCCCGCACGCAGCGCACCCGACGTCCTTCTCGTCGCCCGCCACGCCGCCCGTCGCAGGCTTCGCGCCGGCGGCAGAAGCAGCGGCGGTGCCGGCAGGATTTGGCGGCGCGGGAGCTGGCGCGGGCGCGCGGGGGAGGTCTGGCATCAGTGTCTCGGCCAGCCCGCGAAGGTCAAGGGCTCCAAGGGCATCGTCGAGCGCGCGCTGGGCCGGTCTCCCAACGCGCGGCGCGCTGGCACCGCCGCGCGCCTCGAGCGCCGCGGTGAGCCGCCGCTTCGCATTTAGTGCAGCGTCGCTCGTGCGCCCTGCACGTGACGCGTGGGCGCTCATGCCGGGCTCAGGCCGGGCCGCCGAGCGCGCCTTGGAAAGCTGTCGGAGGAGCATGCGCGGACCTTTGAGGAGTGTGAGAGTCTTGCAGAGGAATGGTAGAAGCGCATCGAAATCCTCTGCACTGTCTCCCTCGAGAGTTTGCTCTAGTTTCGTCGCAAACTCGGTAAGGACTGAGCCGATGAACGCATCAACCTGATAGCGCTCTCTGCGCTCAGGCTCCCTGGCTGTGCTTTCCTGCACATGCTCACGTTGCGAGGAGAGAAAACGAGCTAGACCCTCGGGTAAGCACCTGCCGTGCAATAGCTCTGTTCGGCGGTAGCGTCGATGCATTCGGGAGAGGCTCGCGGCTGAGTGGGTCTGCCTTCAGTTGAAGCACAGTCGCGCGGTCGTACGTTTCACCAGAGGGTGCCACGACGGGGTCCTTGAAGAGTGCCATCGAAATAGGGCAGCAAAGATCCGTCGGCGCGCCTTCGGTTACGAGATCCTACAGCGAAGTTGACCCCGGGCGCAGGCAATTAGTACTTGTGGTGCAAGGTCTAGAGATGTTTGTAGCCCAGGAATCGCACTTACCTCGAGGCTCTCGGCCTGCTTTCGCAAATCGTCCAACACCCACTTTCCCGCCATTGAAGCGCGTATACTAGCCGGCAACGTGCAGGACGCGGCAACTTGCAGGGCACGCCGTCAGGCTTGCTAGCCGCACCGGCCTACCCGGTTTCCACCTGAGAAATTCAACGAGGCCCTAAAACTAAAAATCGAACTTCCAAAACTTCAAGCCATCAGGTTACGGGCTCACTCTGAGACTTCTTGGGCTTTTTTCCTTTTGGGGGGCAGCAGGTTTCTTGTTCCCCGGGAAAGACGCTTAGGCCCCCGGGATGGTGCCCAGGGAGGCTGCGGCGCTACTGGGGTGGGAGCGCGTTTCGGACGGGTCCACGCACTCACCCCAGCGCCATCCGTGCGAAGAGTCTGGCGCCCGGCGGTGTCCTGGGCGGTTCCGAGGTGAAGCGAGCTTTGGCCGCCCTCCGAGATTTGTTACAAGCCTTGCCAGTCGGGGCGGGCAGCACCCAGCGGCTGCGCGAGCTGTGGAGGCAGATCGATGGAGCGAAAGCGAAGAAGAGGAGGGCCCCAAGACGGAGAGGCGTTGTGTTGGCCTGGAATGGGGCCCCTCGGGCATTGCGGCCTCCGGACGTCAGGCCCGAGCGTGTCAGCCTCCCCCTTGTGGTCAGGATGAGCTGGAAGCGCTGCAATGTCAGAGCCAGCGCACCTCAAGGTCGATGCACAGACGTTGGGGGCATGTTTTGACGCTCTCGATCTTGGCGGCGGCATCCGTATTCTGTGCAGACGCTGCCCCGCCATGCCGCGCGACTCCGCTTGGGGCGTCGACACGTGAGGACATGCAGCGCAGGCGGGCTATTCTCCTACCCGCGTTCGCACCGCCCACTCTTCTACCTAACTCCTGGAATGTTCGTTCCACGACATGCAGCAGCTCAATGGAAGGCGGTGTCCGCGCTCGGCCGGGCGTCGATGGTGCGGGTAGGCCTCCTCTCATGCTCGGAATGCAGCTCAAACCGGAGGGAAGCAACGCTGGGAAGGAAAATCTGGACGAGCAGTCCAAGAAGCTGCTCGGACGAATCGGAATGATGTATGATTCAATGGTGAGCACAAACCTGCGAAATTGAACTTTGATCGAGGAGACCGCCGAAAGCACACGTTCTGGCTCGACTGTTCCCTTGCGTTCTGAACCAGCCCTGACGGCGTTTCCATCTGCACCCGCAGCAGGCATACGACGACCAGGCAGAATACTCTGTGGAGGGGCGAGACTTCGGTGTGCCCAAGTCGGAGCTCTGGGAGGACTGGAGCGAAGAGCGCGCCAAGTCGGCGATGCTGCTCTGGATTCAAAAGATGGTGATTGGCATGAACCTCTGCCCCTTCGCCTTCGATGCTATGGCGGTATCCTCCAATTCCAAAAATGTCGCGCGTGCGAATGCATATGAAATTTTGCACCTCCTGCGATGTGCTTTGCACGGGCAGGTGGGAATGACGCGGGGTTTCGCGGGCAGGGTCTGCGTGTGTCAGTTTCGGCCGCAACAAATCGTGAGGGGGCACTCGACGACTTCGACCGTGAGCTCAAATGGCTCGTTGGCAAAGACTCCGTAGCTCCAGTCTGTACGTTGATTGTCTACCCTCCGGCACTCTTCCAGCAGGCGCCTGGCGCAGAGACCGCGCCGCTGTGCCTGACGGACGGGAAGCCAACGGGCGACCCAGAGAAGAATTGCATGGGCTTTGAAGGCTTCATGTCTCTGGCGGGGGACGAGACGGACATGGCACAATCAATGAATCGCTGGCACGGGCAGGACATTCGCTCTGAGACGCTCATCATGACGTTCCACCCGAACTCGACCTTCTCGGACATCGAGAATGATCCAGCAGACTTCGCGCTGCGCTCGCCATTCCCCGGCGTTCTCATCTTGCGCGGCACGGACGTGCGTGCTGCAGAGGACGTTTGCTTTGAACAAGGCCGGCAGACCGAAGATATTGCGATCGCCAACGAAATGCGCCTCCGACAGATCGGCTACAACGAGCTCGCCCAGCAGCTCGCAGCCGTCATCAACACGGCGCGCGCAGGTTTCGCGCCGACCGAGGTTGAGCAGGCGAAGGCTGCTGTTGCGGAGAAGGTGGCTGCACAAAAAATGGCTGCAGAAGCCGCAGCGGCTGCAGAGGCCGTAGCACAGGTGGAATACGATGGAATTGACGGTATTGAGGTCGAGGCGACCAAGGCGTGGTTGCCCGACGAATCGAGTGATCCTGCCGCCGCGTTGCCCCGCGGAACTGGCCCGACTGTGTCAGGTGCATCCGAACCCAAATCCGCTTCTTCTAAACCCACTTTTCCCGCGTAGTCAGCGCAAAACAGGTTTGCATGTGGCACTGACCACTGTTGTGCTATTTTGTAGCTATGAAATCTGGGACCAAGTCGCTGGAGCTGCGTAAGCGACAGTTGGAGGAACAGCGACAGTTGGAGGAACAGCGAAAGTTGGAGGAACAACGAGAGTTAGAGGAAAGCAAGATGATCCAGGCGGAGGCTCAGGCTATTGCTGCAGCCGAGGTGGCACAAATAGCAGCCGAGGAGGCTGCATTGGCTATAACAGCGGCAGCTGAGGCGGCGGCGGCGGCGGCGGCGGCGGCGGAGGCTGCAGGGCTCGAGGTTGACTTGTCTGAGATGTCTGAGGAGGTCGCGGCGGAGAGCCCGCGTCCACAGGGGCGCGTGGGCTCTGTGACACAGGAGCCGTTCGATCCGTTTGGCTACGGACTTGACCTTGGCGACCACGAGAATGCACAATTTGAGGGAACCGAAGAGGCATCATCATCACAGGAGACGTTGTCGGGAGATGAGAAGAACGCAGAAGACTTCGATCCGTTCGGGTACTGCCCCTCTCCTTCGAGATAGTCACACAAGATGACAGGAAACTGAGCTCTACAGCTGCTGCCGACCAACGCTCGGCTCTACGCTGAAAATCTTCCTTGGCAGCTACGGTGCGCGAGAAGGGGACAACCAGGGCAAAACGTGAGTAGATAGTGCGCGATGCGTGGAATTGCGAGCTCGTGGCAGCGGCGGTCACATCGGGACGCGCATAGGGGCGCGTCCCGATTCATCTGCTGATGAAGTGGCTTCCATGTCATGCAAGCACGCACCGGCAGCGCACTCAAGACCAGCCGTGCGCGCTATTAGGCTGCGCGGTGCTTGCGCAATGCCCCCAAGAACCCTCGCGCAAGTATGGGCGCTACGACTTGATGGTATAGTCGGTCCCTTCAGAATTCAGCTTGTCGCTCGCAACCAGCCTGTCCGTGTCGATACCGTAACATTCAGCGCAGGGCAAGACAAGGCAGCGCCGCGCCAACCGTCTGTGGGCATCTCGCTGGCACCGTGCGCGGCCGTCGGGGCGGGTGGGCGACCACCTGTCCAGGATGGCGCGGAGCTCCGGGAGGGACTTTGTGTACGGCGGGTCCGACACAAACATCTTGAGCATATTGTGGATGCGGTCGAGCGGCAGCGTCTTGAAGTTTGTGAGCATCCCGACCACGTAGGACACGATTACAGCCTCCTGCCCGTCGTCAGCGGCCGCGTCTCGCTCGTCCTCCTCCATGGTGTAGTCCGCCGCGTCCTGCGCGCGCTGTGCACCCGAGCTCGTCTCTATCGCAGTGTACGTCGTCTCCCCGATGCCCTTGCCAGGCGGCGCTGGCGTCTCTGCACACACTGCGTTTGCAGTCCAGAACACCATTCGCTTGCGGACAGTCTCGATTGGCATGCCCGTCGCCTGCGCGCCGCGGAACTGTGAGGAGCGCAGGACACAATACAGCAGGTGTAGCATGCCGGGGGCTCAGTTCGTCCAACCTCGGCCAGGTCTGCAAGACGCCAGGTCGGCTTGTCCTGAAGATGGAGCAGCAAATTCGCTAGGACGGGCGAAATAGTGAATTGCCGTTCCCGGCCATCATCGAAGCACGCCGTGACCTGAGCAAGTGGATCGGGACACTGAGCCAGCGAAGCGGGTGCGTGCTGGGCGGGCTGCGTGGCGAACCTTCGTCACGCCCAGCGTCGGCCGCCACTGGAGGCCACGGGGCTTTTTGAGCAGCGAGTAGTAGCGCCCGTAGCTCTCGAGCTGCTCACGGATTACCGAGTGCATTTTGACTTCCTCCTTGGGCATCTGCGGCCAGAACGCGCCCGAGAGGATCTTCGTGTTGAGCCAATCGTCAACAGCAACGCCGTCGAGCGCGCGCTTGCTGCTCTCCGAGTGCACGTAGGAGTCAAGCCGCTTCGAATCGCTCAGGTCCTTGAGCATGACCTCGCAGTTGTGCAGGGACCCCTCGCCGAAGCGCACCTTGAGCAGCTCGACGTTGTGCACCTCGCGGTCGATCTGGTACGAGGTGAGCGCGAGCAGCTTGTCCGAGAGCAGCACCCGGTACTCGTGCAGGAACAGGTCCGTGCTCCCATACACGTCTACCAGCATCCCAATCACGTCGACCGATCCCTTCTGGTAGACGTCCACGTTTGGCCCGGCCTGCAGCGGCTCCGGGACCCACGCTGCAGCAGCAGCTGCGGCGTCCGCACCGCCCTCCCCCTTCCCATCGTCGTCCACATCCTCGCCCCAGTCCTGTGCGCGTGGCCGCCAGCGCCCCTCTCCGCCCCCCTTTCGCAGCTCCTGGAAGAGCTCCGACGACGAGTCGTCGGTGAGGCCCGTCACGATCGCACGGACCGTGTCAGGGCGGCCGCGCAGGTACGCCTGGACTGGGCGCGAGATCGCGGCGAGCGTCGTTCCGGACGGGTCGAGCCTGTGCAGCGCCTTTATGGTGGAAATGTACTGCGTGATGATGTCGGAGGTGTTGGCGCCGGGATGCAGAAGCCGCCGCTCGAACGTTTGCTGCAGCGACGTGACAAGCTGAGGGTATTGGTGCGTTCGAGAGAGCGCAGCCTTCAGGTCGTCCAGGGCAGGCTCTGAATCCGGGAAGTCGATGATGATGTCGAACATCTCAGAGATCCGCAGATTCGCCAGCGTTTCATACAGGAACAGTTGCAGCCGCGTGCGCAGCTGCTTGAAAGTGCTCCCTGCGCCGAGCCCCGGTGCCTCGTTGCTCTCCGTGCAGTCCTCGCTCAGCCCCACGCGGTCGTCGTCCTCCTCGCCATCCTCCACGAGGAGGAGGAGACGCAGCCAGGGCCACACCGTGTGTTCCGCCCAAGTCACAATCTTGGAGAGCAGAGCTCGGTCAAACGTGCCCTCCGCGACGCGCTGGATGACCCGCGCGATCCGCGAGTAGAGGACCTCGGTAAACACTTCCTCTGCCAGCGGCAGAGCCCCGACATGCTGGATGCGGCTGCACATCACCTTGAAAGAATCAATGCTCCATTCATCCTGCTCAGCCAGATCCATGTCTTCATTGTCATCATCTTCCTCGTCATCTGAGGCCAGTCCGGAGAGCACAGAGTCGTCCATGCTCACGTCTCCCTCAGGTCGCCAGCCCGACTTCTCAAACTCACAGAACTGGTTCTCAAAGAAGAGATACATTGCCTCCCTTGAAGCCTGCGACACGCTACCAAAGAGCACCGCTGTGAAGTTCGCATGGCAGCGCGATACGACGTCGTGGTCCGGCCCCAGCTGAGACTCCAATCCGCCGGCTACCTCGAGCTGTGCGTCGAGAGCGCTGGAGGCTATTTCGAGCGCGCGTAGGAAGCGTACATTCGCCCAGACGGCACGTCGCTTCGCGCTCTCAACCTTTTCGAACCCGTCGAAGCAGCTCCACACGCGCTTCACAGTGTCTGTCGCAGCCGCCTCCGTCGCTTGCTCGAGGAACCACGCGACCGCATGCTCAGACAGATCGTGCTTCTGGATCACCTGCAGACCCCGTACGAGTGCACGCGCGTGGGATTCATCATGTGGGTTTGCCACAGACTGGCCCAGCGCCGCCCACGCCTCGGCGAGCTCCATGACCTGCTCCTCGCAAGAGGCCCTTCTGTGGAACGGCTTCGCGGCAAAATTTGATGTCCTGAGGGGGGCCCGACTGGTTTGAACGTATCATCGAGATTTTCCCAGCTCGCCTGGCTTGGGCCCTTGCCCAGCCCGGGAATGGTAGACGTTTGTCATGGTAGGAGTGAGGCTTGTTGGAAGGGCTCAGCCTGAGAAGCCGAGGTCTCGAGTGGAGATGGAACGAGCGGAGGTACGTACCTATTGGTTGCAAAGGCCCCTGCAACAGTCGAGAATGTCACCCTGACTCGCGATGTGGCACTGCAGTCAGAGACATTTTTCAAGCTGGTGGCAGTGGAACCTGATGGGCGCTACGTCTCAATCTTTGACGGGACGACAGAGTACGCGATCGGATCAACGTTGTCGAAGGAGGTTCGTGCCGGACACAAAGGCGGTCTGTACGTCTGTGAGTCGGTGCTCGACCTCTTGAAGCAAGGTCCACTTCCCTCGCGCTCCGCGCGCCTCGACGCACCATGGGCTGTTGCGCAGCTCGTCGGCTGGGGGCAGAAACTGCGCTACGACTTGGCCTCTGGCGGTGCCAAATTCGCACTTGAGAATCTGGTCTGTGCCCTTCACGGCCGCCACGTCGCTTGCGCGATGGCAACGGCATAGCGCACGCGAGTGACAGCGCACCGCTGATCGATCGCTAACCCTCCAACGCAGGTTCCTGTCGCGATTGTTCCGTTCGCGGCAGCTTCCAAACAGCGCTTCCTGACCCGGTGCGCAAGGCAGCAAGCGTCTGCACGCGAGGCGCGTGGCGGAGCACCCGCCAGCACGAACCCTCTTCGGCTGACACCGGATGAAATCGGAGAGGTACGCAGACAGCAGCGATGCGAAGTGAAAAGCACGGCGTTCATTGCGGCTGAAGCATCTGTTTTGAGGCTATTGCTTGGCGCATTGCAGGTCCTGCAAGACTGGCGCGCTCTAATCGAGCTGATTGGGGAGGAGTAGCTCTAGCCGGGCAGGCCCACCAGTGTGGGAGCTTGATATACATGTAGAATTATGAATGAATGTGGTTCGGGGCCTGCAGCCTGCAGTGCTTGCGAGATTGTGGCATTAAATCGCCTGGCTCACGGGGTACGGCAACCTTTGCAGGAAGTTAGGAGCTACCCCATCCAAACCAACCTCTCTTGCCGTCACCCGACACATTGCCCGTCTGAGCCTTTGCTGCCTCCTCTTGCGCTGCCGCTATTTTTGCCTCGTTCGCTGCCATTCGCTCCTGTTCACCGGGCCGCACGTTGGTAATGCGTCTTGGTTCCCGCGGCGGCCAGATCTGGGAAATGCATGTAATTTCTCCACACGTATTGCACGTTTTGTCAAATCATGGGGACGCAGATGCGGGCTTACCGCAATGATCCGATTTCTCTCCTTGGCGATGGCCAAATTGGCTTTCCGCTGGACCACCTTCAACGTGGCCAGCCAAGGGTCAGGACACAGCCTCAAGCCACAAGAAGCGCGCCAAGGGATGCGTTCGCTGTTTTTTAAGCACACTGAACGGCAAGGGCGACAGCTCGCGATACCTGCTCCTTATCGTTGCAAGAATCGAGAGCCATCTTGAATTGGTTGCACGCCCCCAGGAACTTCCCCATCTTAACCTGGTCAACGTGTACACACTGATAGTACGCGTCGAAAACTTCTTGACATCCTGGAAACTTGTTCTTCTTCACAGGCTACATGCGCACAGAAAGAGACAGTTAGTTCAATAGCAGCCGCGGTCCTGGCCCAGCCTGACTTCCTACGATGCTGCACCACCGTCCTGCTTCGGGCGTGCTTGCACATGTGGCTTCCGGGGCCGGAAGGACCTTGCCCCCGACAGTGGTGCTCGGCGGAATCCAGTCCGGATCAGGGCCCACGTCGACGGACGTTAGAGGGCTCTGCATATCGCCCTCACGCTGCGTGAACAATTTCTTCCCTTTGGGACTCAATTGGAATGGCTCAAAGCCCGGATCACAAACTCTGCTTCCGCGATGGGGGCGCACGACAGGACGGTCGCTCCCTCGCACCGAGCGGAGGTGGGCGTCAAGGAGCCGGTGCAAAACCCGTTCCACTCGCACCCCTCTGTGCGCTGCTGATATTTGGAAGTGCGCTGGCAGCCCTGGCTGTTGCGCAAGTGTTGTGGCGCTGGGTAGTGACGCGTCTGATGTGCGCAGGTGAAGGGGGAGAGCATGTCCAAAGAAGAGCTCCACCAAGACGGCTGGGGCTACAAGGATACGCGATTCAAGTTGAATGACAACGGCCAGATCGAGCTAGCTGGGACCAGGTGGAGCTCCGTGGCATTCGTGCCAGTCCCCCTGCGACCTGAGGGGGCAGTGCGGTCGTCGTCCCGGATCAGTGCTCGGCCTGGTGGATGGGTCCCCATCTAGCAGTCACCAGATGGAGATATCTACCGTATTCAGAGCAGCTCGAAGCTAGAAAGGCGTGCCGCTCATAAGCCTCGTCGGCAAGCGAGCGAGTTGAGGAGAGCTGGGAAGCTTCGTGGCGATGCTTCCCTTGACAGATTGGAATGGATTGTGGTTTTGCGAGGGTAGCAGGAGGCTGAGCCCAAGTGGAGAGGAATTCATGCGTAACTGCGCGTGCTGTCGCTCCCCTGGCTCTCCCACATTTTCGACTAGGTCCAGAGGGTGCCTGTCTGATCCTTACGTTTCTGATTTCGATTGGCAGGTACCTTTTCTCCGGACAGGTTCTGGAGAACTTCAGACCATGGGTCGAGGAAACCACCGGCCTTGACGTCACTGACGTTGCACCGAAGCCACCTCCTGCTAAGCCCGCCGCACCGGTGCGCAACGCGCCGTTTCTCGACGCTGTCGGTGCGCTGTGCAAGCGCTTTTCCGACGCGGACGAGGACAGAGTGTTTCACGCGCACGGACACACGTGCCAGGAGGTCCGTTCCGCGGCTCGCATGTCTTGGCCTTTGCAGATATGGCCGGTGGCTGAGAGGTTCGCAGGGGTCCTTGTCAGCGCGATCAAGCTGCGTGCTCCGTGCCTTGGCGCGCTGAGGCGACTGTGCGTGCTGCCAGATTTTCACGGTGCGCTTCGGGTCGTTTGCTCGCGTGCCAGACTTGGTGGTGTGGCCGGGCTCGCACGAGCACGTGGAGGGGCTGGTACGACTCGCAAACGAGCACGACGTGGTGGTCATCCCGTTCGGAGGGGGCACTAGCGTCTCTGGAGCGCTCGAGTGCCCCGCTGGGGAGCGGCGCATGATTGTCAGCCTCGACATGCGGGAGATGAACGCCATCAAGGTGCGCCATACCGTCACCCACTGGCTACTGCCCGCGCACGCTGGCCCCCGCGACCAGTGCTGAGGCCCGATGACATGCGGGGCGCTCGGGCGCAGTGGATCGACCGCGAGAACATGCTGTGCTGCATGGAGGCGGGGATCGTCGGAATCGACTGCAAACGCCGCCTCCAGGAGCTCGGGTGCGTGCTGTGCCCACGCAGCGTGTAGCGAGGCCGCAACATCGAACCCCCCGCGGCAGGAGCCGCGCCGCGCCGCTGACGCGTTGAAACGCGCGCGGGGCGCCAGGCTCACGCTTGGGCACGAGCCGGACTCGATGGAGTTCTCCTCGCTCGGCGGATGGATCGCCACGCGCGCCTCGGGCATGAAGAAAAACACCTACGGTCCGCGACTCCCGCGCTGCCCGCGACGCGCCAGGCCGGCGCGAGCGCCAGCCTGTTTTTTTGGTTGTGTGTGCGTGCGTGCGTGTATGCGCGCGCCGCCCGGTGCATGACCCGCCGACGCGCCGCGCGCAGGCAACATCGAGGACATGCTGGTGCGCGTCAAGGTCGTGACGGTCGGCACCCCTCCCCCCCCCCCCCCCCCCCCCCCC
>ENA-UOXV01001419-UOXV01001419.1-marine-metagenome-genome-assembly--contig:-NODE-1419-length-33534-cov-6.637444_pt1 | contig 33534 bp, 16 predicted proteins | sample MGYA00238165_ERZ766961 | MGnify/ENA primary metagenome ERZ766961 (study PRJEB28924, sample SAMN03173240) | marine metagenome | biome: Marine; feature: Water; material: Subsurface seawater | place: North... | reverse complement strand
AGGAGGCATAGGGCGCAGCCCAGTGCTTCCCAGTGAGCCGTGTAGCTGAGGCCCGAGCGCGTATGTGAGAAACCGAGGCGGGCATATTCCAGCCAGAGTAAAGCAAAAGTTTGGCGGGGCCGCAATGCAGCTTGCAGCCTCTCTTGCGATGAAGGACCTGCCAGAAAAGATCGAGACGCGAAGACGCACGGTACGACCAGGAGTTTCAGGGAGCTCTAATGCGGGGCGCCCCACGAACTTTGCTGGGGCTCAAAGAAACACGCCAATCAATCATGCTTGGATGGAGGGCCCAGTTCAGGTGGCAACACAACTGCTTCGAGACCCGACATTTGCGAACATCAGGTAGATATTTGGACTCGGGGCAACAACGGATCCTGGTTCATTGTACGCAAGCACGCACAATGTGCATGTAGCACACACCTGCACCTGTTACCGGTCCAGTGTGCGATAATGTTGGGCGTATTCACTTCAGGATTCTCGGGTCGCTCGCGGCTGTGTGTGTTGGTGGCAGCTGCTTCTGCCTTTTTGCAGTCTTCCACGCGTGGCTTGCTGCACTCGCAGCGCTCCTGTCAGCTATATCTGCTTTCGGCGCAGCACTTATGGGATGGCAGGTGCACAGCCCTGCCATGCTTACTCGCGAGCTCTCAATCGCTCATGACGGCCCATTACTGCAGGGACGGTTGGCCTCGGAAACGGTATTGACGGCGGGAGCGGCTTTAAGCACGGGATTAGGGTTAGCAGGGGCCGGCATCTTTTGGTTGGGGATGGCTGGGCCAGATCTCTCTGCGCTCCTCATGTCCAGCTCACTCCTCATCTTTGCTGGCTGGAGCTCATATCAAGCCTTGGCGCTACTTACGCCCATCCGCGCGCGCCGCACGCGCTTGGCTAAGGAGCGTCAAGACGGCCGACTGCGCGTCTGAGCAATGGACACTTGTGCGGTGTTACACACCAAAGAATGCCAAAGAGTGTAGGGAGCAAGCAAATGAATTGGCTGCTTACTCAGCGAGAGCATGCCGCGCGTCTCGACAAGCAGGAGGTGGCAGCGCACAACAGGCAACATTTATTGATTCACACCACGTGTCATCCCAGCACCCTTCACGAAGGGAAATCTTTTCTGGCTAACTGGCCAGGAGGCACTGCCCTCTTGCACCGAAAACACGCAACCATTCGCCTTATCACTTCACCTTTTTTTCCCTCTCACCCAAATCCAGGACGCAGGCTGGAACGTCAGGCACGACCGACTCCAGCATGCTCGTGGCCGACCACGGATACCAACGTCATACCTTCCACCCTCGCTCATGAAGGATCGAGTGGATCTTTTCCTGCAGCTGAGGAGAGACCGCGTTCCCATTAGGCTTCACCGACGCCCACTCGGACGCCACCCTCGCTTTCACAACGTCGAAATCTTCAAAGGCTCCGGCAACCGGCCGCTTGTCGTACACCACACGCATTACGCTCTGCATGCCTTGGCACGATGGATCGCCCTTGGGCAGAACCAGCGGTGCACCCGTCGAAGGATCGCGGCCAACAAAGAGCCGTCCAGGCAATGATACTTTTGCAATAGATTTCTTGGGGGTCTTCATCACGTCGCTCCCCGTACCGTCCGCATACACGATGTGCGACAGCTTGGTTGCGAAAGACATGGTGTCACGATTGCACTTTTGCAGTAAGCCGCCACCCATACCAAACGCCACGTTACTAGCCGAGTAGCCCTCGGCGAGCACCGCATCCAGAATCTCTTTCACAGTCTTGTAGGAAATGCCATCCCCTTGAATAACCGCCACATTATTGAGCACCTTGTAGCCCTTCGAATTCTTGGACGCTCCAAAGGTCTTCTCTCCAGCCTTTAGTGCCTTCAGAACCTGCTCCGTGGGGTCTCCGGAGTCGGGACGCAGCACCATTGTCCCAGACTTTGCAGCCTTAGCCTCTGCGATCTCCGGTAGCACCACGTTCAGTGCGTTATCGTAGTCGTAAGAGTCCATGACACACGCGAAGAGGCCATCCCCATACTGTTCGATCGTGTTGAGGATGGCATCCTTTTCGGACGGCCAAGCTGTCATCACAGAGTGCTCTGTGGCTGGTATCGATGACCCAACAGGACGTCCCCCGTTCAAGTGGAATTGCGCGTGGTAACACGCCGAACAGGTGTCAGAGCCACCAAAGGAGAGAAGATGCGCTGTCCCGCCAAGCACTGACTGCTCTACCGACGCGCACCCGCGGAAACCGAAGTCGTGCAACCGCGAGTCCACAAGGAACATCTGCTTGCTTGCAGCCAATGTCAGAGCTCAGCTGCGAGCTACACGTGTTCCGGGTTGGGTAAGATGCACGTGCGGGTCACGGACCAGCTCTGGATCGACGGACTTGTTGAACGCCTCCTCGATCAAGTCGCGCGTGTAGCGGCTCAAGGTCGCGACGCACGAGGGGTACCACACCATTGTGAGGATCGTCTCAAGAAAGGTGCAAAGCCGCGAGTACTCATCCTCAGCCGTGATAATGAAGCATGGCGTGTGCACGTACGCCACAGTTCCCTCCGGAAGTGCTTCTATCGTCACTGGGAAGTACCCTGCGAAGCACATTTATCCGATCCGATCAGCTGTCAAACCATCTTCGGAGTGCCTCAGGTCCACCAGACATGATGCCATCCCGCAAATCCATGACTCCATCCCCGCTCTCCCTCTCCCTCTTTTGTAACTTCTACCCGCTCGACACAGATTTTTGGCGATAGATCAGTGCCTCTGTGCCACATGCGGGGGTGCACACCATCATTCTCGGTGATGAACTTCATAAATAGTTGTCTAGGGAACGGATATGGTGTGAAGCCCGCGTTGTGGGTCCGATAGAAAGCCTCAGCTGCTTCGACATCCGAAACAGTCCACTTGCGTGAGACAAAATTCTCGATATAGTGTCTGATTCCATAGAACTGCTCGCGTCACAGGGGGTCAACGCCCTCTCCTTACATCCTTTCAAGCGCGCATGCGCCACAGCAAATCATGATTGCACCGGAGATCAGGTTAGATTCGTGCACGCACCACGAGTCGGTTGTCCCCCATGTCTGGGTAGGGCTCGCGGAACTCGCCGTACGCGCTCATGCTGTTGCAGGGTGTTCCAAGTCAAGACGCAGAGAGCACGATGCACTATCAACTCTCGCGGCCATACAACACAAATCGCTCGAAAATGTCACCAGTCACGACTAACTTCTACTTCGTTCAATTTTGCCCACGCTGGACGCACCTCTTGGCCTCCGGGTACATCTGGAAGTGTCCAGCTTTGTACGAGTCAGTCATCACACTCATTGGACACTCAAGCGTCCTCAGCCCCGCAACTAATTCAAGCGGGTACCCAATTCCTGCCACGAGAAGAAATCCTCGCGCGTGAGCTCCTGCACCGGTTGATTTTCCAAACTCCTCGCGGCTGGCATACAGGACAAGAACCTACAGATCCCTTGGGATGTTTCGTGGATATTTTTCACTCCCCGGGCCGGGGTTGGCTAAGCAGCGCCAGCGCTGTATCATCCTCCCAAGCGTAACAATACCTCGCACGGATGCAGCAGATTGCGTTCGTGCCCTCGCCAGGTCCCGCTGGTACCACTAGCATCTTGAAAGAGGCTAGGTCCCGCGCTGTGACACACGTGGTTGGGACTCTACCGGCGCTACCAGCAGCAAGTCGCTGCGAGAGGGCCCGAATCTGAGCGTAGAGCTGCGCGTTCTCTTTTTTAAGAGCTTCATTCTGGTCGGTGACGTCCATGGCGTGACGTCCAACCCACCTGCGGACAGGAGCGAATCCACCTGCGGACCCAAAAGCTGGATTTGCCCGTTGAATTCAGTCGTAAAACCTGTTACTTCTTCTCAAAAGTCAACTGGAAGGTGTCACAAGGAAGCCCTGCCATGGACACAGCAGAGCTGCAGGTCGTCGGCCTTGGCGCGACTCTTGCACTCGTCCTAGGAGGCACATGTTACTGGCTCTTCAAGGGATCACGAAAGGGACCGGTTTGCCCCATTCTTCTGCCTGGCGCGCCCCGCGAATCATGCGTGCGTGCGTGCGGGAACTTCCGCTGACACGCAGTCCTGTGGATTGGCGTGCGATTGAGTGTTGATACGGAACGCGACTGCGCCTCTAGATTTTTCTTGACAAGACGCGACAGACGGTACCGCTGCTCCAGAAGGTGAGGCTCTCACACGATACCTACCTCTTTCGCTTCGGCCTTCCCTTCGCCAGCTCTGTTCTGGGGTTGCCCATCGGCAAGCACTTCAAGGTGTTTGGCAAGGTCCCACGACGCACGGTGGCAGGCCAGTGGAATGGAAAGGAGGATCCGGAGGCCGGTGTGGCTGAAATCGAGCGTAAGTACACCCCAACGTCATCAGATGACGATCTCGGACACGTCGACCTGGTCATCAAAGTCTACCGCCCGGGTGCACACATGGCCCAAGCATGCCTACAAGAGACCTTATGTGGAAATCTGTCAGAGGAACGGGTCTGAGTTGTGGGTTTGAGCGCAGGGAAGGAATACGAACCTTCGCGTGACATGTTTCAAGATGGGGGCAAGATGTCACGCTTCATTGACTCTCTCAAGATCGGCGATTCGATCACTATCCAGGCGCCCTGCCCCGCTTCACTCATAAACACGTCGGCCAGCGAGTGTGATTCTTTCTCATGGCTGCGATGATGGCGGTTGCAGGGTCCATTCGGGCACATCGAGTACAAAGGGGGCGGGATGTTTGAGAACATGCGCAAGCCGATGGCCGCGGTCAAGCACGTGGGGATGGTGGCGGGTGGGACCGGAATCACACCGATGCTGCAAATCATCACTGCGATCATGAAGGACCGCAGCGACATGACACAAGTTCACCTGCTCTTTGCAAATCAAACGGAGGAGGACATCCTTGTCCGGGACATGCTCGAGAAACTGCGCGACCAGAACCCGAAGCGCTTTGCCCTCCACTACACCCTCGACAGGTACCTCACCACCTATTTGACTGGCCGCGTGCCGCTGCTGCCGTTGCAACCTCGTCTCAAGCTGAGATTTCAACAACTGTGTAGGCCGCCAGCCGGGTGGCAGGGCTTTAGCGGCTTTATCACCGAGGCCATGCTCAAAGACACGATGCCGGGCGCCGCCGACGAGTCTGTGGTGCTGATGTGTGGTCCACCGGTGATGGTTGATCGTGCTGTGCGGCCTAATCTCGAGAAACTGGGCTTTGACAAAACGCAGATGCTTGCGTTCTAAGGCGTTCCAGAGTTTCTGCTGGAGCAAGGGCCAAGACAGGCTGGCGTTTGCAGCGTTGCGTGCACCGGCTTGACAATCCGCCTCGAAAGAACAACCTCTATTGAAATGACAGCATCTCTCAGTGTCAGCGCTGGGATCCCACATTTCCCAATTCATCGAATTCTGCCGTGGTGCATGCGGTCCCAAAATGAAATGTGGCCTTTGCTGCTGCCGCCGCCGCCTCTTGCGTACGCCGAGGCAGAATGAGACTCAGCGGCTGGCAGCATTTCGAGATCATACGAGCTTGATCTGCCCGCATGGCCTTGTGGCTGTTTCTGCCTGGGACAAGCCACGGCAAAATGCCCAGATTTTCCACAGTGCCTGCAAGTGCTGTGTTGTGTCTCATGCGCTTTGTTCAGCTCGTTCCGCGTCTGTGTCAGGATGCTATGCCGTTGCTTGCGCTTGGTAGGACAGGCGACGGTCATGTGCTCGATGTTTCCACAGTGCCTGCAAGCCTGGCACGGCGCAGTCGACGCGCGCGGGCAACGGGTGTCCGGGCCTGCAGCATCGAGCTTACGGGCTGAAATGGCCACCTGCTGTACAAGAATCTCATCTTGATATCACATAAGGGCGACATACAAAATCTTCCCTGTCTTCACGTCTGGGGAGTTCTTGCATCTGGCGAAAGGGCGGCTCTCCGTGGACGCGCAGACCGTGTGCCTGTAAGTTGCGGCCCTAAAGGGAGGGAGTCGCTCACCGCTTCGGTAAGGCGACAGGCGGGGCAAATGCCCACACGCAACCCACTTTCTGCGAGAAAAAGGTCGGCAGGCTTAGGTTGATTTGCTGGCGGCGGGCGCAGCCGGAACACTCTCTGCCATCGCCCCTTTGCTGAATTCCTGAAGGGCGGGGGGAATACTTTCGTCGAACACGGGTACACGTGCGCCACTTTCATCTGATCTGGTAGATGCTACACCGACTTGGTGACACTGGGCGCACTCGGTCCCTTTCAGTACTCCCGGAGGGAGGGCCGTGGCCCGATCAACTCGAATGCTGGGAGAGGGTGTGATTACTCACATCGTAGGTCCAGTGTTTGGACCGGCCGCAATGCTTGCAGGCGCGGGTCCCCGGGGGAAAAGTGCCGGCGGCTTTCTCGGCAAGGCTTTGCTCCGTTTCCCAGTGCCCAATGCGCCAGCAATAGTTTGGGTTGGTCGCAGTCGCGTCACGGAACCTCGCACACAGCAGGGTCTCAAGCACTTCAGCACCCTCCATGTCGCCACCTCCGCCCTGTTTGAGTCCGTTGGCCGATGGCAGACCTCGAACTCGCGGCTGCTGCGCGTAGTTCACCTCGGGCTGCCCCAAAGTGCACTCGAAACCCCAGTGGCCAGAACTGCCACAAATCTTGCAGGATGCGGACACCTTTTTGCCCGTCCCGAAGCTGTCTTCAAAAGGAGCATAACCCCCTGGTCCTGGTCCATTGTCTCCACAGTGCTGAAAATTCGCGGCGTGGTTCTCTGCTGGTCTTCCCCCGGCTTCCACCAGCGGAACCCGCGCGACTTGGTGCCAGACTGGCCGTCCGATGTCGTCTGCATCCGCAGCACATGACCGAAAATATCCTCCTGTAGCGAGCCGATCTAACTCGGCACGGTCATGCTGGAGTATGCCACCGTTTCTTCTATCTGCCCATTCTGCGCGGGTTTGCCAGCGCGCAGCTGTTCCAAACGTTGCCCCCGGGAACCGCTGCTTGTTTTGTCGCCTTCGCAGAACGTGAGCTTGGGTGCCGGCGGGCTCCAGCGCCCCCATTTCAATCATGCACGGCACGGCACTCTATGTAGACTCAAGATCGTTATCAGCTGTGCCCTGTGATCCTTGAGTGCGCTGAAACCAGCTTCAGCTCTTGCGAAGGTTTCAAACAGAAGACAGCTTTGTTCGTCGGCGGGCCCGTAGACCTGGACATCGCTTTTCCATGCCAATGGGGGCTTGGTGGCCTTGGTGGCTAACAGCAGCCCTGCTGTTGGTGCTTCCGAGTGTCATGGCTTCGGCAACTGGCACGAAACCTTCATTCCCCGATATGGAAACTCTTCTTGCAGAGACGCGAAGCATTCGTGCTTCCGTTTCGCCCGCGGGACAGCTGCGCCTACGGGGAGGCTCGTGTTCTAATGTTCAGTCAATCGTGAGCCGAGCCCCTGTGGTGGTGACTGCCCCGTTCGATACTCTAGGGTTACATGGTACTTCACGGCTCACGATATAATGGCCACCCGTGTGCAGCGCTCCAGTGTGCCTCTGATCGTATGCCCTGTCCGCATCAGGGGCTGACAAGTTGGGCCTTTGGTGCAGGTGGTCTTGGAGGGAAGCGCTGAAGCGCCGTCGACAGCAGATGGAATCCGTGTCATCGAACTTCTGCAGCGGGCTGGCATCTCGTTCCAATGTGTTGATATTGGGGGCAATGAAAACATGCGAGAGGCGCTCAAGCAGGAGTTCAGGTGGGAGAGGTTTCCACAGGTTTACGCTCAAGGAGAATTGGTCGGGGACGTCTCAATTCTAGAGGTGCATACAGATTTGTTGCAGAAGAGCAGAGTCTTTACCCCTAAGCGCAATGTGTCATTTAGCTCTGGAAAGCGAGGCGCTCCAACAGGCTGGAATGGCGTGCATGTCCGGGCACGAGATGATGATCTGGGCCCCTTCGGCAGAGCCTTGAAGAAGATGGCACGCTGCTCCAAGAGTTTGAGATGTTCGCGTCACGGGCGGGCTCAGCGAATGGATCGGTTGAAACGCAAGATGAAAACAAGCTCGGCGGCAACTTAGATTGGTTTCAGGCACTGGCGCAGGACGTGGGGGGTGGAGAGTACCAACGGGTGGTGGACGAGGAAGAAATACTGACCACCGCATCGCTGGTGGACCGGGCCGATGCCCCTTCCGCGGTACGTCCCCGCCTTGACAAGTCTTTGCTACCTGCACCACAAACCAGGTCTGCTCCTTACAGCTCGCAAATGCGGCAGAAGGAGCGATCGTGCACCCCTGCCGCCGCGGGAGCAGGCACCGTCAAACGCAAAGCGTGCAAGAACTGCTCGTGCGGCCTTGCTGAGCAGCTTGGCAATGTCCCTCCAGAAGCCAGAACCCAGATCACCTGACCATCCCGGCATCGGATTTTCGGTTGCATCGTTCTGCTCCCACCTTATTGAGCCACAACGGGCTTCAGCGCTCAATTCAGTTGCTGCTTGATACACGCTCCTGCCATTGCTGGCCAAGTCGTGAGGCCAATTGTATTTCATTGCCTCCCTTCTACCTCCTCTAATTTCCATCTGCCGTGCTTTCAATCGCAGACGCGGATAGGCCAGGAGATGGTCATGAGAAGACCAAGTCTGCTGCGTCAGCATGCGGGAGCTGTTACCTTGGTGATGCCTTCAGATGTGAAACGTGCCCGTACAAGGGATTGCCACCTTTTAAGCCCGGCGAAAAGGTTGAGTTGGCGCCGGTTGACGACATTTGATTCCTTGCGGCCGCGAGCTGTGACTTGAAATCGCGTGTGCGCTGCATCCTCGCCAGGCATAAGTAAAAATGCGGTGCATACAGCTTCTTAGCCTTGCCACAAAGCATACCAAACGCCTTTCATGTGCCATCCCACGGAAATCGCTCCTTGGCCTCGAACCTGAAGAGAAAGGAGCGGGGCAGCCAGGAGTTGGGAGCAGAGGTGGCGTCCCTTCTGCACACGCTTTCAAAGTATCCCACGTTTGTTGGCGCCTGAATTCCAGAGAGGTTCGCTGCACATCTCTAGGCCCCAGGGCGCGTCGCTGCACATCTTTGGATGGCAGGCTGTCTAGATGCTAGTGGGACGGACTCCTTTACCCAGGGTGATCTGCGGCAGCAGCTCGGCAAACATGTGGGCGCCAGGATTCGTGCTCCATGGTAAAACGATGATAACAACTGCGCGACGCGTAGGCGAATGCAAAACTCCTCCGCGGAGAGGGAGAGAGCGGCAGCGCAATGTTCAGTCACTTTTGACTTTAAAATGTATGTCTACTTTCAGCTTGATTCGGCCGGCGCTTCGCACTGAGGTGGGTGGCTCAGTGGAGACTGCCTGGCGTGGTCGTTGGGACTAGGCTCGCTGATGGCGCAGCATTCCCGTAGGCGAGAAGCCACTTCCGAGCTTTGGGAGAGTGGCGTTCCATTTCAAGGTCGCTGTCGGCGGCATCCGGAAACAGTTGAGGTGCGGCTAGCCACGTGGTTCGACCGCGACTACGGGAGCCAAGAGCACGGCTGTCAACACTCTGGCAATAGCAAGAAAGTGGTGATTCATACAGGACTTGAAAGTAGCAGAAGCTTGAGGAGAGGAGGGAAGGAGGAGAATGTGTCGAGCAAGGATACCAGGCGGGTCTGCCGAGATGATGCACGAAAACTTGCTGGCTCAATGCTGGCAAAGCTCATTTCAGTCTTATTCTTTTTGGGCGTACATTTGATGCCTGCCGATGCTCTTGCTCCCGCACCGCACAATAGAGCGTGTCCGGGCCCGCTGACGCCTCCAGAGCTCGCCGAATACTGCGTTGCTAAGGGCATTTTGACATTTGAAGGAGCGGCTAGCCATGTTCTCCTGTCGCGAGGCAGGGCGACTGTTTGGGTTCAGCGTTTGAAGGGGTTCGCGGAGAAGGCCTCAGTGCAATATCGGGCAGTCGACGGGTCAGCCGTTGCAGGAAGGGAATATGTTCCAGCGCAGGGCACGGTCTCTTGGGACAATACCGAGGCACAGCCAAAGCCAATCTCAATCGCGCTCGTGAATTCGGGCATTTACAGGCAGGGGTCGTACGAGACATCATTCAGCATCGAACTTTTCGAGGCGACAGGTGGAGCTGATTTGGGCAACTTGAGTACAACGACTGTAACGGTCGTCAACACGAATGCGGAGCCGGGAGTGCTCTCACTGACACAGCAGTCGGCAACTGTCAGCGAGGCAAGTCCGCCCGTCCCGCAGTTCATCCCCGTTTCCCATTTCCCCAGTCCCTACACTGCAGCTTCTCTGAGTCCACTGTACTCGGCCCCGGAATCGTTGGAAGTGCTGCCGTGACAGGCTCACTCGATGAATGGACGTAACCGTTCGTAACTCTCTGCGTCGCGCACTGCAGGGGAGCAAATTCGTGCGCTTGAGTGTGACGAGGTCAGGAGGATCGGACTGCAATGCAACAGTCAATTTTCAGACTGTCAAATATGGTGGTCGCGGGGACAGAGGGTATTATGGGAAGGGAAAGACGGGCCAGTCTGGGCACATAATGTGGGTCGAGGGTGACTCCTCAGCCAAGGAGATAGCAATTCCTCTTGTCAACGACGTCTTGCCCTTCCCTGACCAGCGCTTCTACGTTGAGCTCTTCAATGCATCTTGTGCGCCAATCTTGGAAGAGGGGCGCAGCGTCCGCACGCTGGTCACGGTCATTGACGACGACCAGGTACGCCTCCCACAAACGCCGCTACTTCTTTGACCCGCACTCTGCACGGCCCTAAAGCATGCGCCTGAGCTGCAGTTTTATATACAATGCAGGTTGGTTTCTTGCGGCTGTCACCGACCGTTGCACAAGTTCTGTCGGACCAGGGTAACATGACAGTGACCATCAGTCGCCTGGAGGGCACTTCGACTCCAGTGTCTGCAAACTACGTCACCATTCCTGGAACGGCAGTTGAAGGACAGGACTATGAGCGGCAGGAGGGCCTCCTAGTGTGGCGCCATGGCGAATTTGAAGACAAAAAAATTGTTATTCCGTTGCTTGACGGCGGAGGTGGGTTGCTCACCTTCCGTACTTTCAAGTTCCAGCTCACCTACCTCGTTGGAATCGAGCTGCTGGATGGAAAGTACGAGACAGATGTGCAGATCAAAGACGTACAGGCCAACCCAGGCAACATCGTCTTCAAGCCACAATTTGAGTGCCGTGGCCCTATCAAATCGCCACCTGGCAATTGCTACTATTTTGCCGAGGGCGAGGCTTTCGCCACGCTGGTACTGCAGCGGATCGGTGGGATTCTCGGAGACATTTCAGTCCGTTACACTGTCAATAACGTCACCTCAGACGAGTTTGGCAACTTTCAACGTCTTTCGGGGGTCGTATCGTGGGATTCTCTAGAATCTGCAGATAAGACCATCTCGATTCCTCTCGCGATCGACCGTGCGCCGCAGGAGATAGTCGAGTTCGCTCGTGTGACGCTCTCCAACTACGACCCCCTGGTGCCGGTGGTGGACCCGCAAAATACAGTCGCGTATATTGGTGTTCTGGACCGCGACTCCGCGGGGTTTATTCGTGTGACGACAGTCGACACTGTGGTAGCAGAGAGTGTTGGGATAGTCAGGTTCGCGCTCCTTCGTGTAGGTGCCGCAGTCGGCCGCGTTGTCGCGTACTATGAAACTCTTGCTGCGTCTGCCATCGAGGGCCTGCACTTTGAGCCTTCGGCAGGTAACGTCACGTGGGAAGATGAAGACAATACGTCAAAGGAGGTTGAGGTGATGCTAGTGGACGACAGAAACTATCGCTTTGGCGAGTATTTCAGGGACTTCTCGCTTCGCGTTGTTTCATTTTCCAACAACACCTTTGCAGACCCGCGCTCCGACAACGCACTCGTCACTATTGTCGATGACAATGCCGTTACGGGCCAGCCCCTTTTCGCTGGAATGAATTGGAACCTGCTCGATCGTTCGCTGGTTCCTTCCCGTGCGCTTCTGGACGTCCGCGAGGGCGCAGGCTCACTCGAGTTGCGCGTTGAGCGAGTCGGTGGGCTGGCAGGGAACCTCACGGTTTTGTATCACACTGAGGCCTTGACTGCACACGATGGAGAACATTTTGCGGCGGTGGCAGGAAATCTGACGTGGTTTGAGGGCGACGTGTCGCCACGCAACATCACTGTACCGATCCTGGACAACGATGCATATGAGCCAGCGGTCGCCTTCCGCTCGTTTCTCGTGGTACTGCAAAACGTAAGCTTCTCAAACGGAACTTTGATCACAGGCCTTGCTTACAAAGGACCACAGCGCATCGAGGCCGAGGTGGTGATAGAAGAGGAGGATGGACCAGGCGTGGTATCTTTCGCGGGGAACCTGTCTGAGGTGTTGATGCGCGTCCATGAGGGCGCAGGGGAGATCAGCTTGGCTGTCTCTAGGCGGGCGGGCTCTTCATTTTCTGTCTCTGTTGGCTATGCGACCGTAGAGGGGACCGCGACGCATCCGCTCAAGGAATTGGGGGGTGACGGTTCTCACTCCGCAGTCAACTTTTCCTCTTCGTGCGCGGGTGCAAGTGAGAGCGGTGTGCGACGAATCCAAGTGCGCAGTGGCGAGATTCGGGAGTTATACTGTGATGTTTCTGACACATCTGTGAGCGCCTCGATGCTCATCATGCACTCGGAGGCTGTTCAGGAGCACCCGCTTTGGGAGCGCGAATGCATTTCAACAGCACGGGGCAGCATAGTCAATTCTTTTCTTTGGGACACCCTCTCTGCCTTGGTGTTGCACGTGCCCTCCAACACGGAGCGATATTTCTCGATGGTTGCAGCACATGAGAGTGCTGATAGCCTGCAGCATGCACCGGGACAACAAGATGCGCTCGTGAGCACTCAAGCGCAACCAGTGCCGTTTCCACTTAATGGCAAGATTGTGTGGTTTGACTGGCCGAGCAAGAAGATTGTATGGGCCGGTGCAGATGGATCGATGCAGGAGGAGACATTTGATACTGTTGGAATCTCAGAGAACGGGGGTATGTCGGATTTGTCGAATAATTACTATTTTATCACGGACGGGATAGGCCAGGTGCATGTAGGCAACCCGAATGCGAGTGAAGCTTCGCTGTTGACTTTCAATTGGGACAGTGACACTGTAAGCAGCGTGGACGCACAGGTTCTTGATCTACCTGAAACCGAGGATTGGTGCCGACCACAGAATTCGAGTGGTGCTCCTCACTTGCTCTGGACTGTAAACGGGAGAACCATGTACAGAAACTGCCGTTCGGGGGAGATGAAGCAAGACAGTATCGAGGTTGTGCTTGGAGGACCCATCATCGACCCCGGCAGCGCGCGCGAGCGGTTCAGCTTCGTACCATGCGACAAGGAGCTTCTGCCGGAATGTGGGGCCTACGCGCTTAACGGTGAGGGGGGCCTGGGCTCGCTTGGACTGTTCGCACATGTGGACGGCGAGGGCTTCCTGCACCTCGGTGCGACGGGCGCGTCAGACGGCGGTCTCCTCGGTTGTGGGTCTCAGGCTTCATTTGGGATGGTACGCACCAGCATTGAGCTCGGACGCGTAGTCGCGGACGACTTCGAGCCAGCAAGTGGGAGGCTGGTGTGGGACGAGGGTGATCGCGCGGACAAGTTCATTTCTCTTCAGGTCAGAGCGGACGGTGCGGTGGACGAGCAAATGCTCGAAAATCTCTATGTGGAACTTTCAGTTGCGCAGGGAGCGGTACTGGACGGCAAACGTTCAAGGGTAGAACTTGAGGTGCTAGACGCCGAAGGCGCGGGTCAGGTGACGGTTCGCCCAGGCGGGCGGTATGCGAGCGTCTCTGAGCGTCAAGGCGTGGTATTGGAAAGGGGCGATTGCTGTGAAAATTGTGATCCTGCTCTACCGCTGCGGATGAAGCGGTGGTGCGCAAATGCAACAGTCGAGCGCGGGGAAGGTACCCGTGGAGCTGTGTGTGTGGTGTATGAGACACGAGGTAAAGGCGACTCAGGGCTTCCGAAATCAACAAGAACTTGGGCGGAGCGAAACCTGGACTTTTTGCAGGCGGCTGGAACACTGTGCTGGGGCCACCTCGACAACACGACACGGGAAGTGACGGTCAAGTTGCCCTATGAACCTGATTTTTTGAGCCTACAGAAGACGATTCTACTGGCGCTTGAGCCGCCAGCAGTAGGCGCGGGCGCTGGACCTTTCTTTTCAGGAGAAGGATATGGGGGTAATGCGTCGCAAGCGCTGCGCGAGGCGGCACAGGTCCTGGTGGTCCAGGACACGGATGCGGTGGTGGGTCGATTTTCGATCGCGCACGAGGAGGCAACAGGCATGCAGGTGTTATCTCTGGCAAGCGACGCGATGGCGGCGCTACTGTGGGTGAGACGCGAAGATGGGTCGGATCTCGATGCTGTAGTGCACTGGACGACGGAAGTGCTAGGCATGGAAGCTGACACAAATATTACGGTCCCTGTCAGTGTGCGCGACGGTGCAGGCGGTTCCAGCGTGTTTTGCCTAGCGGCGACTGAGAAGAAGCTTGGAACGTGCGCCGACTCCTCCTCGGCGTTCCAGTGCGCAAAGGGCGAGTGCACTGTTCTCGAGTCGGTTGATATCGATGCCGCTCAGCCCGCCAACAACTTTCAAAGTCCTGGCAGAGGGCGCTATCTTCCAATTGCGGGCACACTTGTGTGGGAGTCAGGCCAAGGTGGACGTCGTGGAATTGCGATTCCCGTGTTCCCTTTCGTGGATTCTCCCGAGGAAAGTGGCACGCCATACCGTGCTTTTCGGGTCACCCTCTCGGCCGTCCAACTATTTCAGCACGGTGATGCTGCTCTCGAGGACTCCATCACCATGCTGCCCCCTTCTTCTGCGTACGGCGACTGCAACCCCGAGGTCTGCGTGGCGCCGCATGCCGACAAAGTGGTGGCCAAGTGCAGTGCACATGGCTGCAGGGTGGCAGAGAGCTCGGAAGCGTTTGTGGTACTCGAGCAGGACGCGGGTGCTGGGGTGTTGCGGCTTGTGAACACGACCTACTTTGTGCCTGAAGGGCTCCCTGAGGGTCTTGTGCGCTTCACAATTCAACGTTTTGGAGGTCGGCAGGGTTCGATCTCCGTGCGGTACCGTGCTGTGCCTATCAACGTGTCAGGTGTAGCTGTTGCAGCCATTCCGGGCTATAACGTCTCTCTCAACGAGTCATTAGGTGAGTTTGCGTCGGTGGAGGGCTTACTTGCATGGGAGGACGGTGACATGTCGCCGCGCGAGCTCTCCGTGGAGGTCGCCGACGACGCGACTTACGTGCGAGGCCGCATGAAGCGTGCTTTCAGCACGGAGCTGCATAGTCCGACAGGTGGCGCGATTCTGGAGGAGGGGCGATGGGCACGGACAACCATTATTGTAGACGATGATGCGAAGGTTGGATCGATTGGCCTCAAAGAGACGGTGTTGGCGGTTGACGAGGACGTTGGCAGCGCAATCGTGCAAGTGGCCCGCGTTGGCGGCGCGGATTCCTATCTTGCCGTACAGTACCATACTGGCGAGGGCCTGAAATGGTCATCGACATCGGAGCAGACAGGCAACTCGTCCGCGCACCCGCTATACCTCTCCGAACAGACGTTCGCGTGCCAGACCACGCTCGACGGCCAGATCACGGCAAGCGTGGAGACAGCGTGGCGCGGAGGGGGCGGTGCAGCTCTTGCTATGGACCAGGACAACACTTCGTTTTGGGACGCCGATGCGGCAGAGCAGGATAAGTGGATCCAGTTTCATTTTGAGGGCTGTGAATTAGGAGGCGGACTCGTTGGCAGCTACGAGTTCACCACGGCGGACGCAAAAGCGGAGAGTGGCTGCCCAGCGGACTGGGTGCTTCTAGCCAGTGTCGACGGCGTGGCGTGGAAGGAAATCGACGCGCGGGCAGGCGAAACGTGCTCGCCAAGCGGGCGAAATTACGCGATCGGGGTGCCAGAGCACTTTATGTACTATCGTTGGGTGTTTTCGGCGGACCAAGACGGCTTTGCAGGTGTTCGGCTGTACGAAATAGTGCTGCGCTTCGCGGAGCCGAAGTCAACGCTCCTTCCCGCGCGGATGTGTGATGTCTCCGGGGACTGCTGTGAGTGGCGTTCGGGGAGTTGCGACGCATTGAGTGGGCACAAGATCCGTTCTCTTGCTGGTGTTTCGTTCGACTATGAGTGGACTGCAGGCTTTCTTGAATGGGGTGAAGGCGATGACTCGCCGCGCACCATTGCTGTTCCGATCAAGGCTGACTGCCTCGGCTGCACCGAAGATTCGTGCACTTTGTTGGATCAGCTACAAGACAAGCCGCTCGAGAACTTCCCGCTGTCACTTGCCATCGTTTCGGACCTGGATGCTCGCAACCTGACGGGTGACATCCATGTGGCATTCCCGTACAAGCGTGATCCACCAATACTGCCCCTTGCACGCTCTGGTATAGTTACAATCGTTGACTCAGACGGACCCGGAGTTCTTGCGCTGCACACTACTTCCTGTGGACCAACTTCGGTTACAGCTGGTGCACATGTCCCCGCGTTCAACAGCGTCTTTGGCGACGCTGAGCCGGGGAACAACGGAACTTGTGCAGTGCTGGAGACTGCTGGGCGCATGACATTCGTGGTAACACGCACAGGCGGGGCATCGCGGTCTGCGGTATCGGTAGACTTTATTGTACTTGGCCATGGAGCAGAGCTTGGTGTAGACTTCGAGGCCGTGAATGGCACGCTGCGGTGGGCACCTGGTGACAGGCAGGCGAAGAACTTCGAGGTCAGACTCATCCCTCGGCCTGGATATACTGCGCGAAGCTACGCACGAGTCATGCACATTCAGCTTTTGGCGCAGCGACTTGGCGACGACCACCTTGTGACTGCTGGAGGCGCGGGAATCTGGCCTTGTCAGCGCGAGGTCGAAGGCATATGTGTGTCGCCTGCGCGCTCCGAACTATCAGTGATGATCCTTGACGAGGACGCTCAAGCGGGCGCGGCAGTAATTGAGGGCGCGGGACTCGGTCCAGGCACCGTTTACTCGGTCGATCAGCCCTCTGGATTTGTTACCATACGGGTTTTGCGCCTCGGTGGCGCTGACCTACCCCTCACTGTCTCATACGAGACCGTTGCGCTTGACAACGGAGCGCGCCCATGTAGCGACACGGAGGAAACTTACAATGTTTCGGGCTGCGAGTTCTTTCCCGTGACTGGGCAATTGTTCTGGGCGGACGGCGATTCGTCCCCGCAGGAGGTCAACATATCTCTCAATGAGCGGCAGGAAATGCGCGTACCGGCAGAGGATTTCATCTTTCGCATCCGGGGGGCACTGGACGGCAGTATTTCTGAATGCGGGGGCTACAATACGCGGCTATCTGCTGGCTCTTATGCAGGTCGCGAATTTGAGTCGTTGCACTGCGGGACAGACTTCGAGTCAGAGGTGACGGTGACGATTCGGCAGGTAGGTCGCGCGGGTTACCTGGCACTGGACTTTCTTGAGTGGCCGGCTGTGGTCTCGGACGACGCCGGGGTGGTATCACTGGTGGTAGACCGACTTCACGGCACGGAGGGAATTGTCTCAGTGATAATCGGCTCATCGGGATACCCTTTTGGGGGCAGTGCGATTCCGGACACGCATTTCGTGTCAGGGACACAGACACTGTCGTGGGCGGACGGCGACGACCTCCCGAAGATCGCGAGGCTCGAGCTTTTGTCGGGAAGCGTACCGACAGATGAGATCGTTGACCTCAAAGTCACACTCCTACGGCACTCGCTAAATACAGATGTGTGGGAGTCCCGCAAGAGCACACGATTGCTCGTCAAGGCTGCTGGGCACCGCGACTTGCTTCTGGTAAAGACTATCCAGGGCGACTCCGATGTGCAGAACTACAACAACACCCTCTCAGTGAAGATTAAATTAAACACGCTTCTTGGTCCGGGGGGACAGATCACCATTTCGGGACTGACGGGTACGCAGACGTTGGATGACGTTACACTACCGCTTGGAGATAGGGATGCAGAGGTATTCGGGGGCACGGCGGCGTGGACGCAGAGCTCAGGGACGTTGCTACTCACAGTAGCGCGCAACAAAACAGTCGAGTTCTTGCGCGAGTACCGCATTTCGTTTGTGTTGACCAACCCTGCTGCGGAACAGAATCCACCTGTGGTGCTCATCGCCGCAAGTGGGTCGATCGACTGTCCGCGCCCTCAGGAGCAGGGTCGTCTTATTGCCTGCCCTGCAGATGTTTCCATCGCGAGTGCACCTATGAAGACAGTTGGTACCCTGCTTGCAGCGGCTGTTGTAGAATTTTCGAGCGTCTTCGCTGAGTCGCACTCCTGTCTATATGCCGAGTGCCCGCATTCACCAGTGATGGGCGCTGAAAACTTCGTGACCGTGACATTCGAGTCTCCGGCTGACCTCCCTGCAAGCACGGTGATCACACTCTCAGGACTAAGTGGCGCGCCTGATGCATCAAATGTCTCGGCAATTCTCAACAATATCGACTTGCTCAACGCCGGGGATTCCGTCAGTCTCGACGCTTCCTGCTCCTGCTATACGCCGGTTTGCACTTGCGAGCATCTTTTTACAGGTCTTCAACCGTCGGCAACACTGACGCTCACTGTAAAGCATCGCTGCAATTCGCTTGGCGTCGGTGTTGCTGCAGGCGACTGGGTGAAGGTCCGCGCAGGCTTCGCAGGCTTCTGGGTGACCGGCAGCAACCTGACCGCGGTCGATCAGACATGCATGGACGAATGCGACACCTTTCACACCGTGCTTCAAGATGAGGACGTGTCGTCGCTCGTGAACGAAAGAGGCATGCTGCATGTGTCCATCGCCTCCTCTGCGGAGGTGGACTTCTGCGGTGATGGAGACTTTTTGAACGCGCAATTTTCGCTGACGTGGACTAGCGTAACGAATGCGCTAGTTGAGAGAAAGTTGAATCCAGCGGTCGGCCAGCCGGTCGGATCTTCGATTAATTTTGCTGACGGAACAGCCTTGCTTGAAGTCCCCGAAGGCTACACGTTCAAGGCTGGAAAGCCTTGCCAGCTTACTATACCTGTTCGCAACGTGCTGAGCCGACCGCAGCAGGAGGGTGTTGCACTGCATCTGGCAGCCACCGGCGCGGCTGTTGAGATTGGTCGCACGCGCGTCACTGGCCGCGTAATGTTGTCGGACCGCACGTCGGCGATCTCGTGGGCAAGTGTTCATGAAAATACGAGGTTGCAAGAGGAACGCAACATGCTCTCGCTCCAGCTGCGATTTTCGCACGTGGCGGGTGGCTCGCCCGAGGGCCTGCGCCTGACGATCTCTGGGCTAGATTCGCTGCCGCTGTTGGCTACTAGTCGAGTGCCTCTGCTGGCTTGTACGTCGTGCCTGACGCCTACGCATGAAATGCTGACCCTAGGGTCTCTGGCTGGTGACATGCGCAACAGCACGCGCGGCACTGCTGAGTGGGACCCCGACCACGCAGAGCTGCGCCTCATCTTGCGTGGCGATCCGCCGCTCTTCCTGATACCCAACAAGATACTCGCGGGTTCCCTTGCTTTTGATAATGCGGGGACTGCGGGCCCTGGCGACGGGACATTGCAAGCAAGCATGTCAAGCGAACTTGTCCCAGGCAGTGGGCATCCGACGCCGCAGCCTGTGCGAACCGGGGGTCTTCATGAACACATGGAAGTGCTTACTGCGGCAGTGCAGACCTCAGAGTTCAACGCCGCAGCAATCTCATTTGACTCGGTGGCCGCGGGGACTGGGTACGCAGCGCCAGCTGTTGTAACATTGTCTTGGACGGATGTGAAAAGTAATCAGTGGACGGACGCAATCATAATCGAGCTGCCCGGACTGACGACCTGCAACACATATCTCAATAGTTCGCTGCAGTGTTCCGACATTCCCGAATGGTACCTCGATGCACTGCCTGAGAGCATGCTCGCAGGTGCGCACGAGCGTGCGATCGTGATGACGTGGAACGAGAGTGCGCATACTCTGATGCTCCGCCCTCAGCCCGGTCGGGCGCTGTGCGCAAACGCAACGCAAGCTGTTGACATTCGCCCCCAGGACTACGGCTGTGAGGCATACACTTGCGCACTGAAAGTGTTGCCCGACCACCTAGCTCTCTGGAGAGGAAAGTCTTCCGTATCGACGGACGCCCTAAGATGCGGCACGCCGGGCAATACCTTTTGCACTGCCGCTCGCAAGCTGCGAGTGTCTCGCGAACCCGTTTTGGCGGTTCCCGGTTATTTCTTCGGACAAGAGGCACAGGGGCTGGACCCACGCGGTGGGCGCGCTTTCTTTGCAGGTGTTGAGCATGATGGGCGCTACCTGCTTGTTGGGGGTATTACTCCTGAGGGCCTGGCCAATGACACACTCGTGACGGCCAACGGGACTGTCTGGGAACAGGGCCACCGACCTGAGTTCGCTCCTCGCGCGCTCCTTGCGGCGCTCAGCTGGCGCGGTGAAGCGCTGGTGCTCGGCGGGCGCGGCGTCGAAGGCACGCTGTACAATGACGTCTGGCGGTTGCGGAGAGCGGAGGAAGAGTGGTGCTTGCTGACATCAAATGCTTCTTGGGCTCCCCGGCATTCGCATATTGCGCTCAATTTTGAGGAATATCTCTGGGTTATTGGGGGTGCATCCGCACAGGGTGGTGGGCGCGACATTTGGCGTTCTTCGGACGGTGTTGTGTGGGCGCTTGTCATCCGGGCAGCACCTTTTGGCCGCCGCGAAGGTGCAGCGGGCGCTGTTTTCAATTCTCGCATGTCTGTGCCCCTCCTCCCCATTACCCTACAATCCCCTTTGCCCCGGCTGTTCTTGCTCTTGTGCCCAAAGCTGACTTGGTCTCAACGTTTTCGTTATCGATTTGGCATGCTCTGCGTCAATAGCTCTGGCTTTGTCTCGGGAGAACTGATTTGCTCCGGTTTCATTTCAGGTGGGTCTACGGCGGGGCGGAAGATACAAGCACCGGTTCGGTGTGGTGGTCGACAGATGGGCTAGAGTGGTATGCGTCGACGCTCACCGCGCCTTGGGCAAACCGCATGCTGCACGCAGGGCTTGTGCATGACGGCCGCCTCTGGGTGGTGGGTGGCTATGACGGTTCGATCCTCTCCCTCCTCAAGCGTGTGCAAGCATTTTTTGTTCCGCCCTCCCCCATTGAGATTCCTACCTGACTTGAGGACGCTGCAGAGTCGGCTGGGCTTGAAGACGTCTGGCAATCATCAAATGGCTCAACGTGGACGCGCGCCTCGCCCAAGACAGCCATCTCACCTGTCACACAGTTTGGGCCACGCTTTGGGGCGCTTGCTGCTGCCTTCAGCGGCCGTATTTTGGTCATTGGTGGCTCGAAAGTGCAGTGCAAATTGGATGCCGTTTGCGTTGGTTCGTCGGAGGGTGGTGGTTGTGACGGCTTTTACAGCGCCTGTGCTGGGAACGATGTATGGGCTGACGCATTCCGCCTACTGAATTTTGTACGGCTCGAAGCGCAATTCTCTTCATCGGTGCTACTGGCCGATAACCTGCTCCACCTCAAGTTTGCACTTGACTCTGACCTTCCACCAAGTAGCTCCATCACGCTCTCTGGATTGCGCAACTTTTCAGCCCATGACCCGCTCGCCGTAACCGGACCAAGCAGTCCGCTCGTCCGTCGTGGCGCAGAGTGGCGTACAGAGTCTGGCGAAGTGGTGCTGACGCTCGAACAGCCACTTCTGGCGTTCGAAGTGGTGTCACTATCGGTGCCGCTTATCAACCCGGCAGGAAAGGGAAACCCATTGTTGCAAGTAGCAGTGCAGATACCGGGGACACATTACAGCTCACGCGGCCAGGCATCAGCATGGCTGCGCCTACCTGCTTTGCGTGATGGGGAGGAGAATCTCGTCCTCTCAACTTTCTCGAACGAAACCAACAGTTCGATACATGCTCGACTCGCTCCTTTCGTCTTCGACGGTGGGGTAATGTTCGACGTAGTGGCGCAGACAAGTGTGACGATTGCGGCGCTCATCTTGGGGTTGCAGCCCTACATTGACCATGCCTCCACACAGAAGCACCACGTGCAAGTGTACTACAAGGAGGGGACTCACAACATTGGGGCTTTTAATCTCAGCGAATGGCTACTGCTTGGGCGTGCAGTAGTGAACAGTACGTCAGCACAAGAGGAGGCAGAGGTCCGCCTCGACGCACTTGACCCCTGGGGAGACACGCAGGTGGGGGCCAACTGGACGCTTTGCGCCGCAGCGCCGCTTTGTGAGGGCCCGACCGAGTGCGACCATATCGAGTGCCGCTGTCGCATAGCAGATGTGGAGCAGAATCAGACCCGCAACCTCGTGGAGAAGAATCGCGCGTACGACTACATGCTCTATACTTTCTGCCGCGGGGAGACGTACTGCGGGCCGCGTAATGACACTGCATCGTGTATTTGTACGCAGGGTGCCCGCCAGGACTGTCGTCCAGCTCAGCAAGAGGTGCCTGCATGGCTGGGACCGCGAGAGTCTTGGGTAGAGGACACGGAGAGCTTCCGCTCTTCTACGTATGTGACTGGCGTCGACCTTGACAAGGTACTTGGGCAGGAGCCGGATGGTATGTGGCACTCGGGAAACGGCTCTTCAGATGCTGCGGAGCACGGTTGTCCGCACCTTCCACGATGCCCACCTGAGTGGCCGTACGCCCGCGGCCAGTGGCTCGCGTTCGACCTCGGTACTCACCACGCATTATCGCGTTTTCGAATTCGCTACCCAGATTTCACGCTGATGCCTGCCTATACTTTCCACGGCCTGTCAAGAACCAATATCCGTGAGGAGTACTGGCTTGAGGGACACCCGCGTGATTTCTCGTTTCAGTTCTCCCGACGCTCGCTTGACGGTCCCTGGATCACATTGCTCGATGGCACTGCAGCGAAGCAGGCCTTTGCAGAGGGCTGGCAAACCTTCGCATTCGAGCCAGAGACTGCCCGTTACTGGCGTTTCTACATCAAGAACAATTACGGCTTTGGCTACACTGCACTCGGAGGGATCGAGTTATTTGGGTTCCAGTCGCGTTGGCAGCACCTGTCGAACCGATGCCACTGGTCGCTTGAATGCTCGACTGGAGGCGTGGACCGAGCGGTGCTCGTGACCGATGGCGCCGCTGCAATTCGTGAGAGTGGACTAGTGCTCGCTGCGGGTCGCCATTCGCTCTTTCTCCACACAAATCTGGGCCTACAAGTGGCCGAGATCGATGCAAGGCGAGGCGAAGTGGTTAAGAGCGACGGTCGTCTCGCGATAACCTTTGGATCGGCTGTAGAGGCGATGTCGCCGCTGTTTGCCTTCGAAGACATTGGGGCCGTACCAGGGAAGACGCCACCCGTAGAAGTTTCGCCTCAAGCGGTGACGGTGTCCTCATTGCTGACGCACGGTTTCGTGCTTGCGGCCCGCTTTGTTTCCGGTCCAGCTGGAAACCTCAGCGGTGTGGTGTTGGCGCTTGGAGATCCCTGCAAACGTGGCTTAACGCTCTGGGTGCTACCCGAGGGTGGAATTCGGCTGCGACAAGGGTGTACGGGTGGTGAGGAGGCCGTTGTTGAGTCGGATGAGCTAGCATCGGTGGAACCTAATTCGGAGTACACTATGGCGATAACTTTTTCTGCTCAGGACGGAGAGCTATCGGCGGTCATACAGCGCTTAGCACCTCTCACGCCCGGAGAGACAGTTACTGTTGGCCCCGCGTCTCTGGCTCTCGAGGAGCCACCATTTATTGGCTCCATCCTGATCGGTGCGGCTTCAAGCTGTGGTAAACATGCCTTTTCGGGTGCGGTCCGCGCAGCGAGCATTTACGCAGGAGCCCTCAACGAGGCGTCCTTGGCCGCGGTGCTACGCCGGCGCTGCCGCGCGACGGCTGTAGACGGAAGCTGTGTCCTGGATCCAGAGCGATTTGTTGAGGAGCAACAGATCGAGACTCGCGGAGCGATGGACGCAGACTTTCTGACGCTGCCGGTAACCTCATGGTGTTTCCGCCGCTGGCGTTTGCACGTCACCGCCTCGGCGGGTGGTGGACCTGCCTCGGCTCCGTGGTGCTTGAGAGAGCTCGTGCTGTTCCAGTCAGCCGCCCCCCAGTGGGTGACGCTTCAGACCCTTTCGGGGACCAACGCTTCCGCCGGAGCTGTGAGCGTTGGCTACGCCGCTGAAGCGGCTTTCGACAGTGCGGCGAATTCAAGCGGCAAAGGTGAGGCTGGCGGCGAAACCTTCTGCTCGGCACAGTCTGGCGCGGGCCCCGCGTGGGTCGAGGTGGACTTTGAAGCACGGGAATGCGTCGCCGGCTACGCCATACTTGCGCCAGACGATCTCTCGGCGGGAAAAGTGCCGGGGAGTTGGGTGTTGCAGGGTTCAGACGATGGGAAGGTGTGGACAACTGTAGACTCTCGGGCAGGGGAAGTTTGGCAAGACCACGAGTGGAAGCGTTTCGAGACTCCTCGAGAGGCGCGCTATCTGCTCTTTTCAAGCCTTTTTGACGAGACAACAGAGTGGGGCTACAACACCTTCTCGGATCTGCACGCATTTGTGTCGGAGGCGCACGGCTGGCAGCGCGTGCAGCGTCTGGAGACGAAGGGTGCACGAAAGGCAGTGCACTTTGAGGCAGACGATACGCACTTCATTGCCCTGGCTGAGAGTGTAGACTCGACGCAGACCAAGGGTGCGATGTGGAACGATGGCGTGTCTGCTGACTCGCGAGTCGGCTCCAATGTTTGGGCATGGTCGCCAGATCGACGGCAATTTGCTGTGGTCGACACTCTGCCAACAAACAATTCGGCATCAGTGGAACACTTCGTAATGCATGGACGCGACTATCTGGTGCTTGCCGACCACCGCCGGAAGCTCAATGAGCCTGGCCTGCCGCTGGATGATACATACCATTCGCTCTTGTTACGGCGAACCGTTGGTCTCGACGAGTGCGGGCACCGTGTCTGCCTCGAGACTGACGGGTGCGGCTGCGACTCGTGCGCGTGCCGGACAATGCTGCAAGGGGAGTCCACCGGCGGCTCGGGTACTATGTTTCAGGCGGCTGCGGCGCTTGCATTTGATGGAGACCATGGAACAGCCTGGCGTGGCGTCGCGACTGAGGGCGTTGATGGCGGCTACACGGCCCTCGTGGGCAATGCTGATTCGACGCTCAGCACATATCTCAATGTTGCTACGGCTGACATACCGCTCGCTCTCGAATTTGCTTTTGTTGCATGCCCTTCCAAGGCGCGCGTGGTCGGCTACTCCATGGCGTCCCCTGCACTGTCTTGTCCACGCGTTTGGCAGCTGCAGGGTAGCGACGACGGGGCTACCTGGGTCTCACTCGACACACGCACCCGTGCCGACTGCCCTTGGGCAGGCGTCCTAAGCTTTTATCTCCCCCGAGACCCGCCCGCAACTCCGGGAGACAACAATGGAGGCGCATATGGTGTTGCGGAGTACAAGCGATTCCGCCTTGTCTTTGCAGTTTCGGGCACAGATTTGGAAGTAGAGGTGCTCGAGGTGGAGCTTCTCTTTGAACACTCCATAAATCAGGCATACTACACTAACGAGCGCGGCGCGACAGCCATCTATGACGTGCAGGAGATGGGCCCACCCTTTTCATCGACGGCGCGTGACGACGACGGGCACCCAGTAGCACGATTTTGGACGTCTGGGTATCCTCACATCGGTGTACTGGGACCAGTCTTTGACGTCGAGCTGTCCCACGGGACCCGGCTCACGAACGCATCTGGATGCCAGCTGTTTCCTATACTGCAATCTGACCACCGCGCCGTTGCCGCACGCACCACGCAGAACGGCTCGGTACTACTCTCCGGGGCTGATGCCGATTCTTGGCACAATCCGCTCGCACCCTTCGAGCAGCGGGCGGTTTGTTTCTCATCAACGGGCGACGAAGTGTCTGGAGGGGGCTTTTGCTCTGCGGGGCTTTCGCCCGCGAATCAGAACCTGACGTGCACCTCGGATTCTGACTGCCCTCCGCAGAGTTACTGCTTGCCGCGGCGCAAGTATGGCTACCGCGTGTCGTTCAAGCGCGCTGTGCGTCTGCTCTCTCTTTCCATGTCCGGCTGTGGCTGGTGCAACGGGTCGGTACTCGTCACAGACGTGCATTTGGCACCTCTGGCACGGCGTGACCACAGCACCGTATCAGACTGCACTGCGTGCAACACCTGGCGACTGGCTGTGAATGCCACTGGCGTCGAGTTCAACATCGTCGAAGACAACCTTGCGCCTTTCTCGCTACGTACGGCCATTGCCTTCGAGTGGGAACCGCACTCGGATTGGAAGGAGGTGCAACTGCTTCCCTCGACACGCGCGCACGACATCACGTACTTCACCATCGACGGCGTCGCGCACCTGGCCATGGCCAACTACTACCAAGGTGATGAGCCGTGCTACGGAGACGTTTGGTGCCTCAACAAGCGAGGCACTGACCCGATGGACTCTGCCGCTGCCGCGCAACCTCATCACATCAATTCGAGCATCTTCCGCCATGACGGCCAGCAGTTCGTGCTTCACCAGGAAATAGCGACGCGCGGTGCATTAGACATGGAGCACTTCGTCATCTCCGGGCGTCATTTCCTTGCGGTGGCAAACTCTTTCGAGAACGTGCTCTCAAGCTCCGACACTACCTCAGATATCTACGTGTGGGACAGCGCTTCGGCTGACGGCGCGGGCCAGTTTGTACTGCACCAGGCGATTGCGACCCAGGGTGCGCGGGCGGCTAAGCACATGGTCAAGGATGGGCGGCATTTGTTGCTGCTCTCCAACACCTTCGATGGCGCAGGAGCGCGGTACGGCGCACGTCCAGTCCTCTACCGCTGGGGCGGCAGCCGCTTCGAGGCCGCTGGAGAGCTGCCGGCGGTCGGTGTGGCAGGTGTTTCTGTCACGACCATCCACGGCACGCAATACCTTGCCGTGGCCTCGTACTACAATGGCTCACACTTCAATACTAACTCAAAGTTATTGAGATTTGCAGACGCCTTCGCGTGGCACGGTGCGGTGCGATATGCTGATAATGCAGCCCCGAGCGCGCACTTTCTTGAACGTCGTCTCGGTGCCTCGTCTAATGTCTCAAACGCGATATCGATGATCAATGTTTCGCTTCGTGCAGACCGCGGGCTACCCGTTGCCACGCGTATAACGATTGGAGGGCTCGAGGGGTCAACGACGCCGTCGGGAGCGCTCCCGCTCTCGGGAGCGGCAGGCACACGCTTCAACAGCACGGCCAGGTGGGATGCAGAGAGCATGCAGGCTGTCCTGACATTGGCTGAGGCAGTACCGGCAAATGACACTCTTTCACTGGTCTTTGAGCTGCGAAACAATGTCACCTTGCAAGCAGCGGTGCAGTCGTGGGTGGAAACTGGTGGGCCTGTCGCTTTTCCGCGAATGAGCATGCACGGTGAGGTGCTCGGAGTGGCTGAGATTGCGGACTCCGCGTGGAATTTCGTCGAATCCAGACAAGCTGTGACGGTTCGAGACGCTCCACACAATCAGCTAGAATTCGAGCTTGAAGCGGCGGTGGACATCCCCTCGGATTCTAGGATTCATATCACAGGACTCAAGGGCGCGACGTCGGCAGTGGAGCACATTTCGCTCTCCGGGATCGGCTCGGTGCTTTTTACATCGGAGGACCCCATGCTTGCCCGCTCTATCCGTTGGAACAACACGGACAAATCGCTGACAGCCATTGTTGGTGATGGAGTGGCTGCTTTCGAGCGCTTTGTCTTCTCGCTTAATCTTTCTAACGCTTGGACGCTTGGGGGCGTGCACCCAAACGTTTCAGTCACCACGGCTGATGGAGTTCTCATCCCCGCGACTCCGTCGCGCTCGGCAGTCTTTTTGTACAAAGAAGTGCCTGGTTTCACGGTCGCAACTATCGAAGACTCTCACAGGGTTCTCTCGGGAGAGAACGAGTTCACGCTGCGGTTGCAGCCAAATCTCCCACTGATGCTCGGTGCGCGTATCTCAATATCTGGGCTCGCAGGGTCTTCGGACCCTGATCGGGTCGTGCCCATTGGCGGTCCGCACAAACATCGCTTCAAGTACCACATCGCAGTATTTGCCGCTGCCGAAGAGACACTGACGTTGACGGTCGGCGCCAATTGCCGTACCTCGTGCCTTGGTGGCACCTGCAGCACCCACGACGCTCCGTGCTTGTTTCCCTTCACCTTTGAGCGCTTCCCGCACTGGCAGTGCACTCAAGCTGGAGGAGCTGCGCGACCATGGTGTGCCACGTCTGAAGAATTTGCAGGCTCACTGGACGCGGTGTCGCCGCACTGGGGTTTCTGCGTCTGTGAGCCGTCGATCCCGGATGATGAGGTGACGACCATCACTTTCAAGCTCTCAAATTCGAATCAGCGCGCTAATGACTTTGCGGCGCCCGAGATCTCGGCCTCGGCCTTCGTCAACATCCCGGAGAGACCGCTGCTCACGCGCGCGGGCAGCGTAGCGCAAGTTTTCGGGGCAGAGTCGTCATCGCAGGCGCTCACGCTTGCGGCAAACGAACAGGCAGTGACATCGCCGCTTGACGGATGGCGCCCGCTGTGGGAGTTTTCCGTCGAGCTGTGGTGCCAGACGGCGGCTGGAGCCTCCCTGCAGATCTTGACAGTGGAGCCGGAAGACGGCGGTCTTGCCTTCGCCTTCGAAAGCGGTGTACTCGTGCTCACGGTCAATGGCTCCTCAACCACATCCGATGACGCTCTAAGTGACGGCGAGTGGCATCACTTGGCTGCAACGTGGAAAAGTGCCACTGGCGAGGTCCTCTTGTATCTCGATGGGGTAGAGGCAGGTAGCGCGACAGGAATCGCCCCTGGAGCAGCGCTGAACGTAACAGGCGGGGAGCTGACACTGGGTGACGTCAGTGGCGCAACTGCTATGAAATTGGCTCAGGTCCGGATTTGGTCGCTGGCGCGTTCCCCCTCTGGAGTGCCCTCGCTTGCCGACACTTCGCACGTTTTCTTGACCGGAGCGCTTCCTGCTGGGCTGATCGCCTACTACAACTTCGCGGCGGCCGGTACAGACATTTCGCGGGTTGCGGGCGACCTTTATCCGAAAGACGGGACACAAGGGGGTGTTCTGGTGACTGAGGATTTGTCGTACTCAACTGTTGCACTTGAAGGCTTTGTCTGGCCCGGTGCTGATTGGCGGGGATCATCAGCGGTATCGACTGAAGCCTATGCGGGCGGGGACGTCTGTCTCAACGTTTCGCTTGCGTCCTCGGTCAGCATCGGCCCCGGCGCAGAAATTTACCTGGGCAACCTCGGTGGCCTTCAGGAGGGTGCGCGGGTCGTTCCTGTTCTGCAGCTGCCCTCAGATGCTCCAACTGCTCTCTCGTGGGGCTTGTGGGAGCACGACGCAGCGCGCTTCTCGTTCGCGCTCGTCAAACCACTTCACACGGGGGAGACGCTTCATGTGCGCTTCACGTTGATAGCATCACTTCGAGCCGAAGAGATGCCCGAGCGGGAGCTCACGATCGCGGCCATGGACGGAGCAGTCGAGAGCTACGGGGATTCGCCGGAGCACGGAGACAAGCCGGAGGGCCCACCGCCAGCAACAGTGCCTGGCGCAGTACTGTTGCTGCACAACCTCACGGATGAGAATGCGTTGACCTGCAACGGCAGTGTCTCGGTACCTTGGGCAGTCGTGGTCGAGAACAGCACGGACGGGGATAACAGCACGGAAAATGACAACAGCTTGTGCCCAACATTTTCTTCATGCACAGCGGAGGAGGCTCCCCCATGTTCATGCGTCGCGGCTTGTCCAGTTGCTGCATTCAAAGTGAACGACGTAGAGACGAATCTTTCGTTGCTGGATCTAAAGTCTCCCCTATGGCAGCCTGGACTTCTTGTTGCTGAGGAATCACTTGATTCATTCACGCGCAACATTTCAATTCAACTTCAACCAGATAGGTCTGTCCCGCCCAACGTCTTTTCAGATTCAGCCAGGCGTTGGCAGTGATATGGATCAGAAGATTCGCGGGCCGCAAATGGAGCCGTGTCTGCTTGATTTTGTTGGCAAATACAGTCAAAGTGCATTCTGATTGCATCCACTGGCATCGTGCGCAGGACTCTACCTGCCGGGAGCCTCATCACCATCCAAGGACTTACAGGCAGCCTGCCCACCTGTCCCCGCGTTTCCTGGCCAATGAGAGCGCACCGTATCCTCCAACTCGCGAGTTTGCGTGTTGCGGATCGTCTAGGGTTGCTCAGGAGCGAAAGGGTCTGGATTGCAGGTTCGGAAACGGAAGACAGGGAGGCCTCGGAAACCTGCGACGCAACGTCAGCATGCTTCATCCAGCTGTCGGGTGAGCACGCGCGCAGCCTGAACGTCTCGTGGGCGAGATGGGAGCAGTTACAAGGAAGGCTGACACTGGCTCTGAGCTCGGATATGCCCGGCAATTTGCCTTTCCACTTCAGTGTGGTGCTAGGCGCGCCGTTTCTTGCGCAAGCGGTTGTGCCTAGCATCGAGGTCTCCGGGCCCGTGAGAGTGCCTCCGACACTGCTCTGTGCCGAGGTGTTGGTGCTGGGGCAAGATGCCAGAGTCCTACAAGCTGTGGTGCTAGCAGAGTCCACGTGTTCGCCTTGCGAGATGAACAACGTCACGCTGGCGCTGAGGCCCAACGTTGCGCTGCCTGTGGGCACGCGCGTGACGCTCTCAGGACTGGATGGAACGCTCACACCCGATCAAAGCGGGGTGGCACCAGTGGAAGGCAGGGACCGCTACCGTGTGGCGCGTGGACTTGCAGAGTGGAGCGCGGCTGCTGGCCAGGCGGTGTTGGAGCTTGGCGTCGCTGTGGCGGCACGCGAGGACATTTCGCTCGCTCTCCTTTTGCACAACGGGCGTTTCTCTCAGCGAGCGCGTGGCGTTCGTGCTCGTTTCTCGCTGCCTGGGGAGGCTGCTGCAGCTGTGGAGGCGCGTGCGCAAATGCTGCTTCCAGCAGCGGGTGGTGGCGGTGTGCTCTCATTCCAAGGGCGTCCAAGTGTTTTGCTTACGCCCGAAGCGGTCAATGGCACTGCGACAGCGCAATGGATGGCGACTCAGTGGCGCAAAACGGTCGAGGCCTCTGGTAATGTCTGGGTGAAGTCGGCCGTCGGCGCGTGCTGTGTTGGCGCGTGCTGCGCGGCCGACAGCTGCTGCACGTGCTCGCACCTAAAGGCATCGGGGATCGCGGAATACAACGTATCAGGGCGCTACTTTCGAGGCAGCCCATGCGAAATGTACTGCGACCAGGAGACGGACGGTGGCGGATGGACGCTGCTCGCCACAGTCACCAACGCAGGGAGCGCGAATCGCTGGACGGTCGACGGGCAGAGTGCGAGTGAAGACCCGACGGACTGGGTGCGGCTGTACGGGACCAACTACTGGGAGGAGGCACATTACGCGTTCGGGCAAGCGGATCCTTCGGTCCACCAAGACTTCCGCTCCTGGGCCTTCATGCGCGCCGCCGGCGATGGGAACGGAGCGGGGGAACAGCTCATGGTAACGGCAGCGGAGCAGGACGAGGCTACCCAGACACTGCTTCTGCAAACAGACGGCGCCTGTCTCGACGGCCCGCTCGCAGGGGTGCTCGCGAACCTCTCGTGGGAGTGTAATGGCTCTGGCGCCACGCCGCTCTTTGACACGCTGCGACCGGGCTCCTCGGTCGATTCGCCTGTTGCGGCGTCACTTCCTTGTGCTCATGCCTGCGGTGTAGCCCGTTCAAACAGGTCGCGCGCGGAGGGCGCGCTTGTCGGGACCAGTGATGTGCACCAGCTGTATCTCAAGGCTGGCGGCACCGCGGCGGAGGACGCCGTGAATCAGGCAGGCGCGGAAACCGCAGCCAACTCGTCTATTTCGGACCGTGTGTACCTTTCGACCGAGTGGCGTGAGCACTCTGGCGTACGCGAGGCAGGCCTCGGCTCCACTTGTGACGGAGATGCAAACGAGGAAGCCTTTGGAAGATCTTGTGGTGCCGACGTCGGGGGTGTTGACGGGTCTGAGGTGCTGCGCTACTCGTTGTGGGCGCGCAGCAAGACACTATGGAGGGGTGACTGCTCGCCGCCTCTGCGCCGGCGCGGCGACGCCTGTGTCTGCTGCACTTGTCCACCTGGTGAGTCACACAACGGTGGACAGTGTGTGGCGTGCCCCGCGGGGCGCTACAAAGCGACGGACGCTGACGAGCCGTGCAAGCTGTGCGCCGGGACGGACGTCTTGGGCGAAGGGCAATCGGAGTGCCCGCACACGCTGGAGATTGTGGTCGAGGTTGCAGAAGCTTGGAGCGTCTCGCGACACAGAACATTCTACGACCACCCACGCGACGTCGCCTTTTCCTTCAAGTGGAATGAGACAGGCACATGGTCTGAGACGGTGGTGCTACCTGCAAGCACCAACACCTGGGGGGCTAACCTTACCGGCGTTGTCAACACCACGCTTCGTTTCGTGGGGACGCCAGTCGCGCTGCGGTACAGTCTGAAACACTACACCGACCTGGGCGTTTGGCGACCCGCTTCGATTGCGGTGCGGGTGAACCGCGGGCGCTGGTACGAACCACAGCAGGACCTGTGCGACCTCGACTCCTCCTGTCGGCCAGGGGATCAATGCCCATCCCGGACCATCGCAACTGAGGGAGGTCTGGACTGCGGATTTTCTGCCCACACGTCCGGGGATGTCAATCTTCTTCCGAGCGTCAACATCTCGCAGATCGAAGACCTTCTGGACTGAAACCTCATAAACCTGGTGCTAGGCGTGGCTTGATTGCCCTGGCAACGGCAAATAGGAACAGTCTGTAGCAGGCAGTCTGGGATAGCCACGTCTGATCCTCGCGATTCTGTAGGTACAGTCCGCGCGCGCTCGTTATGGTATCTGTCCCGCAAGTTGCGTGTGCCTGACGGATTGAAAATAAAAGACATGTACAAAACGACGTTTGGCAGAGGGCTCCCGGCGCTTAAGCCTCCACGCTTGCGGGGCTGTCATTGCGGATTAACGTGGGTCACTGACGTCCCGGCAATCCTAAAGGGAATTTTTGTCGGCCAGGCCGAATTGGCGGAGGAGGGCTTGAGAGTCCTCGACTTGGCGAAGGTCGGTGGGGAGGCCGACGGTGTCGACAAGAAAGCACGTCTCGCCCTCGAGCGTGACGATGTTCCAGTGGTGGCTGTGGGCGTACGATGGGTCTGGCGAGCAGAGCGACAGGTCCATGAAACCGCTAGTGACGTCCACGTCTGGCACGGCGCCACGCACAAGACTGCAGGGCACACCGAGGCGGTCGCAGGCGAGTTTGAAGAGAGTGGCGCGAACGCGCGAGTCGCCCAGCCGGATTGAGCCCATGGAGACGGTACCACCCGTGAGCCCCTGACGCTCGACGAGAAGCGAAAGATGGCGCTCCGCCACCTCGTTGAGCGCGGCATGCGCCCCGCCCATCTCATAGTAGACGGCTAGTGCGAGAGCGCGCACGCGCTCTTGTACAGTTGGGCACTGGGCTGCAAACGCCTGCACACGCTGAAGAACCTGAGCTAGGCGCGTGTCGTTGCTTGGATCCACGCAGATGACGGGAAGCGGAGACAGCGTCACGCCGTGAGCCTCGATGAAGCCTCGAATGACAGATAGCGGGTAGTAGCGCCCCTCTTGCCCCCACGGGTATAGGCAGAATTCATTTTCGATGATGTCATCCATGTGAACCTGGGGAAGAAAGAAACGAAACT